>VMBT01001088.1_pt1 | contig 14663 bp, 30 predicted proteins | sample 4404301 | NCBI WGS metagenome assembly VMBT01 (sample SAMN12238535, study PRJNA552566) | marine metagenome | isolation source: Coastal seawater | place: USA: coastal Georgia, Sapelo Island | collected 2008-08/2009-08
CATGAATTACAGCCACATTTCACACCCTGACGCACCATCCCTAGCCCCATATCGAATCCCCCCAACCCTGACGTTAAAGAGATACATATTATATATGGGTAGTCTGTCGCATGGTTTGTACGCAAAGAGGCGGACAACAAGGAGATGAAACAAATGGATAAAGCAGAAATGAAAAAGAACATTATCTTACTAACGTCATTCTATGTAGCAAACATGATGCCCGAAGATTTACCTTTAGGAGGCGTTGAATCAGAAGCCGAAATTAAACGCTTCAATGACGCCAAGAATGACCTTTTAAGAGAGTTTGATAGGCGAATGGGAGTGATTGAATGAGAAAGTGTAATTGTAAAGGTAATGACTTTTTTGCGGGATGGTTTGTCATAGATAATTACTGTCATCAATGTGGAGGGGTGATTGAATGATATGCCGTTCATGTCTACACAGGTTAGAAACCAAGACTAGCAGATTAGGAAACATAATTTGTTCAAGGTGCAATGCGAAGGTGAGTCAATGATTAGATGGACAATGAGCGCATTAGACAAAATGAAGTGGAGAATCGAGAATATTGAAGACGGATGGGTGTTGGAAGAATGGACGTTAGAATAATCAAAGAATGTAAATGCCCTGACCATAACAAATACTTTTCAATCAAGGCTCAGTCGCTAGGAGGCGACATAGAAAGAAACTACAATTGTACTAGGTGCTTCAAGCGCGGTACTCTTGAAATAATCCCGAGGTGGTAAAGATGAAAGAAATGAATAAGAAGATGTCAGAAATTAAGAGTGAATTGAATGTGGTTAAGTCAGAAATTGACAAAATCAAAAGAGAGTTAGATAGGTTAGAATCATTAGAGATTCGCCAAAACGATGAAGTGCAGGCTCTCAAGCGGAGAGTATCGGCTTTCGTTGCTAACGTAGCCGATGAATTGGGAGTCAAGGAATATTTGATTGATGGTGAGTGAAATGAGGTGTGCTTATTGTTTCAAGAAAATAACATGGTCAGAATGGTTATTCAGGGGACACATTAACGCTAGATGTGAAAAGGTAAAGGAAGAGGAAGAATGAGTCTAACACCGCGCGAGAAACTACTCATAATGTACCGTGAGAGTAATCGCGCTCAAAGATTGCAGATAGCCCAAGGTTTAGGATTTACAGGAAAGCCCGAATCGAGACTTCGTTCACTTAGAAGAATCCTCAAAACCGAATTAACCCAAACTCAGAAATTCAACGTAACATCTTACTTCAAAGAATATGCAACTCAAGAAGATTATTTCCAAATGTGGAACGGTCAAGTTCCTCCATTTACATTAGACGGAAATTTTGTTATTTCTGCCTATGGAATAGGGGTATTTTTAGACCAATCTTCACAAAGTTGGGAAGTCCGTGATTTACACATTACACCAAAGTTTAGTCAAGGCTCTCAAACATCTAATGATATTCGCAGGGTCTTTGAAATATTTCAGAATACAATAAATGAATTATTTGAGAATCCTCAAAATGCCTACGAGACATTTGGTATATCTTTCAATAGTAGCGGATTTCGACCGTTGTTAAATCAAGCGCAAACAGAATTAGGTGAAACTTTTGCTATTCCGGGAGGAATTACTGAACCTATAGGAGCATTCCTAAGACCAACTAAGGTAAGAATCGTAGATAGAAAGCCCGTACCATACACATCAGCAAGACCATTCCCAAAGAAGAACCGAGAAGAAAGGGAGTCCTACATAAATCGAGCATGGGGACAATTGACAAGAGAGGGAGGGCGACTATCTGAGTTCAAGACATTGGATTAGAGCGTCAGGAGCGTCTAAACCCTTCCTAGGCAGGGTATTTGTCTTCGATATCGAAACGTGGGGTCTAAACGCCTCTAAATACGCTTTTGGATGCACTCTCGACATTAACAGTGGTGAGGAAAGGATATTTTACAATCCGCAAGACGCTAGAAGTTATTTTGAAGAAAATTCACCATGTATTGTTTATGCTCACAACAACTTCGGATTCGACTTATTTTCGATACTAGGAACAGAGGAAGCATATCAAGCACGAAAGATAGCAAGTGGTACTAACATTTACGAGATTAGACATAACAAAGTGAAGTATCGAGATTCTAAGCATTTATTTCCTCTTAGATTATCTCAGTTAGGAGATTCATTCAATATGCCAAAGGGTGAAACTCCGATTGATTTTATTGAAGGTAACGAAAGAGAAATCAATAATTTAGATATTGAATATTGTCTTAGAGATTGTAGAATATTAGGTCGAGCATTGATTGAGTTGCACGACTTTTACGCTGAGAATATGGGTAAAACTAGAGAAACCACTGCACTTCCTTTGACTATTGCTAGTATATCATACCGACTTTGGTCACACAACTCTTGGCCTGAGAATTGGGGATGGGTGGACAAGAAATCCGGTAAATATCAGAAGGCTGCGGGAAATGACCCTTATTTTAATCAAACATTAGGTGAATCGTATTGGGGTGGTAGAACTCAAATCTTGAACACAGTGCCGGGAGAAGAAATTGAAAACATTGTTGAATATGATGCTAATTCGATGTACCCTTTCGTCATGGCTCATCCAAATAATCTATTTCCGGATATGAGTAGATGTTGGCGTGTTGGACCTACGGAAGATGCTCTTTTAGGTATCATGAACAATCCGTCCTATGTTTGTTGGGCAAACTTAGATTTGTTTGCTCCCGAAGGTGTTGAGAGATTTCTTCCGGTATTGGGTGATGATGGCAGGTTAGATTTTACAAGAAGAAAATTTAGTGGATGGTTATGTGAACCTGAAATCAGATTAGCCTTGAAAGAGGGATGGAAGATTAAGAAAATTCATGAATTGAATAAAGCAAAAGGAATGAGACCTTTTATCGCTTACATCAATTGGTTGTATAACTTGAGAAGAGAATACAAAGAAAATGCAGACTCAAGAGAATTGATTGTCAAACTCTTGATGAACAGTCTTTACGGTAGATTTGGAATTAAACCTAAACCAACTAGGATAGAAAACCCCGAGGATATCGAGAAAGCACAAAATAAACCGGATTATCATGAAAGGTACGAACTATGTTTTTACGACAGAAAAAATCACCGTTACCCATACTTGTTAGACCATTTTTCCACATCAGGTTCCAACTCAAGTCAATGGTTTGGCTTTGCTAGTTTTACTACTTCTTATGCAAGAACGGTTTTAGCAGAAGCGATTATTGCAGCAGCAGACAACGCGGTTTATTGTGATACTGATTCAGTACACATGAGAATAAACGGATGTGAACAGTTTGAGAAACTCATACCTTTAGGTAATGAATTAGGTGAATGGAAACTTGAAACTCCTGAACCGATTGCTCGCGCGGTTTACTGGAGGAAAAAAGCGTATACTTGGTGGAACGCAGACGGAACGAAAACCAAAGTCAAGGCTAAGGGTGTTCAAGTAAAAGGGAACGGCTCGCAGTATCTCGAAAACGCAGGTGACATGAGGAAGTTACAACATAGCAGAACTACGGTGAAACTCTTTACAGCAATGAGAAGAAACCTAACTCCGGGTGATGAAATAGTTGTAGAAAAACGCGATTCAAAATTTTACGAGGGTGATTAATTTGGTAACATATAGGAAAAGACACAAAGCATTAGTATGCACAAACACAGAACGTATTCTTCATAATTTAGGAGAATTAAACACTAGAGATATAATATTCATATTAGAAAGAGAGCATAATATCCAATGCGTTCCTCATTCTTTTCATCAGTTAGTTAGGGGACATCCTAGAATTGAAAAGGTCAAAACAATCAGTGGAACTAATTATCGTTTAGGTAACGTTTGAAAACCCTATGGGGATGTGAAGTAACGTGGTAAGTTTGGCCGACCCTGTTTTTTGTGAGTCGTTAGATGATTTGCTAACGGCTGCTGCAATACCATCGAAACGACTTATGGAAAACGTCTACGTTGATTCTTCTTTATCGCCTCTTTCCGGCCAACTTGCCACACTAGGCTTCGCGGGTGGGTTATTTATTTTTCATTACAATGAATATAGAAATTTAGGGTATGAAGTAGAAATTGCCGTTCAAGCAGCACAAGCGCAAGTTTTGAATCACCCTGTAATACAAGAAGGTCTAGCAAGGTTAATGACTCAACAGGTAAATAAAACGGTGGTTAACAATGGATGAGAATAAATCTTACACAACATATCACCGTTCAAAGATGGTGCAAAAATGGATAAATTCATCACCATTAAGAGAACAATGGTGGAGAAGGGTTTGCCCAATTTGTGGTTCATCTTCATTGAGATTTAAGTTAGCGGGTCCAAACGACAACGAAGTCAAAAAAGTAAGTTGCTTCGAATGCGATTGGGAGGTTGAATAATATGACAGAAGAAAAAACAGAAGAAGAAGAGATAAAGAATTACAAAATTGTATATCAAAACGATGATATTTTGTTTGCAGTACGAGCGCACGATGAGGAAGAATGATGGGTAAATGGTCTTCATGGGCGTCTTTTAACCCGAAAAAAATAAAATTTTTGAGATGGGAAAATGACCCGGATTCGGTTAAATTTTTTAAATCTGAAAACAAATTAAGAAGTTATCTGAAAAAAGAATTTCCCGATAGCGTTTTTAAATTTAGAAAAGATAAATGGGGTAGGGATTTGAAATTTATTGATATTAGAGATAAAAAGAGGGATGAATACTAATGGGTAAATACACTACTAAGCGAACGGATGAAGAAGGAAACGCTTTTTGGGAATCTACTGACGGTTCAACTCACAAAACTCGTAAAAGTGCGTGGGAACATTCTAAATCACTTTTAGGAGAAACTGAAAGTAAAACTGAAAGTGAACCTCAAAGCGAATCACCGAAAATTCAAATTGAAGATGATACCCCACAATGGGCTTCCTTTGACTTTGGTGCAGAAATGGGTGATGTTGTTGAAGTCATCCCCGCCCCCTTGAAAAAGATAAAGGGGACAACACATGACAATAAAAAGAAATCTAAAAGACAATTAGAGATTGAACATCAAAATAATCTTGCTTTATTGACTATGGGTTATCGTACAGGTGACCACCTAATGACCCGATATAGAAGGGCATTGTTAGAAGACCCGAAGGCGGAAGCAATCAAGCACAGTCATGAAGACTACATTTGGATTAGTGAAATAACTGATGCCGCTTTACAAGAAAACGGAGTATCAATTCAAGAGATGATTTCACCTACAATGTATGCGGGCGTAGCGAATCTATATTGGTTTGGCGCGCCTATATCTCGTATTCACACAGAAGCCGAGAAATCACCATTCAAAGGACGATTAGCGGGCGCGGGTAGGATGTTAGAGAGAATCCCGTTTTTAGGGAAGCGTCTAAAAAAGAGGCGGCTTGAGAAGTCATTGCAGTCAATCGAAGGTGAAAGCAATGCCGAAAGTTCGTAATCCTTACACCGGTAAAATGCAGACTGTGTCTTCTAAGGTAAAAGTAGGAAGACCGGGTTCAGCGCGTCAGCGTAGTTATTGCGCGAGAACTGCTAAGATAGGCGGCACTTGGAAAACTAATGTAAAGTCAAAGAATCTTATTCAACGTAGACGTTGGAAATGTGCTTACATACCGGGTGAAAGGAGGCTTTAGAATGAGTATGCTTGATGATTTGTATTTACCTGACCAAAAGAAACTTACAACTCAGTTAGTAGGTAGACCGGGAAGCGGTAAATCTTACTTTGTTAAGAAAACTCTCGATTCATTTCTAAAAACCAACGATGATGAAAATTTACGAGTTCTTTACATCTGTCCAAAACACGAATTTCATTATCCTGATGTTAGACCCACATCATTATTTAATTTACAAAAATCACTCAGAAAAAACCGACTAACTATTCTATATCCTGACCCTACATTTTTTGAGGGTGAAACTGATGCTGCCGTAGACATGGTTTTCGGATTAAGAGAGGCTAACGATGAAAACTTCAAGGCGATTATAGTAATAGATGACGCTCAGGTCATTTTAGACTCTAGGAGGGCTGCTACCCCATCTATGAAGAGGTTGGTGCTTACAGGTCGTTCTAAGGGTATTAGAGCGGTATTAGTAGCCCATTCACCCGTATTAAACAAACTAATGGAGGGTTCTACCGAACATCTGATAACTTTTTCATTACCTTACGCTAATATCTATACAGACGCTAAAAAGAGATTCGGAGTAGATTTAGAGTCCGCACAAATGGAGATATCTAAAACACCGTATTCATTTGCTTGGTTTGATTTAGTCAAAGGGACTAACAAACTAATGAAACCGATTGATTAGTTAAATTCAATTGGTGCATCTACTGAATGTACTTTATTGCATTTAGCGCAGAAATACCCAACACCGCGCTGAGGTAATCGAGAAGTAGGGCGTAAATCACCGTTAGCCCTCCAACGAATAGTCATTCGATTTACCTTAGCATTGCACTCTTCACACCTTATGTTATGGTTGGGCATGATGCTTACAAAACCCGTAGGGTTTTAGATAATATCGATACAATGAACACTTTATTTACCCGAGAAACAGAGCGGGGTTTGCATGATACTAAATAACGTGTTAGCAGGAATCGGACTATCCTTCGGTTATGAAGGACTACGTGCAGTCTCTAACGGACTAGCAACGTACGTATTGAACGGCCAGACACTAGATGAGTGGGTTGCGGGACGTGGTCTCTGATGTTGCCACTTCCACGCTTAACTGCTGAATCTATTCTGGATTATTTGGCTTTGGGACTTGGCGTTGCTGTGGGGGCCGCCATATTTTCCGCTCCTATGAAGAGCATTGAAGAAGCAATTTCGAGGAAGAACTGAGGTGTTAAAAGATGGCAGTAAGATACACTCTTGTTGAATCTAACACCACAGATATTCCCGGTGCTGCTGCTGCAACTTTCAACCGTGGATTTAACATCCCGGGTGGAGCAGTTGATGAAATCATTATGCGTGTTACAACCGCTAACACAACTAACGCTATTCTAGCAGATTTCGGAAACATCGTAGAGAGTCTAAGACTTGTCCTTAACGGAACTACTGTCTTTGACTTCCGAAGTGGTTACTCATCTGCTGCTAACAACGCAGCATCACAGTTTGGTTACTTCCTAAACTCACTCGGCGCAGGTCGAGCGGTTGAAGTACCCGGAGACACCGCTAAAGAAGCATATTTCCGAATCCCTGTGGGACGAAACATCCCTGCGGGAGTATCTCGCTTAGAGTACACATTAAGTTACTCTGCTACTGCTGCGGCGGTCGCATCCGGAACTTGTCAGTTTTGGATTCGCTACAACTCAGCAATGCAGACAACAACCACAGTAAGCGCAGCAACTTCCTTCACACACTCAGCGAGTGAAGAACAAGTCGTTGTAAGACTACCTCAAGGCGTACCGGGAACCGTTGCTGGACTAATGATTCAGAACGACAGTGCGGCAGATGAAATCACAGGGGTGCGCGTAGTATCGCAATCCGATTTCAGCCTTGACGTCGATATGTTTAGAGCGTTCAACGGAGATTTATACAATGGCATCGTCTATAGCGATGATGACGTCTCTGAGACAGCGCAACAATACGCAGTTCAATGCGCTGGTGGATTATTCCTACCTCTATTCGGATTGAGCATGGAAGACGACATCCGTCTCCAAGTCAATTCAAGCGCGGCAACAACTCGCACCTACACACCTGTAATCACTGCACCTATCAACGGTGCTGCTGAGTCACAAGGTATGCAGACGCAACCCGTTGTCACTAACGTAGCAACTTCCGTACTAGACGCAACAACAGAGCAAGCCTAAGACGGTGGAGGGATGAAAAATGGTTACGGGGGCATTCAAAGCCCTCGTAACCACTAATCCCTTAGTGAAAACAGGAATGAGGTTATTGAAATGGGAAGAATGTTGAGAATATCCTTAGTTGAAGATGTTGTCGAAGGTATTGATTTAGGTATTGTAGGCCCGGGTAAAATTCTCCTTTACAACACCGGAACCTATGATATGAGGGTCGGTTATGACCGGTTTGATGTTGGGTCAACAGGAACAAATTATTTCACCTTACTAGGTGGTTCACAATATATTTTTGACGTCGGGCCTTCAATCGGGTTCCTTTCGCAAAATCAACAGTTGTATTTTGTTAGTCCTTCGGGTTCAGGAACTCAAACACTAGAAATATGGATAGCGGATAATCAATAGGTGGTTATCGTATGTCCTCAGTAAACTCAAGAGTTCCGCCATTCCGATTAATGGCAAGTGACACCCCTTCAAACGGTGAAGTTGCTGCTTATCAATCATCAACGGGATTGTTTGAGTGGGTTGCTAACTCGGGTGGTGGTGGCGGTAGTGGTACTGTTACTGAAATCATATTTTCTGCACCGTTAACAGGTGGAACAATTACCACTAGCGGAACAGTTGGAATAACTCAAGCGTCAGGAAGTGCAGACGGTTACTTATCTTCAACCGATTGGACTACATTTAACAATAAACAAGACTCAATAACCGGTGGTAACTTAACCGAAGTCACTTCATCAATATTGACTATTACAGGCGGTTCAGGAGCGGTATTAGGTGCAGGTACTCAGATTAAGGTAGACCAAGCATCAGCAAGCGCAGACGGTTACTTATCCTCAACTGATTGGAGTACATTCAACAGTAAACAAGACTCAATAACCGCAGGTAACTTAACCGAAGCCACTTCATCAATATTGACCATTACAGATGGTACAGGAGCGGTCATAGGTTCAGGCACTAGCATTGAGGTACAACAAGCATCTGCATCAGCAAGTGGTTATTTATCCTCAACTGATTGGAGTACATTCAACAGTAAGGGAAGCGGTACGGTTACGAGTGTAGCAGTAGACGGGGGAACGGGTCTAACAGACACGGGCGGCCCAATAACCACAAGCGGAACTATTACACTGAATTTAGATGACACCGCAGTAACTCCGGGTAGTTACACATATTCTTCAATTACAGTAGACCAACAAGGACGTATAACGGCCGCCTCTAGTGGCACGGCCCCTGCTATTGATGGTTCAGGGGCGGCACAACAGGTAACCTATTGGGTAGATGCTGACACCGTTACAGGAAGTAGCAATTTAACCTTCGATGGAACTAACTTATCAGTTGGCGGTTATGTAAAATCAGGGACGGGTATTTATGACACAGATGGGACAACCGATTTGACACTTCAAACCAATGGTGGTACTAACTCGGGAACTATCGTAATTCGAGACGGAGCCGGACAAGATATTGAGATAACACCTCAGGGTAGCGGTTCAATTAACCTAGACGGATTAAAGTGGCCTCAGGCTGATGGAAGTGCCAATCAAGTATTACAGACAGATGGTGCAGGTAATCTTTCATTCGCCACAGTGAGTGGTGGAGGCTCGCCGGGCGGTTCAGATACTCAAATGCAATATAATGACGGTGGCTCTTTTGGTGGGGCTAGTTCTTTCACCTATACAGATACCACCAATTCAGAACAATATTTGATTTCGGCAACTAGCGACCAACCATTGTTAAAAATAGTTCAAGCAGGTTCAGGAGCATTATTACAAGCGTTTGATAACGCAACCGACACATCAATTTTGGAAGTCGGTTCAGGTGGTGCAGTAGGTATAGGTTGGGCTGCTGGTACTGCTTTAGCACAAAAGGTAATGGTAAAGGGTACAGTATCAGCCACCGGATTACAAATTATCGACAATAGCCGAATTGTACAATACACATTCCCAACTTCCGACGGAAGTGCAAATCAAGTATTACAAACAGATGGTGCAGGTACTATTTCATTCGCTACACCTATTGATGGTTCAGGAGCAGCACAACAGGTAACTTATTGGTCGGATGCTGACACCGTCACAGGAAGTAGCAATTTAACCTTCGATGGAACTAATTTATCAGTTGGAGGATATGTAAAATCAGGGACGGGTATTTATGACACAGATGGTACAACCGATTTGACACTTCAAACCAATGGTGGCACTAACTCAGGAACTATTGTTATTCGTGACGGAGCCGGTCAAGATATCGAGATAACTCCTGAGGGTAGCGGTTCACTTGTCCTAGACGGATTGAAATGGCCGCAGGCTGACGGAACTGCCAATCAGGTATTACAGACAGATGGTGCAGGTAATCTCTCATTCGCTACTAGTGGGGGAGGTGGGACAACTTACGGTTTAGATGAATTATATACCACAGACCAAAGTTATATGCAATCCTCTTACGACCAATACGCTATTACTAATATGGCTCCGTATACTCCCAGCGCAGCCACGTCTTATTCTGAATCTCCTCCAACTAAAGCCCTCTTTAAACCATTTATCGCGCCGAAATCAGGAAATGTAACTGAAATGGGTATTTACATAAATTCCTTACAGGGTTCGGCAATGTCAGGTTATGCGGCTATCTATGACACAACGGACGGAATGCCAAAAAATCTACAAGGTTACGCGACGTTTGACATGAACGGTTCTACAGGAGAAATTTATCAAACAACTTTTAGTTCAACAATTAGTTTAACTGCTGGAAGAAAATATTGGTATCGATGGTCAGATACTATGGGTAGTGGTACCGCTAGAACTTATCGCACAGTATCTAACAGAATCAATTCATCTAATCCCGGACACATGACAAATTATGCTAATCAAATAGACGATAGTTATATTGTATGTCTTCAAAATTTTGATACAAGTAGTAGTACACCCCCAACAACTGCGGGAACTAGTAATTATACATCTAATTCAGGCGCGGGATTGCCTAAACTTAACGTGGTGATTTCATGATAAGTAGTAGAAAACGTACTAAATACGCGGGAACTGAAATTCTCAGTGTAACATATATTGATGTAACTTGGGATTATGTTAGAATCAAAAGAAATCTAGCATTAGAGGAAACTGACTGGCGTTTTATGTCTGACCAATCACCTTCCCAAGAATGGATTGATTATCGTCAGTTCTTGCGTGACCTACCACAAAACTACTACGATGAATCCGATGAAGTTAGTCAAGGGGCTAACGCCGCCGTTGATGCGTGGGTTGCTTTACCAATACCGGAGTGAGATAAATGACAGTAAAAGAAAATCAAATTAGAATTACCAACAATGAAGAAGATATTCGTGCTTTAGACGATAGAGTAACTAAACTCGAATCGGACTTCAATTTAATGATGGGTAAGTTAGATATTATCATCAAGATGGGCCGCGTCATGGTCGGAATGATTGGAGCGGGACTAGGTCTTGATTTAGGAATTGAAGGAGGGATGATATGAGCGAAACTGAAACAATAGTTGTAATCGTTTTAGCATATCTCATATTTTTTAAGGACTGATGATTGATGCCTTTCACCAAGATAGGCAGAAATCGTTATGTGAGTCCTAGTGGACGGAAGTTCACACTCAAGCAGGTGCGAAGATACTACGCGACAAAAGGGAAGTGGAAATAATGCCAAGAAAACCGAAATATACGGTAACTAGAACAGGCAACCCATACGCACCTATTGAATTCTTTAAAGGAATTTTGTTCATCCCTTCCAAAGCGGAATTTATTGATATGTACGAGGGTAAATCAAGAAAAATATATCCAAGGTATTGGTGGCGAAAATGAAGATTCCAAAAGGTATGAGGTGGAAATAATGAGTAAAAAAAATAAAGTAGATTATAATATAGCCCAAAAATATTTTGGATATCGTGGTAAACAAGGTCCGTTGTTAAAAGTACCTAGTAAAGCATCAAAAGGTTCAATATTTAGATTTTACAAGTGAAGCGACAAGTGATAATATGCCAGTTAAGAAAGTTAGAGGCGGTTACAAAGTCGTCAGTTACGTTAGCGGTAAGACCCTAAAAAGGCTGTATAAGAGCCGCAGGGCGGCTGAGAATGCTGCTGCTACTAGTAAGAGGCGTTCACGCCGAAAGCGTTCCACAGGCTCGCTTAGAGCAAAGAAAAAGAGGAAGGGGTATTGATGGATTTTAGAGTTAAGGATGGTTATAAAAAATGGGTATCTTCAATGAAAAAATCCGCTAAAAAAGGTACAGCCTCAGATTTTACATTAGATATTTTAAATAGAATTAAGAGGGGATATTGATGAGTCTCATTCCCGGTTCAGATTACGCAGGCGGCGGGGTATTACCCGGTTATTCTAACCCCGTACCTACTCAAGAAAGGCAAAGAAGAAAGCCTAAACAAATTCCTATTACACCACCTCAACAACCTCAATATGGTTCAATTGCTGACGTTGTTAGAGATTACAAGGCAGGTAACATAACATACAATCAAGCCTTTAACATCTTAATGAATCAGTTTGGATTGTCAGCAAATGACATAGATGACGTACTAGAAGAAATAGAGCCTATCGGCCCTCCGGAAGCACCACCGGCAGAACCACAACCTGAACCTTCACCTCAAGCAGAAGCAGAGCCATCAGATAGCGGTATAATGCTATCAGAAGACCAAAGATTCCTATTGATTGGATTATTAGTAATAGGCATCGGTTCTAGGATGATAATTAAGAGGGATTGACATGGTACTTCCTTTGGTAGCGGCGGCAGTTGGCGGGGTTGCTCTTGCAGGTGCAGGGCTAGCAGTTGTAGCCTCAATTGACCCTGATGAGACAGTAGGAGATAAGTTAGAGACTACTCTAATTCGTGTCGGTTACGTCTCGGAAGGAGTTCTAAAAGGTTCAATTGTCGCCATACCATCATCATTACTAATTCTAGTAATATTTAATCAGGCTATGAAGATGAAGGAGCGTGTCGCATAATGGCAGTAATCCCCATTACAGTGGCTTACATTGGTGGTAAGTGGTTAAAAAACGAGGCGGGAGATATTATTGATATTCTTCCCGATGAAGCACAAAATCTACTTGACAATGGAGCAATATTAGTTGAATCCTTTGCAGACCTCATAGGCGACTTAGGAGAGAGTATAGCCGAAGGGACACTTGGTGCAGTAAGAGGGGCAGGTGTCGCCGTCCTAGACGCTTCACAAGCCACTTACACCTACATTGCTGACAAAATATCAGACAGACGAGTTGAAGCCGTAGCGGTTGCTTGGGCTATGACAATATATGGCTTGACTGCATTTACCATATTGAATAGAATAAAGAATGCTTGAACCACCCTAGGAGGATTCACCCCCTAGGATGGGTTACGTGTATCCGAGATAACTTAGTTCAAGGCAATTATGCCTTAACCGACCATAGCCATGCGTTGTTATAGTCAGGGTTCTTCTCTACTGTTAGAGTACCGCCTGATTCATTCGCCTTGGCAAATATCTCATCGTTAGAATCGCCCGGGAATGCTCTTGCTATTGCTCGACCCAATCGCGCACCGTCTGTTTGGTCAGGTGCAACTTCGTATTGGGAGTCCGGGTGTTGGTTTACCCAAACTGCACAGGCTGTTGATGTCGTTGAGTCAATAAGTGTAATTACTTCCTTTTCGTCATTGTAGACGACGTTAGTAAATACAAACTCAAAACGACCCTCTTCTTTCATTGCGTGTCTTGCGACTACGAATGTAAGTTCGTCTAATTCTTCTGATACTTTGTTACTAAAATCCATTTGTCTTTTCACCTCCTTTTTCATTTGTGAGTATGTCTGCTAGTTTCTGAACATTTATCATTTCATCTTTTATTTTTGTAAACTTTGTAACTGCTTTGTCTCTACCATTTGCACTTCTAACATCTTGAAAATCTATTATCGCAGCAATTAGATTGCTATCAGGATTTTCGCTCCAAAGAATAACTCTACCTTTCGGATAGATAGTGGCATTTTTGGCCATTGTTTCTTTACTTGTTAACCATTCAAATGTAATATGTGGATTTAATCTACCATGATTTTTAGGTATTTTCTCAATCCAATGTTGTGACCTAATCCACATTGTTCCACCGTCCTAAAATTTCCTCATTATATCTTCTTACCTTTGTGGAATGTTTGAATTCAAATATATTTTCTCTAGTGACGAAGTCAATGTAATCTCCTATTGAACAAAATGTTGATTCCCATACTACGACCTTTCCTGTGGCTGCTGTTAGACTTCTATCATACCATCTTACGTCAATGAATATTTTCTCTGTCATTGTTCCACCGTCCTTAAATTTCTAAAATGTCCACAATGGAAAGCATACAGGGTGTGTGTAGGATAAACAGTTACATCGTAAGAATGTCTTACAATACCCCTCTTAGCACAAGTTGGACACTTCATTGTTCCACCCTCTGTATATCTAATAGTAGTCCGCCAGCACTAACCACACCGTGAATATAGGCTGCGGCCATGTCTGAATCTAATTCCTCTGACCATGTGTCATGTAAGACTTGGAAGGTTAGTAGGTACTTCATTCTAAATCACATCCACACAAATTGCATTCATATCGGAACTTACCGTGAAATGAAGTAGGTACTTTTTCGCAGTTCCAACAAATCATTCAATCACCTCACAATTTTCCAAGTGTTGAATAAATTCCTCTAACTTTTTACATCTATCAGGATACTCTTCAATTTCAATTAATTCTGCAACCATCCAATATTCAAACTTCATTCAATAACATCTCCTTGTTGTCCGCCTCTTTGCGTACAAACCATGCGACAGACTACCCATATATAATATGTATCTCTTTAACGTCAGGGTTGGGGGGATTCGATATGGGGCTAGGGATGGTGCGTCAGGGTGTGAAATGTGGCTGTAATTCATG
>VMBT01001089.1_pt1 | contig 14660 bp, 13 predicted proteins | sample 4404301 | NCBI WGS metagenome assembly VMBT01 (sample SAMN12238535, study PRJNA552566) | marine metagenome | isolation source: Coastal seawater | place: USA: coastal Georgia, Sapelo Island | collected 2008-08/2009-08
TTTAAGACATTCTCTTGAAGATAGGTGTCAAGAGTTTGGCCTGTTACAGCCTCTAATACCTTACCAGCCCAATCTATATTTATTCCATATTCCCAGCGCTCTCCAGGATCAAAACCTAACGGCGGGCAGAGGGCAGGCTTTTTATAAAAATCACTCCTACCTATGCCAGTGGAAAGCATCCATTGGTTCATGCCTGAGTTCCACTGCTCATAAACAAACCCAGCAGTGTGCGTTAGAAGGCGCCTTAAAGTTATCTTGCCGTTAGCTGTCCGCGTAACCGCTTCTCCATCCTCATCAAAATTAACGAGGACTTTCGGATGAGCTAATGCGGGCACAAAAGCTCCACAGTCATCATCCAAGCCAATGACACCCTGCTCCACAAGTTGCATACACCCTGTGCCGGTGATTGCCTTAGTCATTGAATGAAGTTGAAAAATGGCATCAGCACGGATTTCATCATCACGATCAATTCTTGTAGGACCAAACGCGCCTTTGTAAATCACTTCATTTTGATCTACTGCAATTGCGGCGACAGGTGGTACCCGGCCACTTTCGACTGCTTCTGAAAGAATTGTATCAAGCGAATTAGAAACGCTCATAATATTACAGGCTCCGGTGCTTCGCGGCCTAACATCATATCGGCTGCCTTCTCCGCTATCATTAAGGTGGAGGCATTTGTATTTGCAGAAGGCATCGTGGGCATCACTGAAGCATCCACTACACGCAAGCCAGTCAGACCGTGCACTCGAAGTTCGTCATCGACTACTGCTGTGGGATCGGTAGTTGGTCCCATGCGGCACGTACCCATCAGATGAAAAGCTGTAGTTCCAATTCCACGAGCAAAATCAAGAATTTCATCATCTGATTGTATCTGGTTGCCAGGTTTATCTTCGCGGACAACATATTTCCCAAGCTCTGGGGTATGAAGTAAACGGCGAGCGAGTTTGACGCCACCAATTATGCACTGCTGGTCGATTTCATGTTTTAGATAATTTGGCTGCAGTTCTGGTTTTTCAAAAGGATCAGAAGAACGAGCATGGACGTATCCTAAACTTTCGGGACGCTGCTGCCAGGCAGCAACTGTTACGCCAGGAAAGTCATCTAATTTTGACTGGACGCCCTCCTTATAGCTTGCTGGAGTAAATGTCAGCTGCAGATCTCCTGCATCCAGGGCCTCGTTTGACTTCCAAAAGCAGTGAACAAGGGTAGGGGAAAGACCAAGAATTCCCTTCCGTGTAGCTGCATATTTTAATGCCTCATAAACGACATTGAGGCCACGTACTCTTTCGTTAACAGTTTTCACGTTCACTTCGCCAACAAGGCGAGCAGGATAGTGATCACGAAGGTTTTCACCCACACCCTTCAGTGAGTGGCGCACTTCAATCCCTCGCGACTGGAGGAAATTTGGTGCGCCAACGCCAGATAGCTGGAGTAGTTGGGGGGAGTTAACAGTTCCGCCACATAAGACGACTTCTTTTGTTGCTCGGACCTCTCGTACTTCTCCTCCACGACCTCCTTTTGAATATACAACTCCAACAGCTTTATTGTCTTCGAAGAGAATTTTTGTCGTATGGGCGTTTGTCCTAATATCGAGATTGCCAGTCTTTTTTGCCGCTGGGTGCAAAAAACCTCTCGCTGCAGACATTCTTCTGCCATTTAGAATGGCTCGCTGGAAGTAACCAACTCCCTCTTGTGACGCTCCGTTGTAATCAGGGTTTTTTGGGATACCTAGGCCGACTGCACCCTCAATGAAGGCTTCACATAGGGGGTCGCGCCAGTCGATGTCTGTAACCGTTAGTCCGCCATCCCTGCCTCGAAACGTATCCTCGCCGCCACCAATGCGCTTCTCAGTACGACGGAAGTAAGGGAGGATATCTGAATACCCCCAACCCCGATTGCCCATCTGTGCCCAGCCATCAAAATCAGCACGTTGGCCACGATTATATATGTGGCCATTTATTGATGATGAACCACCAAGCGTTTTCCCGCGCGGTGCATGCACTCGACGTCCGTTGGTCCCTTCGCTAGGTTCGCTTTCATACATCCAATTCACGCGGGGATTTACTAAAGTGTACATGAACCCTGCAGGTATATGAATGAATGGATGCAGATCTCTAGGGCCGGCTTCTAGAACACAGACCTTTTGTCCCGCTTCTGCTAGTCTAGCGGAAAGTACAGAGCCAGCTGAACCTGCTCCTACGATCACGTAATCGAAAAGCTCTGACATGTTAGTAACCTCTAAAATTTTACAATAATTTTTTAAGTAATATTCCCAAAAAGAATAATTAATAAATCGTTATTTAGAACGACGGATTAGTGGAAATTTCATTTAAAGGCTGACGGGAAAAGTAAATTAAATAAAGAAGGTTTTCTTAAATCCTGAATTAATCAAATTTAAGTGTCTTCACCGTAAGCACGTCCGGTAAATTTTCTAAGGTTTTCAGAACTTCCGGTGAACATGCACTATCGAGCTGTATGAGAGCGACAGCAGACCCGTCGCCTTCTGCCCGTCCAAGATGAAAATTAGCTATATTGACACCAGCGTTGCCTAGAGTTGAACCAAGACGGCCTATGAACCCTGGTTTGTCCTCATTACGAACAAACAACATGAAGCCTTTCAGTTCAGCTTCCATCCGCGCATCGTGCATGCGAACTAAACGAGGTGCACCACCGAATATAGCCCCGGATGCACTGCGCTGACGACGGTCAGTCTCAACAGACACAGTAATAGTAGCCTGATAATTTTCTATTTCTTGGTTGGAAACTTCCGTCACCTCAATTCCTCGCTCCCGTGCCATTAAAGGAGCATTCACCATATTAACACTGTCAACTTGAGGTCTTAGCAGCCCTTCCAAAGCAATAGCAGTCAGCGGGCGAGTGTTAAGGGTAGCTACATGACCTCTGTAGGTAAGAGTAACTTTTCTAAGACCGGTTTCAGTCAACTGCCCAGCAAAACTTCCAAGTCGTGCAGCTAAATCCATGTAAGGTTTTAGTTTAGGAGCATCTTCAGCCGAGATCGAAGGCATATTTATTGCGTTTGAAACCGCCCCATTCAAGAGATAATCGGACATCTGCTCTGCTACCTGAATAGCAACATTTTCTTGCGCTTCTTCAGTTGCGGCACCTAGGTGGGGGGTGGCAATAAAATTTGGACAGCCAAAGAGGGGATTATCTTTTGCGGGTTCAACCGTGAAAACATCGAAAGCGGCTCCAGCAACCTGGCCTGATTTAAGCGCTTCAGCCAGGTCCTCTTCAACTACTAGACCACCACGAGCGCAATTCACAATTCTTACGCCGGGTTTGCATTTGGCGAGTGATGTCTTGTTAATCATTCCCCGGGTCTGGTCAGTCATTGGGGTATGGAGGGTTATGAAATCCGAACGTGCAAGAACGGTCTGTAGGTCCCCCTTTTCAACGCCTAGGTCGCGTGCTCTATCCTCTGAAAGGAAGGGATCGAATGCTAACACGCGCATGCGAAGGCCCAAAGCGCGCTCCGCAACAATAGAGCCAATATTTCCACAGCCGATAAGACCTAGAGTCTTTCCGGTGAGCTCTACGCCCATGAAACGGGACTTTTCCCATTTGCCAGCTTGAGTAGATGAATCGGCCGCAGGTATTTGCCGCGCGGTTGCAAACAGCATGGCAATGGCATGTTCCGCGGTTGTAATTGTGTTGCCATGAGGGGTGTTCATCACAACTACACCACGCGAAGTTGCTGCAGAAACGTCTACGTTGTCTACGCCAATACCTGCGCGTCCTATCACCTTGAGGTTGGAAGCAGCAGATAGCATTTCCGCTGTAACTTTTGTGGCAGACCGGATTGCCAGACCATCGTACTTATTAATAATCTTAATTTGCTCATCTGCGGAAAGGCCAGGCTTGAAATCAACCTCAAGTCCGCGTTCCTGAAAAATTTCTATAGCACGTTCAGAGAGTTGGTCGGAGATAAGCACCTTAGCCATTATTCATACTGCCGTTTTAAAGGTTTCAGCTTTTGTGACCTGATAAGACCAGTCGAGCCAAGGGAGTAAGGCGGCCATGTCGCTATCCTCAACTGTTGCTCCTCCCCAAAGCCTTAAGCTTGGAGGCGCGTCTCGATGATTATTTGTATCATAAGCGATATCTTCGGCTTCCAAGCGAGAAGAGAGGGATTTCGAGAATGCTCGCAATTCGCTTTCCGATAAGTTTTTGAGGTCCGGATCAACGTACTTAAGACAGATTGCTGTTGAGGAGCGTGTGTCTTTTGAAACTGCCATGAAGTCTGCCCATTGAGAGACAGCTACCCAGTCTTCTACAGCTTTTAAAGATGCTTGCGAGCGAGTGACACAAGCTTGTCCGCCGCCAATTTTTTTAAACCAACGAAGTCCATCGAGAGCATCTTCGACGCATAACATGGACGGGGTATTTAACGTTTCACCCTTAAACAGACCTTCGTTGAGTTTTCCACCTTTTGTCATCCTAAAAATTTTTGGAAGAGGCCAAGGCGGATCATATGTCTCGAGCCTTTCAACTGCTCGGGGAGACAGAGCAAGCATGCCATGAGCAGCTTCTCCTCCCATAGCCTTTTGCCATGACCAGGTAACAACATCCAGCTTACTCCAAGGTAACTCCATAGCGAAAGCAGCTGATGTTGCATCACATATAGAAAGTCCCTCTCTATCGTCAGGAATCCAGTCGGCGTGAGGAACTCGAACACCTGAGGTTGTTCCATTCCAGCAGAAGACTACGTCTCGGTTCCAGTCAACTAAACTTAGATCAGGAATTTCCCCATATGGAGCCTCCAGAATTCGAAGGTCTTCAAGCTTAAGCTGGGACTTAAGATCGGTTGCCCATGACTTCCCAAAGCTTTCCCAGACAAGACTATCTACGCCACGTTTTCCGAGCAAAGACCAAAGTGCCATTTCTACAGCACCGGTATCGGAGGCAGGCACAATTGCAAGGCGCCAATCTTCAGGCATTTGCAAAATAGATTTTGATTGTTCGATAACCTCAAGCAGCTTGGCTTTGCCAGGAGTTGAGCGATGAGAACGACCGAGTAGAGCGTCGTCGAGAGCTTTTGTAGACCAACCAGGGCGCTTTGGACATGGTCCTGATGAAAAGTAGCGATTTTTCGGACGAATTGCAGGCTTACTGGTCATCATAAAATGCTCCAATCCAGGAATGAGCATCGGCGTACGGCACGCCCCTTTTAGGCACAACAGTGCGGATCGCCGCAGATATCTGATTAGTTAACAAAAAGGACAGATGTTGTGGGCAAAACAACTGACAGCATAAACCCAAGGCAGTCAGGCTTGGGTTCCTCGCGTTTTAAAGTGGATTTAAAAACTGCCTATCAGGTACTCAGTTTTAAATTACGTTATCGAGTTGGAATTGGTTCAGGGCCGCTGTAATCATAGAAGCCTCTTCCTGTTTTTCTTCCAAGCCAACCAGCCTCAACATACTTCACAAGAAGAGGGCATGGGCGGTATTTCGAGTCTGCTAAACCTTCATACAGAACCTGCATAACTGATAGACAGGTGTCGAGACCAATAAAGTCCGCGAGCTCTAACGGTCCCATCGGGTGATTGGCGCCAAGCTTCATTGCTGTATCTATTGCTTCGACGGATCCAACTCCCTCGTAAAGGGTATAAACAGCCTCATTGATCATTGGAAGAAGTATTCTATTGACTATAAATGCTGGGAAATCCTCCGAAGAGACCGCCTGTTTACCAAGGGCTTTCGTAAGATCGCGAACAGCTCCTACTGTTTCATCTTCAGTTGCAATCCCTCTAATTACTTCAACAAGCTGCATCATCGGCACAGGATTCATAAAGTGCATTCCGATGAAACGACCTGGGCGATCTGTTGCCGCGGCGAGACGTGTGATCGGGATTGAGGAAGTGTTGGTGGCTATAATTGCCTCAGAATTAAGGTGTGGAATTAACGCTTGAAAGACGGTTTTTTTAACTGCCTCATCTTCAGTTGCAGCTTCAACAACCATCTGCCGATCTGACATATCAGCCATAGATGTTGAAGTTCGAACTCTTAAAAGCGCTTCGTGTTTTTCAACTTCTTCAAAGAGACCACGGCGGACCTGACGTTCCATATTTTGATCCATCGCTTGCATCGCAGCGTCAAGGCGATCTTCACTAATATCCATGAGCCGAACGTCTAGGCCTGATAATGCGCAAACATGCGCAATGCCAGTGCCCATCTGCCCAGCGCCGATGACACCGATACGCTTAATCATATGGATTGTCCTAAAGAAGTTGGCCGTTAGCTGGCCGACTTGCGTGTTTCAATTTCTGAGGTCAGTTCGGGGACCGATTTAAATAAATCACCAACAAGTCCGTAGTCGGCCACTGAAAATATTGGAGCCTCCTCGTCTTTGTTTATGGCAACTATTACCTTCGAGTCTTTCATTCCAGCTAAATGCTGGATGGCGCCTGATATGCCAACAGCAATGTACAATTCTGGAGCGACAACTTTACCCGTTTGTCCAACTTGATAGTCGTTAGGTACAAAACCAGCGTCTACAGCGGCTCGGCTTGCCCCAACTGCGGCACCAAGCTTATCAGCCAGCTCCTCTAGGATCGCGAAGTTTTCTCCGGACCCCATACCTCGCCCGCCGGAAACAATAATTCCAGCCTGAGTGAGTTCTGGGCGTTCTGACTTTGTGAGTTCGCGGCCATTAAACACAGAAAGACCAGTGTCTCCAGCGGAAGCTACATCTTCTACTGACGCCGAACCTCCTTCACTGGCCGCAGCATCAAAAGCAGTCGCTCTTACAGTAATTAATTTGATAGCATCAGAAGACTTAACTGTTGCCAATGCATTTCCAGCGTAGATGGGGCGGACGAAGGTGTCGGCATCTATGACGTCCGTTATTTCTGAAATTTGTTGGACGTCTAGTAATGCAGATGCGCGCGGCATCACGTTTTTCCCGAAGCTTGTTGCGCCAACCAAGACGTGGGAATAACTAGCCGCTACGTTTTTCACGAGATTAGCTACATTTTCGGCAAGTCCATTTGAGTAGGCAGCATCATCAGCCTTAAGAACTTTTGATACACCAGCTATTTTCGAAGCTGCTTCCGCATGGCTGGAACAATCTGATCCAGTAACTAGCATGTGAACATCACTATCAATTGCTAATGCTGCGGTAACGGCATTCCTTGATTGAGGAACTATGCCGTTTGCATCGGTTTCAGCGAGAACTAGAACACTCATTAGATCACCTTCGCTTCATTCATGAGCTTATCAACAAGTTGTGCAACATCTTCTACTTTGGCACCACCCTCACGCTTTGGGGGCTCAGCCACTGTTAACACCTCAAGACGTGGTGTTTCATCGACGCCAAGATCAGCTGGTGACGTTTCGTCAATGGGCTTTTTCTTTGCTTTCATGATATTTGGCAGTGACGCATATCTAGGTTCGTTCAACCGCAAGTCTGATGTCACAACCGCTGGAAGTGTAACGGTTATGGTTTCTAGCCCACCATCCACTTCGCGCGTCACTTGAGCATTACCGCCATCAACTTTCACTACAGATGCAAATGTGGCCTGAGCCCAGCCAAGAAGAGCAGCTGTCATTTGTCCGGTTTGGTTACTGTCATCATCGATAGCTTGTTTGCCAACTATGATCAGCTGAGGTTGTTCCTTGTCCGCAAGTGCTTTTAAGCATTTCGCTACCGCCAATGGTTCTAAGTTAGCATCGGTTTTTACGAGAATACCGCGGTCTGCACCCATAGCGAGAGCAGTTCTGATAGTCTCTTGTGCCTGTTGAGGCCCAATGGAAACTGCTATGACCTCTTCGGCCACGCCAGCTTCCTTCATGCGAACCGCTTCCTCTATTGAAATCTCATCAAAAGGGTTCATGGACATTTTTACGTTTTGCGTTTCGACACCGCTACCATCCGGTTTCACTCGGATTTTTACGTTGTAGTCGATCACGCGTTTAACGGGCACCAGCACTTTCATTTTGGGGCGGTCGCCTTTCAAGTACTCGGGTAAAAGGGAACAAATCAAACACTAGCGTGTGAGATTCAACTATATGGGAGGATTTAAGAAGACCCTTCGTCTGAGTCAAGTTGTTCAAGGCCAAACTAGTTACGATTATTGACTAGATTGCTCATATGACAGCTCAGGCAGCGAGGTGTATGCACCTTCCTAACCTCTGCGCCGTTTCCTATTCTTTCTTTCCTCCATAATAATTTAATGGTTAAAGATCTGCCGCACATTACATAGGTGGTGAAATCATCTTATGTTTTTCAAACAGTCGACTGTTCTCAGGAGAGATGAATGACGGCGGCAGCAGTTGATATTGTGAGGACTGTTGAGGAATTGCGGAGTAGGGTTGCTTCTTGGCGGTCAGAAGCTTTGAGCGTGGGACTGATCCCTACCATGGGTGCGCTTCACGCCGGGCATTTGAGCCTCGTAGAAGCAGCGCTTAAAAAATATGACAGGGTAATAGCTACTCTGTTTGTGAATCCACGTCAGTTTGATCGTCCCGAAGACCTAGCGAAGTATCCCAGGACAGAGGACGACGACGCGACTAAGTTAGCGTCAGCTAATGCACATTTGCTGTATGCACCAAACGTCGATGAGATATATCCGTCTGGATATTCTACAAATATCTCAGTCTCAGGTGTTAGTTCAGGATTGTGTGGTGGCGATAGACCAGGCCATTTTGATGGCGTGGCAACTGTATGCACAAAGTTATTTCTACAATCCGGAGCAGATGGTGCTTTTTTTGGAGAAAAAGATTTTCAACAATTACGCGTGGTTCAACAATTTGTCAGAGATTTAAATATCCCAATACTAATTCATCCATGCCCGACAGTGCGCGAAGATGATGGACTTGCCTTATCGTCAAGAAATAAACACCTCTCCGATGAAATGCGCACTCGCGCACCCGTGTTGCACCAGCGCTTGAGAGCAGCGGCAGAACAGCTACTGAATGGTGTCCCAGTAGATATTGTTATGAAAGAATCCAAAGATTTTATTTTAAAATCGGGTTTCGATCGTGTGGACTATTTTGAGCTCCGAGATGCTGAAAATCTGGAACTGCTGAAACAAAATTCCTTGAATTCAAGACTTTTTGTAGCGGCTTGGTTGGGCAAAGTTAGACTCATAGATAATATAGCCGTTATACCTTCTCAGCTCAGCTGCTAAGAAAATTTTAGAGGACTCAGTAAAGTCATGATCACTGCTTTGGACAAAGATAGAATTCGGTTGCGCGATCAAGCTCGTGAGTTAGCGCAAGGACCTATAAGGGCTCGGGCTGCTGAAGTTGATAGAACTGAGCAATACCCTTGGGATCATGTTGATGCGATGAAAGATGCAGGGTTCCTTGGTATGACCATCCCTAAGGCTTATGGAGGGCAAAGCAAGGACTGGCTTGATGCTGTTCTCGTAATCGAGGAGATGGCTAAGACTTGCTCAATTGCAGGGCGCATTGCGGTTGAAACTAACATGGGTGCGGTTTCAGCGATAATGGCTTATGGCTCTGAAGAACAACGTAAACTTGCGGCTGATATGGTGTTGTCTGGAGACAAGCCTGCGATCTGTATTACTGAGCCAGACGCGGGATCAGACGCCAGCGGTATGACCACGCGAGCAGATAAGCGAGGCAACCGGTATGTTTTGAATGGAAAGAAGCATTGGATTACTGGGGGCGGGGTGTCGAGGCTTCATTTAATATTTGCAAAGATATTTGATGAGCAGGGAAATTTTGAGGGTGTAGGAGGGTTTCTAGCTATCAGGGATGAAACCCAAGGGCTTGAGATTGTAAAGCGTGAGCCAACAATGGGACTTCGCGGAATTCCTGAAGCAGAGGTAGCGTTTAATGATATGGAGCTCCCTCCTTCAGCACTCATAATGCCCCCCAGAGGCCTCAAGAAAGGCTTTGCGGATCTTATGACCGCGTACAATAGTCAACGTGTTGGTGCGGGCACAGTTGCACTCGGTATCATGGAAGGTGCCTATGAACTTGCGCTCGATTGGACGGAAGAGCGGGAGCAATTTGGGCGCCCGATAAACGAATTTCAGGGTGTGCAATGGCGTCTAGCAGATATGTCAATTCGTATCGCAGCAGCACAAGCATTGATTTATAAAGCGGCAGAAAGTGGTAAGGACGGCTTCCCTGATAAAATTATGGCTGCACAAGCCAAAATTTATACCTCGGAAAATGCCATTCAAGTTGTTAATGAAGCTTTACAGCTGTTTGGAGCTCGGGGGTATTCGAGAAACTTACCTCTAGAGAGAATGGCGCGCGATGTTCGCATGTTTACAATTGGAGGAGGTACAGCAGAAGTGCTACGAAACGTGGTTGCTTCGGGCTTGTTAGGTAAAAAACTACCTCAAACGCGAGATGGTTACATGCCAAAAATGGAGGCAGCAGAGTGATTTAGTAAATTATCTTTGCGCTAAACCTGCGTTTGATCTCGTAATATTCCTAGTAATATGGGTGTTTTAATTTCTCTCACTTTTTGGCGTCGCGCTCTAACTGCTCCCAGTCAAACATTGCAGGCTCTTTGGATGCGAAACGCTTGATGGCGTCTTTGTGAAATTCGGTTGGGTAAAGCTGGGCTTGCCCGAAAGCTTCAAATTCTAACATTGTGCGATGATCGCTTTCGAAGCTTTTTTGCAACAGCACCTTTGCCGTTGCTATTGCAGTTGTTGAAGCCTTGCAAAAACGTCGAGCAAAGTCTGAGGCTTTTGTAACTAAGTCGTCATCGTTTTCTACAACGGTATGAACCAAACCAAGGCTTTTAGCTTCATCGGGTTTCACACGCCGTCCCGTGAAAATTATGTCTTTTGCTTTCTGCATGCCGATAGCGCGAGGCAATGTATAGAGCAGGCCCCAGTCTGGAATGAGGCCAATACGAGCAAAGGAACATGTAAAGCGTGTTGAGGGACCGGCAAAGATGAAGTCTGCCATAAGTGCTAAGCCAAAACCGGCTCCCGCTGCATGTCCGTTTACGGCCGCTATAACAGGAAGTTCAAGGTGGAGAAGCTCAAAAAGCCGAGTTTGCGATCGACGCATGCGGGCTCTACCAGCAACGACATCATTGCGTTTTGGGTCATTCATGGCTTTTACGTCGCCACCTGCACAAAATGAATTACCAGCTCCAGTTATTACTAACGCTTTTACTTCTGTCCCTGCTTTGGCCTTGAGGTCCTGAATAATCCAATCAAGGTCCGCGCGCATTTCTTCGGATAGGGCATTGCGCGCCTCTGGGCGGTTAAGAGTGATGACCGCCAAACCATCGTTTATCGAATATAAAGCGTGCTGAAGTTGCATTATGCATCCCTTAGGTAAAATCTGGCGCTGGTAGGACTTGCTATAGGTTGTTTTTAAACTCTTTCTGAGAGCCAAATGGCGAGTTTTGAGCCACGTTTGATAAAAAAGCTCATTACTTCAAAACCTGGAGCTTGTTCAGCGTCATGTTCGAGACCGATATCTCGGTGTTCAAGCTCTTCCTCACGAAATTCAGCGATAGATTGTTTTAGCTGATTTTCACTTTCAGGAAGTCTTTCGAGCTGACTCTGGTAATGCTCGTCGATAGCCTCTTCCACAGCAACTGTGCATGCCATTGCTGCCTTTGGCCCCATTAGTGCCGTGGCCGCCCCTAGGGCAAAGCCAGCAGCGTGCCATATTGGTAAGAGAGCTGTTGGCCTAATCCCTCGATCGCTTATGGCATCTGAGAAGAAATTAAGGTGCTTCTCCTCTTGTTCGGCCATATGTTGAATTGTGGAAGCATACTTAGACTTTCCCAGAACAGCGAGCTGTCCTGCATAAATCCGTTTTGCCCCAAACTCTCCCGCATGATCCACGCGAATTATCCGTTCAATTTCTTCTTTTTCTGAAGGATCACCTGCTAGGCGCTGTTTCGGTTTTTCAGTCATTTTGAAAAAATCCGTTTTACATCTCTTAAGACCACATAGAGCGCGCTTGTTCCGGTGACCAGAGCAATTAAACCATTCCATCCAGCCATGGAGATTCCTAGGAATGACCAGGCTATTTCATCACAGCGTACTACAGGCCGGGTAAGTAGCTGTTTTCGAATATCTTCGATATTGCCTGTTCCAAATCCTTGAAACCCAGACCCACATTCTGCCGTTCCAGCCCACCAATGCTGCTCTACACCTACATGAAAAGCAGCAAAACCGGCCCCTGTTAATGCTGCGGTGGCAGCGATTGCGAGCAGAAGAAGACTTATGGCAATCCGGCTTTTGCCTTCTGCCAATAAAGAAAGAAATGAGAAAAGTACCACAATACCCCAAGCTTTTCTTTGGTCTATGCACAAAGCGCAAGGCGCTAGGTTTCCAAGGTGTTGGAACGCCAGAGCTGCAGCAAGTGTAGCAAGCCCAATACCAGCCATTAGGGCAGCCGCATTTAATCTGTTGATCGACGCGAAGAATTTCATCTTATCAAGATATTATCTGATCTGAGCTCAACGCGAGCGTGGTGTAAGATTAATTCCGCGTTCGCTGTTTTGATTCATTTCTCCAGCTAGAGCACTCCAACTGTCACGGATTCTGATGAGTGCTTGTCGCTCTTTCTTGGTGTCAATTTTTGCTTTTACTGACATACCTGCTCGCAGCGAACTCAAGCCTGGACCGGGTTTTAGCCGAAGCTTAACTGGCAAACGCTGAACTACCTTTACCCAATTTCCAGTCGCATTTTGCGGTGGGAGTATTGCAAATTCTGCTCCAGTCGCGGGACTAATGCTTTCAACTTCCGCATTAATCGAAACGTCGGGATAAGCATCTGGTGAAATCACCGCAGTTTGGCCAACTTCGATGTTTGTAAGCTCTGTTTCCTTTAAGTTAGCGATGACCCAAGGAGTTTGATCAACAATTAAACTAAAAGCTGCATCGCCGGCATCTAAATGCTCGCCAACTTGTAGATGCATATTCGAGATAATTCCCGATGTGGGAGCAATTACCACAGTCCGCTTTAGATCTAGCTTCTTAGCTTCAAGCTCGGCCATTCTGCTGAGGTAGAGAGCACGCTGTTCCAGAGGGCGTTCCGGAACTCCGGAAAGTGCAGCTTTTACCCGCTCAACCTTGGCTCTAACAGTTCTTAGACGGTCTTTTGCAACTGATAATTGGAGTTCAGATTCGTCTGCGCGAGAGCGAGTGGTCACCCCACGGGTAAGAAGGCTGCGCTGGCGCTCTACATCTTTGGTGTAATAAGCAATACGGCTCTGCCACTCGCCTTCTTCCGTTACAGCTTCTTGTAACTCAGCTTGCAGGCTCGCAATGGCAGCGCCAACTTTTGCGAGTTCAGCCTCTGCATGGGCTACGGCAATTTTGAAAGGCTCTGGGTCAACTCTAAAGAGGATATCTCCAGCTTCAACTCTATCGTGATCTCTAACGAGTACGTCTATCACTCGGCCATCTAGGTCGGTAGAAATTTGCACGATATCAGACTTCACATAGGCATTTTCAGTGCTGACATATCGTCCGCCCGTAAGATAAAAATACCCTGCAGTAGCGATGGCCACAGCTGGTAGACAGATCAGCAATACAAAGCGAATTAGGCCACGTGAGAGTCTGCGGAAAGCCATAAATTTTACTCCGCCGCGGTACTTTGCGCGGCTGTTTCGGGCATTGTTGGACGTGATTGGACAACTTCAGAGAGTCGACCCTTAACCATGGTCATGAGATCCATAAGAGTTTCACGTTGATCATCACTGAGGTCTCTTGTTGCCTCTAAAACGATTTTGTCAGCTACGGCTCGTATTTTTGCTTGGGCCGTTGCTGCGCTAGGAGTTGGAAATACGCGCTTAACACGCCGGTCAACGGGATCGGGCTCTCTGCGTACAAGTCCATTTTCCTCTAATCGATCGAGAAGTCGGCCTGCCGTTGCTCTCTCAACCTCCATCATTTCGGCTAACTCTGTTTGGGAGCAACCTGGTCTTCGGGCTAATCGAGCGAGAACCATCCACTGAGCGCGTGTAACGCCAAGGGCACTTACCTGGCGATCAAACTCAGTTCGCATCAATCGTGATATGTCCGCGGCCAGAAAACCAACGTGACGGTCGTCTTTCAATGAACTAACACCTAGTGGAGGGCATGATCAAAACAAGATATATTGCCGAATAAAACTGTTGGCAAGACTATTGTTGCATACGTTACGAATTTTTTATTGCATCTTTGAAATACGCCATAGTCACAAGGATACAAACGCCAGTCATGGCTATAAAACCAACCTGATATGATCCTGTGATTACAACAATTGCTGATAGCGTTTGTGGAAAAATAGTAGACCCAAAAAAAGTCAGCGCCAAAACGCCAGAGGTCGCAAGTCCTACTTGGCCAGGAGGTGCGCGCTTAGCTGTTTCATAAAGCATTACTCCATTCCAAGCTAAAACACTTAGGCCAAGAACTAAGCCAAGAGTACCAAGCAAGAACACACCCCATCCAGCATTTGCACTCAATAAAACAATAAGTGCACAAGCCATCAGTATAGGAAGAACTGTTAATAATCGAGCAGTTGGGGTGGTGTCAGCTAGCCAGCCCCATGCAATACGACCGAAGATTGCTGCTACTCCTGCAACCGCCATAGGCAGAGCAGCGAGCTGTTTTGAAAGGCCAACACTGTCTTCTAAGTAAACAACGAAAAAACGTGTCACAGCGACTTGGACACCAGCGAAATCTAGGCTAGCAAGAGCT
>VMBT01001091.1_pt1 | contig 14654 bp, 13 predicted proteins | sample 4404301 | NCBI WGS metagenome assembly VMBT01 (sample SAMN12238535, study PRJNA552566) | marine metagenome | isolation source: Coastal seawater | place: USA: coastal Georgia, Sapelo Island | collected 2008-08/2009-08
ATTACATCATCATTGGTGCTGGCTCAGCAGGATGTGTTCTCGCAAATAGACTTTCAAGTGAAAATAAAAATTCTGTATGTTTGCTGGAGTCTGGGCCCAAAAGTAATATTTGGAAAGTAGAAATGCCAAGTGCGCTTTTATACACGATGCATGACCCAAAATATAATTGGAAATACTATTCTGAGCCAGAACCTTATCTTAACAACAGAAGAATATTTTGCCCAAGAGGAAAGATGATTGGAGGCTGTTCTTCGCATAATGGAATGGTTTTTGTAAGAGGCAATCCACTTGACTTTGAGAGATGGGCATCACAGGGACTTCCTAAATGGAGCTATAAGAATGTTTTACCTTATTTTAAAAAATTAGAATCTTGGTCTGGTGGAGAAAATTTATATAGAGGTGGTAGCGGTCCTCTAAAAGTTAATAGATCAAAAATTGACGGAGCTTTTCCATTATTTAACTCTTTAATTAAAGCAGCTGCTGAGGCTGGTTATGAAACTTTTGAAGACTCAAATGGTTTTAAGCAAGATGGTTTTGGAACTTTTGATGTTACTATTGATGGTGGTAAGAGACAAAGTGTAGCTAAAGCGTATCTTGATGGTATTAAAAGCTCAAATAATATTCAAATTGAACACAATACAGATGTTCTTAAAATTATTTTTGAAAATAAAAAGGCTATAGGTGTTGAAATAAAAGCAAAAGGGAAGGTTGATAAGTACTTTTGTAATAAGGAAGTTATTTTATCGGCTGGTTCTATTAACTCTCCAAAAATCCTTCAATTATCAGGAGTGGGGGATCCAAAAGTTATCAAAGAACATGGAATTGATATTGTTCATGATTTGCCAGGAGTTGGAAAGAACTTACAAGATCATCTTGAGATATATATTCAGCATAAGTCGTTAAAAAAAGAAACATTGTACAACCTATCTACTAATTACTTTAGTCAAGCCATAGAGGGAATGAAATGGTTTCTATTCAAAAAAGGCATGTTAACATACTCCCATCTAGAAGTTGGAGGTTTTGTTAAAACATCAGATGAGTATAAACATCCAAATATACAACTACACTTTTTTCCATCCCTAGTTATAAATCATGGATTAACCAACCCATCTTTTGACGGTTTTCAATTTCATGCTAGTCCAAACAGACCTAAAAGTAGGGGATTTGTTGAAATTAAATCAAATAATTATTTAGATGATCCAAAAATTCAATTTAATTACCTCGAAGATGAAGAAGATTTAAAACAGATGAGAGATAGTGTTAAAATTGCCAATAAAATATTTAGTCAGGATAGCATGAAGAAATACCTTGGAGACCAGATAAGACCTGGTTATGATGCAAGCCAAGAAGAAATTGATAATATTATTCGCGAAACTGCTGATACAGCTTATCATCCATCTTGCACTAACAAAATGGGTATTGATCAAATGTCCGTTGTTGATGAGGAAACTAGAGTACATGGTGTTGAAAATTTAAGAGTAATCGACTCCTCTATTATGCCAGATATTTTAAGTGGCAATTTAAATGCAGGTACAATTATGATAGCCGAAAAAGCTGCGGATATGATTTTAGGTAAAGAAGAAAAGCCGATTGATGCTCCTTTTTTCTCTTAGTGCTTACTAGAAGCAGACCACAAATTTATCTTTTCTTCTTTTGCAAATTTATCAATTAATTTTAATTCCTTTTTTGAAAATTCTAAATTATTTAAACTATCCAAACATTCATCAAGTTGCTTGACAGTTCTAGCGCCAATTAGTGCAGATGTTACTTCTTTATGTCTTAATACCCAAGATAGTGCCATTTGACTCACAGTTTGATTTCTTTTAGCTGCTATTTTTTTTAAATTAATAATCTTTTCCTTATAAGTTTTTGTTATAAGATTTGGACTTAAGGAAGAGTTTTCATTAGCTCTAGATATTTTAGGTATTTTTTTGATATATTTTTCTGAGAGCATTCCTTGTGCCAATGGAGAAAAAACAATACATCCCATACCAAGTTTATTTAAAGTTTTAATTAAATCTTTTTCTATCCATCTGTTTATCATTGAGTAAGATGGTTGATGTATAAGGCATTTGATACCTCTATCTTTTAGAAGTTTATACATTTTTAATGTTTGTTTTGAAGAATAAGACGAAACACCAACGTATAAAGCTTTGCCATGATGAACAGCTCGATGTAAAGCATCGGCAGTTTCTTCTAGAGGGGTGTTTGGGTCAAATCTATGTGAATAAAAGATATCAACATAGTCCAACTTCATTCTTTTTAAACTTTGATCAAGGCTCGCTGTGAGATATTTTTTTGAACCCCATTCGCCATAAGGTCCAGGCCACATGTCATAACCTGCTTTCGTTGAAACAATGATTTCATCTCTATATTTTTTTAATTCTCTAGATATTATTTTACCAAAATTTGATTCTGCAGAACCATAGGGTGGACCATAATTATTTGCGAGATCAAAATGAGTAACACCTCTATCAAAGGCTTTGAAAATCATTTTTTTAGACTCTGCGTTAATTACTTTTCCACCAAAATTATGCCAAAGTCCAAGGGTGATAAGTGGAAGATCTAATCCACTATTTCCACATCTTTTAAAATTATTAGAGGAGTACCTATTTTTTGAAGCAATGTAACTCATAAGTTACATACACAATAAATAAATAATATGGCTTTTAAAGAATTAAATTTTTCTTAGTGTCCAACCATATCTCTCTGAGTAATAAGCGTTTGCGTTATCAATTGATTCAAAATTTTTTTCTGAGTCCAATGATTTTTCTATTACTTTATTTTCAAGAGATACATCATTTAAAGTTCTATCAATGCTATCGTTATCTTGTTGTTGAATTTTTTTATTCATAATTTACATATTTTACAAAACGTAAAATTAAGCAAGAAAATAAAGGAAAATATGGGTAAATCTTGTAAAATTTGTATTTATATATAATGTAATTTTGTAAATATTGTAAATTTATGGATATTAACGAAATCTCTAATATTGGTTCAAAAATTAGAAAAGAGAGAAGGGCTCGGGGTTTTTCCCAGTCTGAGTTATCAAAAAAATTAGATATATCTGCTAGTTATTTAAACTTATTAGAAAGCGGTAGAAGAACAATCACAGTTCCACTGTTAATTAAAGTTGGCAATGAATTAGGTCTTTCTCTCAAAGATCTTACTTTAGAGAGCAATCAAAGAGTTTTATCAGATGTAATGGATGTATTAAGTAACGAAATGTTTGAAGATCTTGATATTACTAATCAGGAAACGACTGAATTTATCAGCTCAAATCCAAATATTGCTAAAGCTTTGTTGACTTTGAATGATACTCATAAATCTTTTAAAGAAGATATGCAAAATAGATTAGAGTCTATGGATATTAACTCTTCTGTTGTAGAGAATCCAAGTCGGTTGCCAGTTGAAATTGTATCAGATTTTTTACAAGATAATAAAAACTACTTTCATCAAATAGAATTGGCAGCTGAAATTATTAGAAAAAATGCTGGCCTAGAAATAGGGCACAATATTGGCTCAGGATTAAAATTAACTAATTACTTGCAAGAAAAACATAAGGTATCTGTTGAGATTGTTCCGGCAAGTGAAGAATTAAAATCAGTTAGGAAATTTGATAATGTAAATAAAAAGTTACAGTTATCAGAAATGCTCACATATACCTCAAGAAACTTTCATTTGGCATATCAAGTAGCTTTTATTGAGTCAGAAGATATAATTCAAGAAATTATAAATGCAAACAATGTAGACTCTGAAGAAGTTAAACCTTTATTGACAATTTCACTATTAAACTATTTTGCATCTGCAATTCTTATGCCTTACGATGATTTTTTGGCAAATGCAAAAAAAAATAAATACGATATTGAGATATTAATGCATCATTACGCATGCAGTTTTGAACAAGTAACTCATAGATTAACGAATTTACAAAAACCTGGCAATGAAGGTGTTCCTTTTCATTTTCTAAAGACTGATATAGCAGGAAATGTTTCCAAAAGATTTTCTTTATCTGGTATTCATATTCCTCGGCATGGAGGATCTTGTCCTCGTTGGAATGTTTATATAGCTTTTTTAAATCCAGGAAAAATTCATCCTCAAATATCAAGAATGCCAGATGGAAAAGTATATTTTTGTATAGCTCGAGCTTTTGAAAAAGGGATTGAAAAACATGGCATGCCTAAAAGTTTCGTATCAATTGGTTTAGGATGTGATGTTAAATATGCAAAAGATCTAATTTATTCAGAAGGAATGGATATAGAAAATAAAAAATTACAAACACCAATTGGCGTTTCTTGTAGAATATGTCCACGCATAGAATGTCAGCAAAGGGCTTTTCCGCCTATCGACAAAGAATTAAAATTAAATGTAAACTTCAGGGGTACAAGCCCTTATGTGACACTTTAAATTTTTACTAACATTTTACCAATATTTTTGCCATTTAATAGGTCAACAAAAGCTTTAGGGGCGTTATCAATACCTTCATAAATTGTTTCTTTTGTAACTATTTCTTTATTAGAAAGCCATTTAATCATATCACTTTGAAAATTGTTTGTATCATCTTCATGGTCAAAAATTAAAAAGCCTTTTATTGTTAATCTTTTTACTAATACATGGGCCATATTTTTTAATCCTTGAGGGGGCGTAGTTGAATTCATTTGTGAAATTCTTCCACAAATAACAATTCTGCCATAATTTTTCATTCTAAATATTGCAGCTTCCAGAAAGTCACCTCCAACATTATCAAAATATAAATCAAAACCCTCAGGCATGAGTTCTTTTAACTTTAAGACTAAATTTTCTGTTTTTTTATAATTAAAAGCATGATCAACTTTTAATTCATTTTTTAACCAATCCACTTTTTCATCAGATCCAGTACTTGCAACAACCTTACATCCATTTAATTTTGCAATTTGACATACTAAAGATCCAACACTGCCACCAGCTGAAGATACTAATACAGTCTGATTTTTTTGAAGTTTTCCTATTTTGTATAAACCTATATATGCTGTATGACCATTCATTCCAAGAGGACCTAAAAATGACTGTAATGGAAAATTAGAGTTTGATATTTTTTTTAAATTGTTATCTGAGTCTGTAAACTTATCTCTCCATCCACAATTATTCAAAACATGATCACCAACATTTAATTTGCTTGAATTAGTTTCTTTTACTATGCCTATAGCTGCTCCTTCCATTGGTTCTCCAATCTCAAAAGGATCTTTATAATTTTTCTTTTCTGTCATTCTTGCTCGCATATATGGATCAACAGAAATCCATATATTTTCGACCAATACATTTTGTTCATCTGAAAAATTTATTTCTTTTTCTTTTATTATGAAGTCATCCAATGTAGGCAAACCTACTGGTATATAATTTTTTAGTGCAATAAATTTACTTTTTTCATTCATTTTATACTTTATATTTCTTTAATAATTTTTGTAAATCAATTAAAAAATTGTCTCTTAGGTTTGATAAATTTTCAATAGATTTATTTTTTGATTGTATTTTTGTTCCTTGGATAATTTTCTTCTTAAGATTATCAGTTAATTTTGGCGCCTTCAGTTTAGTCCATGGTAATTTTAATGCAGGTCCGAATTGTTCAAGCATATGTTTCATACCTGATTCTCCTCCGGCTAAATGAAATGTCAAAAAAGTACCCATTAATGACCACCTAAGACCAGGTCCATAGATTATTGCATCATCCAGGTCTTTAGTGGATGCGTAACCTTCATTAATAATATGCAATGACTCTCTCCACATAGATTCTTGTAATCTATCTGATAGATAACCAGGTAACTCTTTTTTTAATGTAAGGGTTTTCATGCCAATTTTGGAGTAAAATCTATTCGCTTTTAAAATATTTGCTTTAGTTGTTTTTTTCCCAGGCACTAGCTCAACCAACGGTAGAAGATAGACCGGATTAAAAGGGTGGGCTATTAATACCCTTTCTGGATTTTGTGCTTGAGCTTGTATTTTTGATGGCAAAAGACCAGATGAACTTGAAGCTATGATTGCAGATTTAGGGGCACTTAAACTGATATCTTTTATAACTTTTGTTTTTAACTTTTCATTTTCAGGGGCATTCTCTTGTATCAAACCTACATTCTTGACTGCTTCTTGAACTGAATTACAAAAAAATAATTGTTTTTCTAAATTAATTTTTTTGGCATAAAATCTTTCTAAAGCTTTTGAGGTTCTTTTTATCTCATTTAGTAAAAATTTTTTTTGTTTTTTACTTGGATCAAATACTTTAACTTTTTTTTTATTAAATAAAAATCTTATAATCCATCCTGTACCAATTACACCAGTTCCAATAACTGCAATAGTATCCTGAGAGTCTTGCACTTTTAAAATTGTTTCTTTAAGTTTAATTTTTTTCTTGCTTCTTCAGGATTAAGAATTTTTGCACCAAGATCATTGATTATTCTTGCAGATTTTTCAACTAGTTGCGCATTAGAGGCTAGCACACCTTTTTCTAAATATAAATTATCTTCTAATCCAACTCTAACATTACCGCCTAAAATTACAGATTGCGCCACCATAGGCATTTGATGTCTCCCAATTCCAAATCCAGCCCAGTTAGCTCCTTCTGGAATCATATCAGCCATTACTTTCATTGAAGCGGTTGTTGCTGGCGCACCCCAAGGAATTCCTAAACAAATCTGATAGAGAGGAGGGGAGTCAACCAATCCTTCTTTATACAGTTGATTAGCAAACCATAGGTGACCCATTTCAAAAGCTTCCATTTCAGGTTTAATTCCTAATTCTTGCATTTTTTTTGCTGCAGCTCTTAGTTGAACAGGTGTGTGAATAAAGGTCATATTAGTATCACCAAAATTAAGAGAACCGCAATCAAGCGTACATATTTCTGGTAATAACTCTTCAACATGTTCAAGTCTGTCTAACGCATGAATCATATCCGTATTGGGGCCTACTGGATTAAGAGGGTCCTTTCCTTCACCAACTTCAAAATCCCCACCCATGCCTGTTGTAAAATTTATTATTACATCAGTATCTGAAGATCGAATTCTATCCGCTACTTCCTTATAATATTCTAGTTTTCTACTTGGTTTACCATCTTCTTCTCTAACATGAATATGTGCAACAGCTGCACCAGCTTTTGCAGCTTCTATTGATGCTTCTGCTATTTGTTTTGGAGTAATAGGAAGATCAGGATGTTTTTTTGCAGTATCACCAGAACCTGTTACAGCACAACTTATTACAACTTCATTATTCATTTTTCTTAAAAAATGATGTATCTCAGTTAGAGGAAATTAACAAGTGTCTATATATCTAAAAACAGGAAAAGTATTACCAGAGTGGACCGACTATAATGGTCACATGAATTTGGCTTTCTATATCCATCTTTTTGATTCTTCATGGGAAGTATTATTAGAAAAATTTAATATTGGAGAGCACTCAGCTAAAAATGAAAAGAGAACAACCTTTGCCGTAGAGTCTCATACGACCTACGATATGGAAGTAAAAGTCGATGACGAGGTTGATATGAACTTACTTTTTCTTGATTTTGATAAAAAGAGATTAGTCTATAAATTGGAGATGATTCACAAAAAGGAAAAGTATTTAGCATCAACTACTGAGGTTTGTTCATTATATGTGGATTTAAGCACTAGAAGAGTTACTGAGTTTGAGGATACTAAAAGAGGTTTGATCCAATCTTTTATAGATGAAAATAAAGATAAATTTAATTCAGAAAATCTTCACTTAATAAATAAGTTAAAAAAATAATTATAATCCTAAATAGACGTGCTTATGTGGCTCTCTATCAAATATTCGATGAACCATTGGAATAAATTCTTCTAATTTAATAGTGTCATAAGCGGGGTCAAAAGAATTTTGATCATACGTTTCACAAAATCTTATTGTATCCTTATAAAATGGATGTCCTTTGTATTTGTCTCGTAAATTTCTATCATGTCCATAATGATGATTGTAGTAGTAAGCTTGAAAGAGTCCATGCTGCTGGACTATCCAATGAGTTTTTTCAGAAACAAAGGGTCTTAAAACAGCTGCAGAAATTTCGGAATGATTTAATGGAGCAATTTCATCGCCAATATCATGTAATAGAGAAGCAACGATCATTTCTTCGTCTGCCCTATCTCTAAGAGCTCTCGAAGCAGCTTGAAGAGAATGCTCTAATCTTGATACCTGATATCCACCAAGTGATGAGTCTAAATTTTTCAGTATGCGAATGACTCTATCAGCAGTTCCTTCGATATATTTATCTTCAAACTTTGCGAGAAGATCGTAATCTTCTTGATCTCCATGTTGCATTTCTGTAAATTTTACTTTTTCCATATCTTATTATAATTCAAGAAAATAAGTATAATATTCTTTGTCTCTTTTGTAATCAAGAGATTCGTAAAGTGCCTGAGCTTTCTTGTTGTTTGTGGCAGTAGATAACTCAACAATTTTTATTTTTTTTGATTTTGCAAGTTTTTTTGCTGTATTCATTAATTTTCTTCCAATTCCATTTCTTCTGAATTTTTCATCAACATATAAATCGTAAAGTATCAATTTTTTATTAATATTTAGAGAGTCAAATGTTTCGTATAACTGCAGAAAACCAGCAGGTTGATTTTTATATAAACATAAAAAAATAAAAGACTCTTTTTTATTAATTCTATCTTTAATATAATTTGTAGATGCTTTTATATTAGATTTATATTTGTAAAATTGACGATAAAGATCAAACAAATAACCTGCTTCACTTATATTTTTCTTAGTCGCTTTTATAATTTTAGTACTCATTTTTTATAAAATAATGATCTTATTATCCCAAAAATGATACTAAAAAATGCAAAACTTAACAATGTATTTGTAAAACCAGTATTGCCAAAAATATTCATGTTAAATCCAACTATAATTGGTCCTAAATATTCACCTATTTCGTATATAATTATAAAAAGTGATGTAGCGAAAGCAATATCTGTAACGTTAATCCTTTCTCCAAGATATGCTAAAGTTACAGTATATAAGCTTGTAGAAGCAAAACCGCTGATCATTAAAGCTATAATAATTATCATTTCATTAGAGTTTGATATTTTTAATAATATTAACCAGGTTACGTGAGCTAACAATAGTACAAAAACTAGTAAGCGCTTATTAAAATTATCCGAAAGCGCCCCCACAAAAGGTTGGCATAAAACGCCAAATATACCTCCAATAAAAATATAAACTCCAATTTGTTTATCGGAGAAAAAATCATTTATCATAAATGCTGGAAATAAAGATAAAAATGCAGAGTCTTCTATTCCTGCAAAAAAAATTGCAAGGAATACAAAAGGAGATATGAGAATAATTGAAAATTTCATTTTCGTAGATTGTTCTGGAATTGATACTTGATTTACATACTTTTTAATGCTGATCAAACTCCCTATTTTTAAAAGCACTAATAATAAGCATACAGTAATAGGTATTCTTCCAGACGTTCCAAATAAACCAACAATTAATGGACCCATTGCTAAACCGGTAGTAACAGAGGAATTATAAATTCCTATAGATTTACCGCGATTTGAATTAGTAGATACAACATTCACCCACGTATCCATAGTCATCCAAGTTAAACCACCCATCATGCCGAGTATAAAAAACCATACTGCTAAATTGTATGGATTTAAAAATTCCAACATCACAGTAATGCACAAGCCTTGCACAACTGTGGAGATAAAAATAATTTTATAGAAACCAAATTTCTTTAATAGTTTAGTTGTAAAAAATCCTGAAAATATTAGTCCCAATGGCCCAAAAGATGCTACTAATCCAATTGTAAATTCTGAATATCCGGCGTATTTTTGAATTATTACTAAAATTGTATAAAAATAACTTAAGATTATGCCTGTGCAAAAGGCAACGATAGATAAATATTTTACACTGGGACTAACAATATTAAAATCTAAATAGTTTTTAATACTATTTAGTATCATTTTTGACTAGACCAGAGTCCCTCTTTTTGTAATTGATCAATAGTGTTTGAAATAGCTAGGTATAATTTTTCAGTAAGATCATCTATTTGATTTTTAGTTATAATCAAAGCAGGTGAGAGAACACAAATATGGTAGAGTGGTCTTATTATAAGCCCTAATTTTATAGACTCTTCATCAATTCGCGAACCTATTGCTTTATCCAAAATTAATGCTTCTTTACTGTTTTTATTAATTACGCATTCAATTCCAGCCATTAAACCCTTGCCTCGAATATCTCCGACGATTGGTAGTTCATATAATGTGTTAAGTTTTTCAAAAAAATATGGCTCAATTTCACGCACATGTTCTAAAATTTTATCTCTTTTCAATATTTCAATATTTTTTAGTGCAGCTGCACAACAAGCTGGGTGGCCAGAATAAGTATAACCATGAAAAAATAATGATGAGTCGTGTTTTAAATCACCAATTAATTTATCTGAAAATAAAACTGCCCCTAAAGGCAAATATCCAGAGGTTATACCTTTTGCACATGTAATAATATCCGGGACTACACCAAAAACTTCTTCTGAAGAGAAAAAATGACCGAGTCTTCCAAACCCAGTGACAACTTCATCTGCAATAAAAATAATTTCATTCTTTTTGCATACATCATATATTTTTTTATAATATCCTTCAGGAGGTACAATGCACCCACCTGAAGCTAAAACTGGTTCAGCTATAAAAGCAGCTACATTTTCTGATCCAAGTTCTCTAATTTTATCTTCAAATTCTTTAACAAGAAAATCACAAAATTGTTCTGGTGTTTGATCATCAGATCTTCTGTAGGGTAGGGGAGAGCTTAAATGGTGAATAAAGTTTTTTTCAAAATCAAAATTATTTTTTTCCCTATCCTTTCCTGTGATTGATCCAGTTAAGTACGTACTTCCATGATAAGCTTTATCTCTAGTTATTATATGCTTCTTGTTAGGTTTGCCTAAAATATTGTTATAAAACATAACAAATCTAAGTGCAGTCTCATTTGCAGTTGATCCATCCGAGGTAAAAAATACGGTATTTAAATCTCCTGGAGAAAGATCTGCCAATACAGATGCTAATTCTGCAGAAACTTCTGTAGACTCAGAAAATGGACTGCAATAATCCATTTTATCTATTTGGTCTTTTATTGCTTCACCAATTTCTCTGTTTCCATGCCCAATATTATTGCACCACATTCCTCCAGGACCATCTATAAATTTGTTTCCGTTCTCGTCATATAAATAGATGTTATCTGATTTAGTTATTAGTTTTCTATTATACGTTCCTCTATCATTGAAGTTTTCATAAGGATGTAAAACTAGTTTATCTTTTTCGTAAATTTCTGAAATATAATCATTCTTCATTATATAGATATAGTATCATTCGCTGAATATGCATTCAATGAAAATATAGAAAAATATTATTTATCTTGCCATTTAGGGTCAGTTTTCTTTACAAAAGATGATGCACCTTCTTTTAAATCGTGACTACCATATACCTTTTTAACAGTTTCTAGAGATCTTAATATTTTAAATGAAGGTAACTCTTTTTCATTTTCGGTTTCTCTTAGAACTTCTTTAATTGAAGAGTAAATTAAGTTAGGTCCTTTTGAGATTTTTGTTGCAATCTCCCAAGCTCTTTTTAATACATCTTTTTTTTCAACTACCTCATTAATTAGACCCCAATGTTTGGCTTCCTTCGTATCCATCCATCTTCCAGTCATCAAAAATTCAACTGCTACATGATACGGTATTCTTCTTCTAAGTTTTATAGTTGCTGCATCAGCTATTACACCCACATTAATTTCAGGTAATGCAAAAGTAGAATCTTCGGAAGCTACAATAATATCTGCAGAAATCATTATTTCAAATCCTCCGCCACACGCTATACCGTTTACTGCTGCAATAACTGGTTTATTCAAATTTGGAAGTTCTTGTAATCCCCCAAATCCACCTTCTCCATAATATGCATCAGCTTCTTCACCTTCATTTACAGCTTTTAAATCCCATCCAGCTGAAAAAAATTTCTCTCCAGCGCCAGTTATAATTGCTACTTTTAGATTTGGATCATCTCTAAAATTAGAAAAAATTTCTCCTAAAATAATACTTGTTTTTGCATCAATAGCATTTGCTTTAGGTCTATCTATTGTAACTTCAAGAATTGAGTCTTTTATTTTTGTTTTAACAGGTTCATTCATAATTCTTCAAAATAATGTATTAGTGCGTCGACAGCAAATACACCTTTATTTTTTTTGCAAACAATTAGTGGATTAATTTCAATTTCGTGCAACTTATTTATATTTTTTTCAGCAAATTTAGACAATTTTAAAACAGCATCAACTAAACCTTCTATATCTGCGGCATTTCTATTCCTATAACCAAATAAAATTTTACCTATTTTCATATTTTTTAATTCATTTTTGATATCTTTTTTTGTTAAGGGCAATAAAAGAGTTTTTGTTTCCCTTATCAGCTCTGTAAAAATTCCCCCAGCACCTATAACTATTACAGGACCAAATTCAGCATCAATTTTTATACCTATTAAAATTTCTATTATGGTATCCTTAATCATTTTTTCTAATAAAATTTGATCTTTAAATTTTTTCGTTTTGGTAATTAAATCATTAATATTTTTAATATTGGTGATAACACCATTGAGTTCAGATTTATGAAAAATTTCTTTTGAGTGAATTTTAGCAACTAATGGAAAGCCAATTTTTGAGCTGTCTTTTTTTAGTTTATTCTTACTTGAAATTATCCCCTTAGGAGTTTTAATTCCTATTTTATTTAGTAGTTTTTTAGAGTCAAATTCGGCGTAAGTTTTAATTTTTTTGCTACTATTATTTTGTATTTTATAGCTTTTTATAGGTGTTTCATTCTTCCAAATACTTCCTAGTTCTATTGCTTTTTTAATTGTGAACAGTGCCTCTTTCATTCCTTGAAGAGGTGAAATACCGTTTTCTATACATTTATCACGAATATGTTTTGGCATTGTGTCAGATAATGAAGAAATGAGGCTCCCATTTTTATATTTTTTTGCTACTGTTATAAATTTATCAACTATCGCATCCCACTCATCAGTATCGCATTTTTCCATATTTGGAAAATCTAGCATTAAGCTTATTGAGCTAAATTGATTTTTAAAAAAAATTTTAAATGTTTTCTCTATATTATCAGGATCATTCCAATTATATGTTTGCATATCAAAAGGATTTGAGATCACAACACCTGGATGATTTACTTTTTTTAGATCATTTTTAATTTGTTTATTAATCTTTCCAAATTTCAAATTTAAAGTTTCAGCTGCATCTCCTAACATTGCCATATCTCCGCCTGATGGTCCCATAATTGATATTTGATCATTTGAAATAATGCCATGTGTATGAAAATATTTTAGTAACTCTGTAAGCTCTGATAATGTTTCACACCTAGCCACTCCCATTCTTTTAAACAAAGCATCATAGATATTTTCTTTGCCACTTAATGAGCCTGTATGAGTTAAAATTGTTTCAGATGCAACTTTTGATCTGCCAACTTTGACTATCGCTATTGGGATTTTTTTTTCTTTTGAGATTTTTAATACTTTAATTAGCTTTTTTATGCTTGTGAAACCTTCAGCATATATACCGATTGCCGTAACTCTATTATCTTTTAGGGCATATTCAATTGTATCTTCAATGCCAATCTTAGCCTGGTTGCCCAATGAAATAATGTATCCTATTGGAAGAGATCTGTGATTAAAGCTAATTGTATTTCCAATAGTTCCACTTTGACAAATAATAGCCACACCTTTGTTTGTTTGACTACCCGCAACTTGATCGGACCAAACTGATACTTTGTCGAAATAATTAATAAATCCGTAACAATTAGGGCCCAAAAAAGGAGTTTTGCCGGAATTACTTATTAATTTTTTAGTTTTTTCTTTTCCTTCTGCAGTATTTAATTCTGAAAATCTTGAAGCTAAACATACAGCACCTCCAGCGCCAATTTCAGAAATATCTTTCATTAATTGAATTGTTAAATCATTTGAAACTGCAACATAAACGCAATCAGGAATTGACGGTAAGTCAGCTATACTTTTGTAATATTTCTTTTTTTTTGAACTTTTTCTCTTTGGATTAATGTGCCAAATTTCTCCTTTAAAGCCAATTTTTATATTCTCATCATAAACAAAATCAGCCCAGTACCCACCAATTATTGCAAGTTTTTTTGGTCTAAATAATTTATTTAAGTTCACAAAATTAAGCCCCAAGAGGTCTTAATAAAGATCTTGAGATAATATGCCTTTGGATTTCACTTGTGCCTTCCCAAATACGCTCTATTCGGGCATCACGCCAGATTCTTTCTAATGGAATGTCAGACATCAAACCCATGCCTCCACAAATTTGAATCGCTTCATCTGATACTTTCCCAAGCATTTCAGTACAAAATAATTTTGTCATTGCCGCATCTTGGGATGATAGAGTTTTTTGATCAATTTTCCATGCTGATTCAAGTAGCATTAGATTTGCAGCTTTAATATTTGTAGCCATATCGGCTAGTTTAAAAGAAACACCTTGAAACTTTCCAATTACTTTTCCAAATTGTTTTCTATTTGCTGACCAGTCAAGCGCAATATCAAATGCTCTTTCTGCCCTTGATACAGAAGTTGCTGCTACTGTTAATCGTGTTGCTTCTAACCACACATTCA
>VMBT01001099.1_pt1 | contig 14606 bp, 17 predicted proteins | sample 4404301 | NCBI WGS metagenome assembly VMBT01 (sample SAMN12238535, study PRJNA552566) | marine metagenome | isolation source: Coastal seawater | place: USA: coastal Georgia, Sapelo Island | collected 2008-08/2009-08
AACAATTAGAATAAAATCTCTACTTTAGACCTGTCGGAAAAGTGATAGGGCTTCACCCAGACCTGTCCGATTTTTAAAAAGCTCAGAGCAATCACCGTGAAGATTTTGACCAACCGGAATGCTTGGGTAAGAAGCATAAAAAAAGGCCTTCCGAAGAAGACCTTGACTTGTGGGCGATGTAGGATTCGAACCTACGACCCCCTGCTTGTAAGGCAGGTGCTCTAAACCAACTGAGCTAATCGCCCTTTTTTGAGGGCTGCAAATATACATTTGGGCATTTTTTCTGCAAATAATTATTTCTTTTTTCAAGCAGGTCCGGATTGATCGTAAATCAGGACATAATCAGTCGTTCTGTTCATTCGTTTTAAGTGCAATACCACGGGACTTGCATTTTTTATCCCATTCTTCGAAGTTGGGGAAAGTCAAGGCACTCCATGACTAAAAGACGATTGAACATATTTCTTTGGGTACTGGGGTACACGATCCCGGTATTGATGTTCGCTTCCTACTTGTTGGGAAAGACGCTCAAGGAAAAGCTCATTGAGTCGTTGAATGAACAACTGCAGGTCCAGGTGCGAGTCGGGCAAGTACACTACAGCGGACTTCGCAGTTTCCCCCTGATCGGCCTTGATCTCAACAATATTCGAGTGGCTGAATCTTTTCCTGCATATGCAAAAGACCTGGTCAGCGCGGGTAATATCCGAGTACGGGTGAATCCTTTCAAGCTTCTTGGCGATCAGAAGGAGTTGCATTCCATTGAGATCAGCAACGCGACCATTCGAGTTTTTGACGGCGTGGAGGGTAATCGAAATTATGAAGTGATCGCGACAGATGAAGAGGAGCAGTCATCAGCCCTGGATCTGAATTTCAAGCGCATCGAATTGAAGCAATGTCGCATCATTTACCAAAATGAGGCAGAATCGATGAGCTTCAATGTGATGACTCATTCGCTTCAAGCATCCGGTAATTTCTCAGAAAGTAAATTCAACCTGAAAGCCAAGTTGTACGGATTATTCGATCACCTGCGTCTTGGTGGGAACTCCTACCTGGTGGGTAAGCACGCGGGTGCGGATCTTGATGTCAAGGTTGACAGGGAATTGTCTGCATACCACATAGATAAGGCTGATGTAGAGCTGGAGGATCTCAAACTGAGCACAACTGGTGACATCCTTATGATCAAGGATAAACCTGACCTCGACCTGCAGTTTGAATCAAAGAGGTTGGATATCGAAGGGTTGACCTCCCTTTTACCCAATGACATGAGATATCAGTGGCGAAACTGGAAGAGTATTGGTCGCATCTCAGCCAACGGATCCGTGAAAGGTCCGATCGATGCAAAAAATACCCCCGTCGTTGAAATGGATCTGAGTATGGAAGAGGTCGGTCTCAAATCAAAAGAGATCGATGTAGCGATCAACAACATCAACTTCGACGGACATGTATCCAATGCTAAGGGAGGTACTTATTCAATAGTAGGGAAATTCAGGGAAGCCCGAAGCCGGAACTCATATCTGACATGCGACTTGAATGCGGAAGACCTTTCGTCTTCAGTCAAATTAGAAAACATCCTCGGAGAAATAACACTTTCGGACTTCGCTCCTCTATTGGAAGAATATGGTGTTTATGAAATTTCCGGTGCGCTCAAAACGAATCTCGAGGTACAGGTCATTTATGCTCAAGACATAGCTATGAACCAGAGAGGTGATATTGAAATAAATGATCTCTCATTCAAAACCGACAAGTTTCCGGATGTTCAAAGCGCAACATTCAAGGGCAGAATGAATGGGTTTGACCTCAACGATATTCAATTCAATGGGGTCATCGGAGAGGATGCATTGTTATTCGAGGGAGATCTGAAGGACTTCAATGGGTTCTATGGTGATGCAAGACCCGTTTTTACCGGCGATCTCACATTTCAGACACTTCATCTTGACCCTTGGTTCGACAATGCAGAAGATTCCACCGGTGTACCCACTGCGGATCTTGACATGGGATACGATGCGCAAATTCATTTAGAAGGAAGCGCCTTTTATTGGGATAAACTCAAGCTTCAAAATGTACGATCCGGCCTGGATTTGAATCACAATGGGCTCTCTTTGTCAAGAGCGGAATACGATGCATGGAATGGCACACATCGCTCCGACTTGAAGTTTTTTGTCGAGGATGAGTACTATGTTCTTGCGGTCCAGACAACTGCAGAAGGCTTCCAATTGACTCGGTTATTCGAGGAAATGGAGAATTTCGATCAGGAAGAACTTACATCAGGGAACATAAGCGGGAAAACAGATATGGACCTTGATCTGCTCATGAAGTTCAATGCTTCTTTCGGAGCTATAGAGCGCGAAGTGCAGAGTTTCGCCAAAGTCCATGTGACCGACGGAATGATCAGAGAGTATAAACCACTGGAAAGCTTAAGTGCTTTTGTGGAGCTCGACGAACTCAGGTCCGTTGAATTTGAAGAGCTTCAGAATGACATTGAGACCCGCCACGGTATCATTTACCTACCAGAAACGGACCTGAAAAACAGTGCCTTAAATCTGACCATCAGCGGCACCCACACCTTCGAGAATTATATGGATTACCATATCAAGATCCAGGCAACTGAGCTGCTGGCTAAAAAGTCGAAATGGGTGCAGAATAAGCAAGACAAAAGGCTGGAAGAAGGCAGAGACGGAGGACTCTCCGCGTATGTGCTGATGACGGGAACTCCTGACGATCTCAAGTTCAAATATGACCGCAGAGCGGCTGCATCCGAATTCAAAGAGAATTTCAAGAAGGAAAGCAAATCATTCTTCAAGCAGATCAAGCGCGACTTCAAAGGAGAGGTGCCAACTTCACAAGACAAGGAAAAGCCTCGTTGGGAGGAGTAATCCTACCTCTTGTTGCTGAAGTTGTTGGCTAAACCACCGTAAGAAGTAAGGTCGATCTTCAATGATCCCACCCAGATATCCGTTTTTACACGTACCGGAATCCTGTTGGCATCAGCCGTCACCCAAACGGTCATGTCATCTTCGTCTTTGAATACACGATCCACTACCAGTTGAGGGCGCATCACGTAGCAATTCACTTTACCTACATCTGTTTTCAAAGTCTCCTTTCCCAGGTATTTGAACTTCAGGTTGTAGATTTCCTGATCCATGTAGATGTCTATTGGGAATGTCTCTCCAATGGTGGCATTCTCGAAGTCGTAGGTTCTTGCATAGAATAGCGAACTCACCAGATCCTGGACGTATTGAGGAGCGTCCATATCTTTCTTGTGCCCTTTGATGTGGCCTATACTGTGATCATAGTACACCAGGTCCTTGTCTTTATACGAGTTCTCACGAACGGATTTGAAATACTTCAAAGGAGCCATACTCTCACTATCGAGGTAGGTTTCGTAGTGATCACGCACCTTGTACATCCAGTCGAAGGAGCTTTTTGTTCGACCCTTCGCAGTGATGTGATAGGTAGTCCTGTCATCTATCTTCACAGGATTTGGGGCCACATTAATGTCAATGGTAGCTGCATTGATCCATCCAAAGTGTACCCTGTATTTAAGATTTTCACCATAGGTGAATGATTTGTTGCTGATCTGTCGATAGCTGAAGTTTTCCTTTGTGCCAGCGGTAAAGCTGAATAGCGTTAAAGCGCACAAACAAAGTGTGATGTATTTGAGAGCTTTCATAGACCTTTTCATTAGTTCACCTAAGATAAATCAAATGTCGTACCAAATCACAGGGTCTCCTATCTCAATTGGCGGATTATCTTTGTCTGCATACATGAAACGAATCATTTCCTATTGCATTGCGTTGATCGTATGGCTGATCTCTGATCAAGCTCGAGCACAACTGGACAATTCCTTTTTCTCCTGGAAACACCGGCACGCGGAGACCGGCACATTCAGACTACACGTAGAGAACCTGAACTATTTCCGGAATGTCGAGTACAAGACCGTGGTAGATGAAGGGCGCACATTGCTAGGTTTTCAATTTGCACCGGAGGTATCTTATCAGATATCACCTCGTTTTTTAGTCAGTGGAGGAGTGTATGCAAAAAGAGATTTCGGTGGGGCAGATTTTGAACAGTTCATGCCCACTTTTCAGCTCAAATATGCGCACAAGAAACATGCGTTCATCTTTGGGCGTCTTGAAGGAAATATGGATCACCGACTCATTGAGCCTGCACTTGATCCGGAGAGGATCATATTCGATCGCACGGAGAATGGGTTTCAGTATCTGCTCAATGATACGTTGATCGATCTCGACATCTGGGCCGATTGGCAAAAGGCCATTTACATGAATAGCCCATACCGGGAAGTGTTTGACGCGGGAATCACAGGTAGGTTGAAGCCAATTAGCAAGAATCGACTTGAGGTGGATATTCCGTTTGTTCTTTTGGCACATCACAAAGGTGGGGAGATCGACACATCGGGACTACAGGCAGTCTCTCAATTCACATTGTACAGCGGGGTAGAGTTGACATACAAACCGTCGGCAGGAGCCTTGAAGGCAGTTCGAGGAGGAGCATATGTTTTGAACTATCAAGATGTTAGTAACAGAGCTGAGACATTTATCGATGGTTTAGGTCAGTATGCATTCATAGACTTCAGGTGGGACCGTTTTGGGGTAATGGCCAATTATTGGGATAGCCATCAATTTGAATCAATAACAGGCGATGTACTTTATCACAGTACATCTAGACAAAACCCGCAGAAGTACATTTTGGATTATCGGAAGCTATGGATGTTGAGATTGTACTATGAGCAAGAGATAACCGAAGATCTTGGGTTACTGGTCAGAACCAATACGATCAGGGATGTGAACGAGGAGACATTCGAATTCATCGCAGAGTTCTATCTGCGATGGACGCCGGAATTTGATCTGAGCAATGGGAACAGATAAACCTACCGGCAGCGAGAATTTATCTCAGCTCTTCATTAATAAGAGTGTCGTAGAAAAGGTTTTACTACAGACTGAAAAGGACCTCTACCCGTACTTTGATGGTGAGCGGCTTACAAAGCAAATGGATCAATTGAGATTTGAGGAAGTTCGGGATAATCTTGGCTCTGCGATCATGGAGATCGACAAAGGAAGTTCTGGGGAGTTACGCTCAGTGCTTTACCGAGTTGATGTTCCTGAGAGGGAATTCATTGACAAGTTAGGGGATTCGGACTATTATGGTGTGTTGGCTGAAGCAATCCTGAACAGAGAGTTGAAAAAGGTGTTATTCCGATTACATTATTCGCCAGGAGATGACTCTTGAAAATGAGTGAGATTGGCTATTTTGCAATGACAATCGAAAGAATATGAAGAATTTGTTGTTACTCTTGGCTGTTGGAGGCTTACTCACAATTCAAGCTTGTAAAGACGATGAACCCATTGATAATGGTGGCGGGGATACAACCCAAGCATCGAATACTGATTTGCTGATTGGCGGGGATTGGTTGATGGAAGACGGTGTGATCGTACCACCTGTCGAGGTGGATATTCTTGGGACCAAGGTTACGATATCTTCTTATTTCGACCTTTTGGGAGCTCTCAATGGAGGGGCGCCCGGAGAATGCCAGAAGGATAATCTGATGCTTTTCCATGCTGATTCAACTGTTGATCTAGATGAAGGAGCAACCAAATGCGACTCAGCTGATCCTCAAGTGCAGGATGGAGGAGAATGGTACTTTGCTAATAACGAAACTCAGCTGGCCTTCACCAGCTTCCCTTATGATCCATTGCAAGAAGAACGAGTGCTCGACATCACTGAATTGAGTAAAACAATGCTCAAGCTGGAAATGGACTACCGGTTCGGCCTCCCAACGGGTGGAGATAGCACTGATCACGTGATAAAGCTGGACTTCAAGAATGTCAGATAGCGACCTAAAGCGCTGCGAGTGGTGCGAAAAGGACGACCTGTACCGCACTTATCACGATGAAGAGTGGGGAGTTGAATCCCATGACGATGAACATCTGTTCGAACACTTGATCCTGGAGACTTTTCAAGCGGGATTGAGTTGGCATACCATTCTGAGAAAAAGGGAGAATTTTCGAAAAGCATTTGAGGGCTTTAATGCGAATCGTGTAGCGCAATATGGCGACAACGAAGTTGAGCGACTGCTCAGTGATGAGGGTATTATCAGGAATAAAGCCAAGATCAACGCAGCAATAAAGAATGCCGGTTGTTTTCTGGCCACTCAAAAGGAGTGGGGTTCCTTCGATCGCTTTATATGGTCATTCGCTCCAGAAAAGAAGGTCAATCGCATTCGGGACTGGAGCGATGTTCTCGCAACTACCCCCGAATCTGATGCTATGAGTAAAGCGCTTAAAAAGCAAGGGTTCAAATTTGTGGGAAGCACCACGTGCTATGCGTTCATGCAGGCAGTAGGAATGGTTGATGATCACTTCGACTATTGCTGGAAGAAGAAAAAGTAAAATCACTCCAATGAAGATCTATCATAATCCACGTTGCAGTAAGAGTCGCCAGACCCTTGCATTATTGAAAGAGAAAGGGGTTGATCCCGAAGTTGTTTTATATCTGGATACGCCACCGTCTGAGTCTGAACTCAAGCGAGTTTTGAAGCTACTGGGTATGAATGCTGTTGATCTGCTCAGGAAGAACGAGAGCATATACAAGGAGCAATTCAAAGGTCAGGATCATAGCGACGATGAATGGATCAGAATAATGGTTGCCAACCCAAAGCTCATTGAAAGGCCAATTGTGGTGCATAAAAAAAGGGCGACCATTGGCCGCCCTCCTGAAAATATATTATCGATCCTTTAACTATTAGCCCAGGTAGGACTTGAGGATCTTGCTCTTTGACGATTTGCGCAATCGTCTGAGTGCTTTCTCTTTGATCTGTCTGACTCTTTCACGTGTGAGTCCAACTTTTTCACTGATATCTTCCAGTGTATGAGCCGGTCCGCCATCGAGTCCGTAGTAATACTTCAACACATCACGCTCTTTTTCCGATAGGGTTGAGATCACGCGATTGATCTCCTTTTGGAGCGACTCGTTCATCAACGGATTATCCGGATCCGGTTCATCGTTGTTATCGAGAACACCCAGGAGTGTGTTGTCCTCTCCTTCCGTGAGAGGAGCATCGATGGAGAGATGTCGTCCAGAAGTCTTGAATGCATTCTCAACTTCAGTCACATTGATCTCGAGCGCATTTGCGATCTCTTCTGCTGTTGGTTCACGTTCGTGTTCTTGCTCGAGACGCGCTGCTGCGGCAGAGATCCTTCCAATAGATCCGACTTTATTCAAAGGAAGACGAACGATACGGCTTTGATCAGCCAATGCCTGCAGGATACTTTGACGGATCCACCAAACGGCATATGAAATAAACTTGAAACCTCGAGTTTCGTCAAAGCGCTTTGCAGCTTTGATCAAACCGAGGTTGCCCTCATTGATCAAGTCTCCCAAAGTCAATCCCTGATTCTGGTATTGTTTGGACACTGAGACTACGAAACGAAGGTTTGCATTCACTAGTTTTTCAAGAGCAGCTTGGTCACCTTCGCGTATGCGTCGGGCCAGTTCCACTTCCTCTTGAGCATCAATCATAGGCACTTTACTGATCTCGTTGAGATACTTGTCCAGCGATTTGTTTTCGCGATTGGTAAACTGCTTACTGATCTTTAGTTGTCTCATAAATTAGTGTTGTGAGTTTTTTTATTGCATTTCTACCTCATCTCTTGGCAGAACTTGCAAAGGTACGAATTAGTTGTGTAAAATGCATTTCAATTATGCCAGCAGTTGAAATGCCAACATACTGGAGATGTACGCCAGAGCCGTCATGTAGGCCAACTGGATCAATGGCCACTTGATCTTTCCGGTCTCTTTGTAAACTACAGCCAGGGTAGAGAAGCATTGCATTGCGAATGCATAGAACAGTAACAGAGAGATCAATGTCGCTGTAGAAAAGACCATTTCACCGGTAATTGGGTTGATTTCGGACATCATAGCACTCTTAATGCTCGCAAAGCTCCCATCACCACCGACGCTGTAGAGGGTAGCCATAGTGCCAACAAACACTTCCCGAGCTACGAGAGAAGTAAGAATGGCAATGCCGATTTTCCAGTTATATCCCAATGGAGTGATAACAGGTTCAATAAAGTGCCCTAGGGCTCCAATCATTGAGTTCTCAATACTTGCCGTCTGAACGATCTTACCGGAATCGAATTTGAAAGAAGAAAGGAACCAGACCAGTACCGACATTATGAAGATGATCTTTCCCGCTTCTACCACGAAGGATTTGCTCTTATTGAACAGCACCAGAAACACACTCTTCCAACGAGGAGGTCTGTAGTCGGGCAGATCCTGTATGAGATATCCTCTTGATCGATCTTTGATGAACCACTTGAAAATGAGCGCGACAAGGAGTGACATAACCGTTCCTACGAAATACATTCCGAGCAGAGCTAAACCTTGAATGCTGATAGGGCCGATGGATGATTCACCCGGGATCATGATCCCTATTATGAGCGTGTACACCGGGAGTCTTGCTGAACAACTCATCAATGGTGTCACCATAATTGTGATTATCCTGCTCTTCCAATCCGGTATGCTGCGAGCAGCCATCACGGCAGGAATGGCACATGCAGCTCCACTCATCAATGGGATCACTGACTTTCCGTTCATGCCAAAAGCCCTAAGCACCCTATCGAGAACGAAGCTGATCCTTGCAAGGTATCCGGTTTCTTCGAGGACATTCAGAAAGAAGAACAGGATTGCGATCTGTGGCAGGAACACCAATATCCCTGACAGACCAGCTAAAACTCCATTTACCACCAGATCATTCAGCCAGGGAATTCCAATGGACCGCTGCATGATACTACTTAACAAGTCAAATCCGGATTCTATCCATGACATTGGATGTTCAGCGAGCTTGAATACGGACTGAAAAGTCAGAAATAGTATGGCTAACAGAATGGGTATACCCCAGATCCCATGCAGAACGATCTCGTCTATCCGTCTGGTCCAAAGAGTAGATACCGGTGTTACTTGAACACATTTATCGAGGAGGACCTTTATCCTGTCGTAGCGAGTGATTTCCTCATCATTACTGGATTCATCTGTAAAGGGGTAATGAACCTTGAATTGAGGTCCTTGAATAGCTCGTTTTAGTCCGGTTATACCTTCATTCAATCGCGCATTGACTTCGATGACATGAACTCCAAGCTCACTTTCTAATCGAGCCACATCGATATTGATCCCCCTCTTACTTGCTTGATCTGGCATATTCAGAACCAACACTGTTTCTATTCCCAGTTCAGCAACCTGACTGAATAGATATAGATGTCGCTGTAGATTGGAAGAGTCTGCAACGTACAAGATGAGATCGGCTTTGTTCCCGCCTTCGCCAACGATCGTTCCCTTTGCGATCACTTCGTCCGGTGATTCTGAATCCAGGCTGTACATTCCGGGAGTGTCGGTCACTCTGACTTTCTGGCCTTTCGAATCGGTGTAGTATCCGGTTCTCTTGTCGATAGTAGTTCCGGTAACGTTGCTCACCTTTTGATGAACACCGGTCAACAGGTTGAAGAGAGAGCTCTTACCAGAATTGGGATTTCCTACCAATACCACGTTGAGAGGCTCTATTTGCTTTTTGTTGTTCAACGTGGTTCTGAAATGATGATCGTTTCCGCTTGTTCGCGTTGGATGCTGAGCATGTGTCCATTAATGGAATACGCTATCGGGTCGCCAAAAGGGGATGTAAACAGTCTGCAGATTTGACTTCCGGGGACACAGCCCATGGCAAGCAGGTGATTTCTACAGGAAGATTCCTCCAGACGTATGATTTCTGCGCATTGTTTCTTGCCCAAAGATGCGAGGCTCTTCACGCCTGCAAAAATGCTATATTATTTAGAATAGTTTCAAATAGACTCCAATGAGCTTTGTCATGAGGGAATTTGAAAAGTGAAGTTTATAAAACCCCACATGCCAGATGGTCTCGAAGAAGGGGTGACGATGGTGTATATTCGCCAAATTCTATGTCAACGCGCAGTCCAGTTCTGAAGTACTTCTCAGGGAGAAGGGTGTTGATCCCTATTCTGCTCGGGCTCGGGGTTGCTGGATATTTCATCTGGAGTGACTATGATCCTGAAGCTGTAAAGCAAATTGATTGGCGTCAAGGGGCGATGTGGTGGGTTTTGGCATCAGTCGGAATGATGTTACTGCGTGACGTTGGCTACATCATTCGATTGCGGATCTTATCTCGATCACTTCTTTCCTGGCGACAGTGCTTTGAGATCGCATTTCTCTGGGAATTCGCTTCTGCTATTTCTCCCAGCGCTATAGGAGGGACTGCTGTAGCAGTGGTCATCATGGCACAGGAAAATATCAGAACAGGATTGACCACTGCAATTGTTTTGATCACAGCCTTTCTCGATGAGCTCTTCTACATTATCATGGTGCCGATCATGTTGATGATTATCGGCCGAGAGTCCTTGTTCCCGCAAGACGACGGCTCTGTCGATTATATGTTCAGTGTTGACAACCTGTCGACATTCTTCTGGATGGGTTATGGGATCCTATTTGCATGGACAATTTTCCTTGCTGTAGCGATTCTTTTTAAACCAAATTGGACTCAGTCGTTCATCAGGGCAATATTCCGATTACCATACCTTAGAAGAAGGCAGGAACGAGGAAATAAGTTAGCGGACGATCTTCATCTTGCTTCACTTGAGTTTGGCAAAATGAAATTCGCGTTTTGGTTGAAGGCTTTTGGTGCAACATTTTTGTCCTGGTCGGCACGATTTTTAATGCTCAATTGTCTGCTAATGGCATTTTCAGGCTTTGAAGAGCATTTCCTGGCCTATGGGCGTCAACTTGTGATGTGGGTGATCATGCTGGTGGCGTTTACTCCGGGTGCAAGTGGAATTGCGGAGAGTATATTCCCTTTTTTTATGAAGGAGTTTTTACCGGGTCGGGCAATTGCGAGAATAGTAGCCATAGTATGGCGTATGATCAGCTACTACCCATATTTAATCATAGGATTTGTCATCCTACCACTTTGGTTAAAGCGGACTCAGGATCAGGAGACTACCGAACCGGGTTAAGGTTAGGTAAGTGCACTGTGAATGTGGATCCTTCATTCTCAAAGGATTCGACGGAAATGGAACCACTCAGTGCTTCTATGGTCTTTTGTGTAACGAAGAGTCCTATTCCCAATCCACGAGATTTTACTCTTTCATCTTTGTTCAAAGCAAAGATTTGCTCGGCATGTCTTTCGGCGATTCCTATTCCGTTGTCCGTGACTTTGATCTCGATCTGATTTGCATCAGACAGAGCTTCTATCCACAGTTCATGATCGTTGGAGTCTTGTTTTTGGTATTTGAAACCATTGCTGATCAAATTGGAAAGAATTACTTCTAGTTTGGATTTGTCTGAATAAAATGGAACATCAAGAGATAGTTTTTTATGAATGGAAATTTCCAGGTTAGGAAACTCTTCTCTCTGTTTGGACACTCGGTCGTCAACAATTTCCTTAAGAGAAATGAGTTCAGGATTCATAGGTTTCCAATACGTCTGATGGTAGTCGAATAAATTATCGAGGTAGTCGTCAAGTTCCTTGATTTGCTTGCTCAAAAGGTCCATGGTCTGATCATTCAGCTCGGAATTTCCACCTAACTGTTTCTTCATTATTTGCAATGGAATGCGCATATCATGCACAGTGTTGTAGAGGAATTTGGAAAGCTCGTCATAGGTTGTGTTCAGAGCTTTATTCGTTGATTTCAGATTGTTTCTTTGATCATACAGCTCGATTGCCGATTCGATGGTTTTCGTCAGATCGATTTCTTTCCATGGTTTAGTAATGAACCTAAAAACGTGCGCAATATTGATTGCGTCGTTCATAGCATCGTGATCTGTATATCCTGTGATAATAATTCTAACAATGTCCGGATGTGATTTTTTCATTCTTTCTAGAAATTCCACACCTGTTTCTCCATCCATTTTTTGGTCACTGATTGTAGAAGCAATCAACCGTGGTCAGGTCTATCGCTATTTTTCGAAGCCAATGGATCCGGAAGAGATTCGCGACACTGTGATCAGTGCGTATCAGTTCTATCAGGCGAGCAAAGATACGCGAGCGACATACGAGAACATCCTGTTCGAAAATGAGCAACTCGAGTTCCAATTGCGTCAGCGTTTGTTGAGCTAGTCCATTCCTCACCAACAACTTTGAATTTTTTTTAGTGGTGTCAATCGCTTAGAGCGAACATTGTACATTCGCATGTAATATCCATGGGGCAGAACAGATCTATTATAGCGTTTTCGTGTGGGGATGTCAATGGCATCGGGCTAGAAGTATTCATAAAGACATTCAGCAACGATCTCTTATTCAAACATGTCATTCCTGTCTTGTACTGTCATGAGTCTGTGCTCAAGGAAACTTCAGATAGTCTGAGTATCCAATTGCCAAACTATCAGGTTCTTAGAAAGTCAGAGAAGCCAAAGGAAGGCTTGATAAATGTGATTGAGCTGGAAGATGCCAACGTACCGGAATTGAATCTAGGTACGCCAAGTTTACCTTCAGGGGCATATGCACTAGCTTCGCTAAAATGGGCAGTTGACGGTATAGTAAACGGTGTGGTTCAAAACCTGGTTACATTACCGATCGATAAGAAGACGATTCAATCGGAAGAGTTTGAATTCCCAGGACATACCGAGTATTTGGCTGATGCGTTTCAAGCAGATAGTCACATGATGCTGCTGATCAGCGAATCAATGCGTGTCGGTGTTGTCACTGGGCATATACCCATTCAGAATGTCGCAAAGTCAATTAATGCAGAGCTTCTGACGAGTAAGATCGAGATGTTCTTACACGCCTTACGGCAGGATTTTGGAGTCGTTAAGCCTAAACTGGCTGTATTAGGGTTGAATCCCCATTCGGGAGATGATGGTTTGTTAGGGTCAGAGGAGAAGGATGTGATCGCACCGGTGATCAATTCTTTCCGAGAGAAAGGGGACATAGTGGTTGGCCCCTACAGCGCTGATGGTTTTTTCGGCAATAGAATGTATGAAGATTTTGATGGGGTGCTTGCAATGTATCACGATCAAGGGCTGATACCATTCAAGCAGTTGAGCTTCTCAAAAGGCACCAATTTTACGGCAGGTTTACCCATTATTCGCACTTCACCGGACCACGGTACAGCTTATGATATCGCAGGTAAAGGCGAGGCAGATCCCGGATCTCTGATCGAAGCAATATTCACCCTACAAAGACTGTATAGAACGCGCCTGGAGCACTTTGACCTTAAAAAGGATCCTCTGGATTTCATCAAGCACAGAAGGGAGAAGTTCAGTATCGGTGTTCCAAATATCAAATAGAATCTATTGTTCGGTGATAAAATCGTATCTTTGCCGACTATTTTGAGGGAGAAGCAATGTTGAAGAGGGATTTTGAGCTGAATTTCAAGAAACTAGCTCAAGAAGAACACCAATTCTCATATCATCTCGATACAGAATTCTTTCTTGAAAATGGTACGAACCTCGTCGATGGAGGCGAAGTGAACGTTCTTTTAACTGTTGACAAAGCGAATACGCAGCTTGACCTGCTGTTTAAGATTGATGGTGAGTTATTTGTGACTTGTGATAATTGCTTGTCACACTTGATCTACCCCATCAAAGGAGAATCCAGAGTCTATGTGAAATTTGCTGAAAAGTCTGATTTCACTGATGATGAGATCCTATATGTACACTTTGATGAGTATAAATTGGATCTGCAGGAAATGCTTTATGACTTCGCTTTGTTGCAACTGCCCATGAGGAAGTTGTGTGCTGATAGTTCTAACAGGGAGACCTGTGAGGAAAGCACCACCAACAGAATGAACGAAAACACCTCCAATACTGAGGTTCATCCAGAGTTAGAGAAACTTAAGAGACTGATAAAAAAAGACAAGTAAAATGGCTCATCCTAAACGTAAAATTTCGAAAACGAGGAGAGACAAGCGTAGAACTCACTATAAATTGGGTTCCAAGCAACTCTTCACTGACCCGAAAACAGGAGAGGTGTCTGAATATCACCGCCTGAACCTGGAAACAGGTATGTACAAAGGAGTTCAAGTTATTCCTGCGAAGGACGAAGCATAATTTCGGCTTTCCGCAATGAGAATAGGCTTAGACTTCATGGGCGGAGATTTTGCCCCGAACGAAGCGCTTAAAGGAGTCAAAGAGGCACTTGATGAAAGTGACCTTTCTGACGTCCATATAGTTCTTCTGGGGAACGAAGATCACCTCAAAGACTACCCTGAGCTCACAGGTGAAACGAACCGCGTAAGTGTGGTTCATGCTCCTGAGGTCATTGAAATGGCCGAACACCCTACTCGAGCAATTTCTCAAAAGCGAAATTCAAGTATCAGCATTGGGCTGAGAATGTTGGCCGAAGGTCAACTTGATGCATTTGCAAGTGCCGGAAATACCGGTGCAATGATGGTAGGTTCATTGTATACTGTCAAAGCTATCGAAGGCGTGATCCGCCCTTCCCTCTCGACTTTGGTCCCGAAGATCGAAGGAGGAACAGGATTACTGCTGGATGTTGGAGCCAACTCTGATGTTAAACCGGATGTTCTTTTGCAATTTGCCGAACTAGGCTCATTATAATGCAAACATGTTTTGAAGATCGAAGAGCCAAA
>VMBT01001101.1_pt1 | contig 14590 bp, 14 predicted proteins | sample 4404301 | NCBI WGS metagenome assembly VMBT01 (sample SAMN12238535, study PRJNA552566) | marine metagenome | isolation source: Coastal seawater | place: USA: coastal Georgia, Sapelo Island | collected 2008-08/2009-08
GACGGCCCAATTCAGAACGAATTGCCCCAAATATCGCCGCATCGCGGCTCTCAAGACTTGCGTTAAAAAAAGCACTCTGACGGTGATGGGTGGTCATGGGGGTCTCCTTATTGGCGCGATTCCTCTGTGGCGCGATCCCTAAAGGAATGCAGGCCTCCTGAAAAGGCACAAATCTGCGTCAGTGCCACTTTGCAAAAGATATTATCACCATTTGCACCAGACTTTGGTTTTTGCTAGGCATATGTCAATGTGATTAGGGTGTCGTTTAAAACATGTTCGAACATATTGCCTTTACTGCCAGCCCTGCAGAGATTGCGCAGGATGGGCTTGACGCCTTGGTGCAGCGCTATGGTCAGCACAGGCTTGAAGAGGCAGATGTCGTTGTGGCCCTTGGCGGGGATGGCTTTATGCTGCAAACGCTGCATGCGACCCAGGACTATCAGCTGCCAGTTTATGGTATGAACCGTGGCACGGTCGGATTTTTGATGAATGCCTATCACGAAGATGATCTGATGGAACGCCTGCGGGACGCAGAACGCGCTGAAATCCATCCTCTTTCGATGCGTGTGACGACCATGAACGGTGAGATCCAAACGGCGCTTGCGATCAATGAAGTGTCACTTTTGCGCTCCGGTCCACAGGCGGCCAAGCTCAGGATTTCCGTGGACGGACGGGTTCGTATGGACGAGCTCGTTTGTGATGGGGCGCTTTTGGCGACACCTGCGGGATCAACGGCCTATAATTATTCGGCGCACGGTCCGATTCTGCCGATTGATGCGGATGTCTTTGCGTTAACGGCGTTGAATGCCTTTCGACCAAGACGCTGGCGTGGCGCTTTGCTGCCGCAAAAGGCGCTTGTGAAATTCGAAGTGTTGCAATCAGACAAACGTCCTGTCCGTGCAGATGCAGATAGCAAATCTTTTGACGAAGTGCAGTCCGTAGAGATTACATCGGAGCGCAGTATCACACATCGGCTGTTGTTTGACCCGGGTCACGGGCTCGAAGAACGCCTGATCCGCGAACAGTTTGTATGAATTAGTTTCCATCGTAGCCAACCATATGGCGTTCTCCACGTGCGCGGGCGAGGTGGATTTGTTTTTGGCGTTCGCGGAAGCGGTCTTTGTCTGACTCTGAGGTGTCATGCGTACATTGGTGACATGCAACCCCATGTTCATATTCGGGGCGCGCGCGGTCTTCTGGAAGCAGGGGACGGCGACAGGCATAGCAAAGCTGATGTGGGCCCTCTTTCAGACCGTGTCCAACAGAGACACGCGCGTCAAAGACAAAACAATCGCCTTCCCACGTACTGTCTTTTTCTGGAACCTCCTCAAGGTATTTTAAGATGCCGCCTTTGAGGTGATAGACCTCTTCGACGCCCTGACCCAGCAGATAGTTGGTGGATTTTTCACATCGAATACCGCCCGTACAAAACATGGCAATGCGTTTGTTATGAAAGCGGTCTTTGTTGTCTTCCCACCATTTTGGAAAATCTCGGAAGGATTTGGTTTGTGGATCAATTGCCCCTTTGAAGGTCCCGATGCCCACCTCATAGTCATTTCGGGTGTCAATCACCGCAACGTCGGGGGAGCAAATAAGATCGTTCCAGTCTTTGGCTTCAACGTAGTGGCCAACGCGGGCAATCGGATTCACATCCGGTTGGCCCATTGTAACGATCTCTTTCTTGAGTTTCACTTTCATACGGGGGAAGGGGGGAAGGGATGCGGTGCTTTCTTTATGTTCGAGCGTATCGCATCCCGGCAGTGCTCTGAGATATAACAATATCGCGTCAATCCCATCCCGTGTACCCGCGATGGTTCCATTGATGCCTTCCCCTGCCAAAAGAAGCGATCCTGTGATGCCAAGTGCGTCACATTTTTCCTGCAGCGGCGCACGCAGGGCGGCCGGATCAGAAAATCGCGTAAAATGATAAAGGGCGGCGACGGTGAACATGGCGCGCAATTAGCGTAAATCGCAGCCAGGATGCAAGCGTTAGCATGTGTTCAAAGCAAAAGCCGCATGCCGCGCCCCTCAATCGCGACAGGGATAAGGGGTCGCCCGTAGCCGGCGCCCCCGTCAAGATTGATCCGATTGCCATAATGAGTCGGAGCATTGATGGAGGTATGGCCGTGAACGATCAATTTGGGATGAGGGTCAGTGAAGTTTAAAAATTCTTGCCGGATCCAGACGAGGTCGTTTTCTTCCTGCCGATCAAGGGGCACGTTCGGGCGTATGCCCGCATGGGCGAAAAAGATATTACCGCTTTGATGGGAAAGCGGCAGAGACCGAAGAAACGCGACATGTGCTTCCGGCACCATCTCTAATGCGCGTTCATGCACTTCGTTAAGTGTCATTGTTTCATCCACGGCCACACCGTAAGAGGCCATCGTTTCCTTACCGCCTAAAGCCTCGTGAAACCAATGATATCCTACACGAAAACAGGGATCATGGCGGGGCGGGGATTGCATGAAATAATCAAACATGCGGTCATGATTGCCTTTTATGACCGTCATATTTTTTCCAGCGCGCATAAGCTCCATGACAAGTTCAATCACCCTGCGGCTTTCAGGCCCGCGATCGGCAAGGTCCCCGATGAGAACGATTTCTGCCTCTGATCCAGCATCTTTTTCAATGACGCTAAGCGCATTTTCAAAAGCGGCAAGTTGCCCGTGGATATCGCCTATGGCGTAAATTGGGGAAGCTTGAGACATGATTAAATCTAATGCGCTTAAAGGGCTTCAAAATCGTTTAAGTATTTTGGTCCGACCAGAACCTCTGATCGAACCGATGTTGACGCTTAACAGAGTTGCACACTAGTCGCCAGTGGAGATAACACTGCATCCAGTCGTTTGTCGCGTTTCCAGCTGGTCATGGGCCAGTTTAATGTCAGAAAGCGCAAAGGTCTGATCAATGCGCAGTTTAACCTGACCGGATGTTACCTTGTCAAAGAGATGGCCCGCCATGGACTGACAGGTGTCGTGTTTTGCGATATGTGTGAACAGCGTTGGGCGGGTGATTTTTAGAGATCCCTTTTGTCCCAACATGCCAATATTGATTGGCGCAACAGAACCAGAGGCATTCCCAAAACTGATAAACATGCCGAGCGGTTTGAGCGCGTCAATCGACCCTTCAAACGTGTCTGCCCCAACCGCATCCATCACCACATCGACGCCTTCGTTATTTGTGATGTCTTTGACCTCTTTGAGAAAATCCTTGGAATTGTAATTGATGCAATGGGCAGCGCCATGCTCCACCGCAAGGGCGCATTTTTCGTCTGTTCCGGCTGTTCCGATCAAAGTGATCCCTTCGGATCGTGCCCATTGACATGCCAAAAGCCCGACACCCCCAGCGGCGGCTTGAAAAAGCACAGTGTCCCCTTTTTGCAAGGGGGTTGTGCGATGAAACAGATATTGCACCGTCAGTCCCTTTAGCATCATTGCGGCCCCTTCTTCGAAACTCACACCGTCAGGCAAGACACAGACCTGCGCTGCCGGCATAACACGTTCCTCTGAATAGGAGCCCGGAGGCTGAGAGGCATAGGCGACCCTGTCGCCTTCCTTCAGATGGGTGACACCTTCTCCCACCTCTTCAACAATGCCAGAGCCTTCCATGCCAAGCGCCGTCGGCAAGGGTAGCTGATAAAGCCCCGAGCGTTGATAGATATCGATAAAGTTTAGACCGGCAAATTTATGGCGTACGCGGACCTGCCCCTGTCCAACTGGTCCAATATCCCGATTGGATAGAATGAGTTTTTCCGAACCACCGTGTTCTTCAATAATGACTGTTTTTGCCATGTGTCCACACCTTTGACATTAGAGAAACAATTGCATCCCTTCTGATATGCGATGCTAGCTTTAGCAGAAGGGATGTCAATTCAAACTCTTTCTGCGCCCGGCCTGCCAATCAATTTTTTAATACGCCGCGGCACTGGGCAGAAAATATAACCGCCTACATCGTTTCACACAGGCGCAAAAGGCGGGTGGCGCGGCCTAATTGACGTCAAATTCAAGCGGTTTGATCTGCTGAAAAACTCCGGTGGCAGCGAGATCATCCAGCACTTTTTGCTGCAGCGGATGGTCTGCATAAAGCAGTGCAATCGCTTCGCCCCCTTCTTGGGCGCGTCCCAATGTAAAATTCGCGATATTTACGCCGTTGGATCCCATGATCTGACCGAGCGTTCCAATGACCCCGGGAACATCTTTGTTCGTGGTATAAAGCATATGTGCCCCGATTTCCGCGTCAATATTGATTCCTTTGATCTGGATGAAGCGCGGTTTGCCATCGCTGAACACGGTTCCTGCAATCGACCGTTCTCGGGCCTCTGTCACAACAGTTACCTTGATGTATCCATCAAATGCGCCGGATTTGTCCTGATTTGTGGTGGAAATTTGAATGCCGCGCTCTTTGGCGATAAATGGAGCGCTGACAAGGTTCACATCCGGATTTGACCGTTTCATGATGCCGGCGATCACTGCACAATTAAGTGCCTCAAGGTTCATATCTGACACGGAACCATCATAAAGGATGTTGATTGCTTTGACTGGTTCGTCGGTCATCTGCCCGATAAAACCGCCTAAATGTCCCGACAGTTTCAGCCAAGGGCCCATAACCTTGGCTTCTTCTGCGGTGACAGAGGGCATGTTCAACGCATTGCTCACAGCACCTGTCAAAAGATAATCTGACATCTGTTCGGCGATCTGTAAGGCGACGTTTTCCTGTGCTTCTGTGGTGGCTGCACCCAAATGCGGTGTGCAGACCACGTTTGGCAAATTGAAGAGAGGGTTGCTTGTGGCAGGTTCTTCGGCAAAAACGTCAAAGGCGGCGCCCGCCACATGCCCTGATTTTAAGAGGTCTGCAAGCGCGTCTTCATCGACCAATCCGCCCCGCGCGCAATTGATGATCCGTACGCCTTCTTTTGTTTTACCAAGGTTTTCACGGCTAAGGATGTTACGGGTCTGATCCGTCAAAGGTACGTGCAGAGTGATAAAATCAGAGCGTTCGAGCAACGCCTCGAGCGTCACTTTCTCCACCCCCATGCGCTCTGCCTTTTCTTCGCTAAGATAGGGATCATAGGCGAGGACCTTCATTTTCAAACCGCGCGCACGGTCACACACAATGCCACCGATATTGCCCGCACCGATTACGCCAAGCGTTTTGCCCGTCAGTTCCACCCCCATAAAGCGGGATTTTTCCCATTTGCCCGCATGGGTGGATGCGCTGGCCTCGGGGATTTGCCGTGAGACGGCAAACATCATAGCAATCGCATGTTCGGCAGTGGTGATCATATTGCCAAAGGGCGTGTTCATGACGATCACACCGTTTTTGCTGGCGGCGTTGCGGTCCACATTATCGACACCGATCCCTGCACGTCCGACCACCTTAAGTTTGGTCGCCGCATTCAGGATTTTTTCGGTGACTTTTGTGGCCGAACGGATCGCAAGCCCGTCATATTGATCAATCACCGCAAGCAGGCGATCTTTGTCTTTTCCCAGGTCCGGTTCAAAATCGACATCAATTCCGCGATCTCGGAAAATTTGGACAGCCGTGGGAGAAAGTTTGTCAGAAACAAGTACTTTGGGGGCCATTGGTGGCGCTCCTTTTGAAATAATGGATATGGATTTTGGGGTTCAGGCGGCGACAGTTTGTGCGGCAATTTCGCTTTCGAAAGCCCAAGCAAGCCAGGGCAACATGGCCTCGATATCAGAGGTTTCAACAGTGCCGCCACACCAGATGCGCAACCCAGCCGGCGCATCACGGTAGGCCCCGATGTCAAATGCAACGCCTTCGCCCTCGAGCCTTTTGGTCACGGATTTAGCAAATGCACTGGCATCGCCGATGCGGGTGTCATTAAAGCGCAAACAAACGGAGGTATTTGACCGTATTGACGGATCATCGGCAAGAAAGTCGATCCAATCATGCGCCTTCACAAATGCATCAATCGCTGCTGTATTGCGATCAGCCCGCGCGATCAACCCGCTGAGCCCGCCAACAGAACGCGCCCAGTCAAGCGCCACGAGATAGTCTTCCACTGCAAGCATTGAAGGGGTATTGATCGTTTCCCCATGGAAAATTCCGTCGATAAGTTTGCCCCCTTTGGTCAGGCGAAAAATCTTCGGCAGGGGCCATGCGGGAGTATAGGTTTCAAGGCGCTCAACGGCGCGTGGGCTGAGGATCAACATGCCATGCGCGGCCTCGCCGCCAAGGACTTTTTGCCAGCTAAAGGTTGTCACATCGAGCTTGTCCCAAGGTAAATCCATCGCAAAAGCCGCAGAGGTCGCGTCACAAATGGTTAACCCGTCTCTGTCCGCGGGAATCATATCGCCGTTTTTCACCCGCACGCCTGAGGTCGTTCCATTCCAAGTGAAAACAACATCGGTGTCATAATCAATTCGGTCCATATCGACGATATCGCCGTAGTCGGCGGTGTGGACATCCGCGTCAATTTTCAATTGCTTTACAACGTCTGTGACCCATCCTGCGCCAAAGCTTTCCCATGCCAGCAGCGTTGCTTTGCGCGCGCCTAACAGAGACCAAAGCGCCATTTCAACCGCACCCGTATCAGAGGCGGGAACAATCGCGATTTTATAGTCTTGCGGAATGCCAAGGATATCGCGCGTTCCGTCAATCGCTGCTTTCAGTTTCGCCTTGCCTGGCGCAGCACGATGAGACCGCCCCAAAGCGGCACTTTGTAGCAGAGAAAGATTAAATGTGGGGATTTTGGCGCAAGGGCCAGAAGAAAAACGCGGATTGGCCGGCCGCGTTGCCGGTTTCTGAATGCTCATTTGACTATCCTTCCAGATAAATGCCCCTCGTTGGGGAGGGGTGTCCCACCGCTCGTGTTAAAGATGTAATCAGGCGCAGACAAGAGGATTTTTTTGCAAAGAGCGCCTCTGTCATAAAATTTCTCGTGATCAGGTTTATGATCGGAAACTTTTTGCTGTTGCTCTCTTTGGTTTAACGCGTGCGTACGGATTAGCCGCGTGACATTCGTATTATTTTGCGCCAAGAGCATCCTATACCACAAAAAAAGAAAGAGCCGCGCATGTACGTCATCTCAATGATTGCCCAACCCGGAATGTTGGACGGCATGCTTGTCGAAAATATCAGAAATGCGTGGGGCGGCGGGAGTGTGGATTGGTTGGCCCCAGATGAGGCGGCAGAATTTGCGCTGAGCAGACAACCGGATAACCTTGATACGGTTTGGCAAAGCTGTCAGGCGATGGGGGTTGACCTTGTTCTTCAGTCAGCCGGCAATCGGCGCAAAACGCTGTTGATCGCAGATATGGACAGCACCATGATCGCGCAGGAATGTATCGATGAATTGGCTGATGTGGCAGGGGTCGGGGAATCGGTCAAAGCCATCACAGCACGCGCAATGAATGGGGAATTTGATTTTTCAGATGCACTTCGAGAACGCGTTGCGTTGCTCTCGGGAAAGCCGGAAAGCATCATTGATGAGGTTCTCAGAGACCGGATCACTTATGTTACAGGCGGCGATGTGCTTTTGGCGACGATGAAGGCGCATGGCGCATATGCGGCTTTGGTTTCTGGCGGGTTCACAGCCTTTAGTGCCCAAGTCGCGGCACATCTTGGATTTGATGAACATCATGCAAATCAATTGATCATTGAGGATAACATTCTGACAGGCAGCGTGGCTTATCCAATCCTTGGTAAGGAGGCAAAAGTCACCGCTCTCAAAGATCTTACTCAAAGGCTTGGCATCACAGATGCGGATGTGATTGCCGTTGGCGATGGGGCGAATGATCTCGGGATGTTAACCCTTGCAGGAACAGGCGTTGCATTACATGCAAAGCCGGCGGTTGCGGCGCAATGTGATGTGAAGATCAATTTCGGAGACCTCAGTGCGCTTCTTTTTTTGCAAGGTTATGCAAAGGATGATTTTGTTACCCCTTGAGAATGGCCCATTTCCCCCCTTTAATTTCCTCAGAATTGCTCCAAATTATGAACAGTGGAAAATAAAGGATCTCTGCATGGCCAAATACGAACGCAATCCCGATGTTATCGCGGCGCTGAGTGATGAGGAGTTTTGGGTTACCCAGAAAAGCGGGACTGAACGGCCCGGGACGGGAAAACTCCTTTATAACAAAGAACCGGGGCTTTATGTGGATATTGTTTCTGGGGAACCTTTGTTCGCCTCCTCCGATAAATATGAAAGCGGATGTGGTTGGCCGAGCTTCACAAAGCCGATCGAAGATGCCCATGTCAAAGAGTTGCGCGACTCCAGCCATGGTATGGTGCGCACTGAGGTGCGCAGCCTTTATGGAGACAGCCATTTAGGTCATGTTTTTCCCGATGGCCCACGGGATCGGGGGGGGCTGCGCTATTGCATCAATTCGGCCTCCTTACGATTTATCCATCGTGATGATATGGAAAGTGAAGGGTATGGTGCCTACCTAGATCAAGTGGAGGATATCAGATGAGCGAACGTGCGGTCCTTGCGGGGGGATGTTTTTGGGGAATGCAGGATTTAATCCGCAAGATGCCCGGTGTTTTGTCGACCCGTGTCGGCTATACCGGAGGGGATGTGCCAAACGCAACATACCGCCACCATGGTACCCATGCAGAGGGGATCGAAGTCATCTTTGATCCCGACCAGATCAGCTACAGGCAACTTTTGGAATTCTTTTTTCAGATCCATGACCCAAGTACGTTAAACCGGCAGGGCAATGATCGCGGGCTTTCCTATCGCTCGGCTATATATTTTGAAAATGACGCTCAGAAAGCCGAAGCAGAGCGCACCATCAAAGATGTGGATGCCAGCGGGCTCTGGCCGGACAAAGTGGTGACCGAGGTCGAACCGGTTGGGGATTTCTGGGAAGCAGAGCCAGAACATCAGGATTATCTGGAACGCATTCCAAACGGTTATACCTGCCATTATGTGCGCCCCAATTGGGTCTTGCCATCCTCTGAATAAGGGCGCAATGGACCCTAAGAGTTTTGAATCGGGGTCCGGATGGAGCCAATTAAGGGCATAATATTTCGGCTATTTGCGGTGATCTTCTTTGTCGCCATGTTTGCAATGGTAAAGGCAACGGCTGGAGAAGTGCCAACCGGACAAGCTGTTTTTGTGCGCTCTGGTGTTGTACTTTTTGTGGTCGTTGCATGGTTGATCAGCAGATCAGAGCTGTCCATTGGGCTTAGGGTGAAATCCGTGAAAGGGCATTTTTGGCGCAGTCTTTTCGGAACTGGCGCATTAAGCCTGAATTTTGCTGCTCTGACGTTTCTGCCTCTGCCTGAAATCACCGCGATTGGCTATGCCGCCCCCCTGTTGACCGTGCTTTTGGCAATCTGGCTCTTGGGTGAACAGGTCAAGATGTTTCGAGTGAGTGCTGTTTTGCTGGGTATCTTGGGGGTTGCGATCATTGTGGAACCCCGATTGACAGTCTTTTTGGATCCGGATGCGGATAATGCGGTTGCCATTGGCGCAGCGATTGTTTTGATGGCCGCATTTTGCAATGCGTCGGCGCAAATTCAGATCAGCCGCCTTGTGCGCGATGAACATCCCGCTGCGATCGCCTTTTATTTTGCCGCGACCTCGACCTTTCTTGCGGCATTGACATCCGTCTTTGGATGGGTGGCTCTGTCGCCAACACAGGCAGTGCTTTTGATCGGATGCGGCATATGCGCGGGTGTCGGGCAGATTTGTCTCACGCTTTCTTATCGTTACGCGCCGGCCTCTGTTGTGGCACCCTTTGAATACTCTTCAATCCTATTTGCGTTGATGGTGGGATATGCGGTGTTTGGTGAAATCCCAAGCCTGCAGATGCTGATCGGGGTGGCCATCGTGGTGTCAGCGGGTTTCATTATCATATGGCGTGAAGCCCAGCTGGGCATCGAAGGCGCCAAAACGCGGGCCATGAACCATCTTACCGATCCTGCCACGCCATCCATTGATACAGAGGACGCATCAGATGGCGTCGATAAGGACCAAGCGGAAAACGCTTAGGAACAGTGCGCATGGCTTGAGGGTATGGGCGCTCAGGTACCACGCCCCGCGCCAAATCCGCCAATAAGGCTCCGGCATAGCTGCCCATGCCCACACCGTTGCCGTGATATCCAAACCCAGCAAAGGCGCCCGGCATGTCCGGAATGGCCCCGACATAGGGCGTTTTGGACCGATTGAGGCACAATAGACCATACCATTCGTGCTCTATTTCAACGCCTGACCAAGCTGGGAACATGGCGTTGAAATTCGCGCGAATTTCTCTTTCGATCATCTTACGTTCACCCTGCGTGGCAAAAAGCCCCCCCCGCATCCCGAAAAGGAACCTTCTGTCAGGCAAGAGACGGAAATAATGCAAGAGTTTTCGTGTATCATAAGCCATTTGATCACTGGTCCATCCTTGCGCGTTAAGCTCGTCCTCTTTCAGCGGTCGCGTGAGGATGATGGACGATTGTACCGGCATAAAGCGCGACCGCATCCAGTCGGGCAGGTCTTCGCTCGAATATCCATTGGTGGCGATGATTATTTTTTCAGCGCGCAGTGTTGCGACAGGGGTACGCAGATCATATCCGCCTGGGTTCCGTTCAATTTTGATCACGGGCGAATGCGCGTAAACTTTTACCCCGTTTTCAATGGCTGCCTCTAGAAGGCCTGTTGCGTATTTTCGCGGGTTCAGCGCAAAGCCGAGCGGTGTTGTAAGCGCGCCAAAGAAAGGTCCGCCAAGACCCAACTGCATGAGTTCTTCTTTTGGATGATATGTCGCCTCCACCCCATAGTTTTGCAATATGGTGGCTTTTGTCTCCGCCATTTCAGCAGAATCTTTGGGACGATGGGCAAGTTGTGTTTCGCCTGATGAATGGGTGTCTGCATCAATTGCGTTGGTTTCAAGTAACCCTCTCACCAATCCCACCGCTTCTTTTTCCGCTTGGCGAAACAACAGTCGTTCATTTTTGCCAAAAAGGCGGTCCAGCCCCGCATCGCTTGCCTTGCTGCCCCCCAAGCAACAAAACCCGCCATTGCGCCCCGTTGCACCAAAGAGCGGCGTTTCGGCATCCAGCAAAATGACCGATACCCCGTTCTGTGCCAAGTGATAGGCTGCAGAAATCCCGGTGAAACCGGCCCCAACAATGGCCACATCGCAGCTTTGATCGGCACCAAGTGTTTGAAATTCGCGACTTGGCGCTGTGACATTCCAAAAGCAATTTTGAACGGGTGCACCCGTGTAGGCAATATCTTCAAAAATACGCTTCATTCTATGGATCCCAACAAAGAAGTTTACTGGTGCTTTTTTCAAACTCGTTTTAAGGTCGTCTCAACAAATGAGCAATAACAGCCTGCGGTAAAAGAACCAATGACCCTTCAGACCAACATACCTGTACACGAAGTGGTGTACCGCAAACTCAGAGATTTGATCCTTTTTGGGGAAATTGCCCCGGGACAGGCCGTAACAATCCAAGGGCTTGTGGAACGGCTTGATGCCGGTATGACGCCTGTGCGTGAAGCCATCCGGCGCTTGACCTCTGAAGGGGCACTGAATTTTCAGGGCAATCGTCGTATCATCGTACCAGTGCTCAGCGATAAGAATATGACGGAGCTTTATTTCTTGCGTCAAACTCTTGAACCTAGGCTGATCTTTCTTGCAGCTGAGCGAGCGGGCAAAGAGGATATCGCGCGGCTCACCCGCATTGATTCTGATCTGGATCGCGCAATCAAGACGGGCGACATAAATCAATATTTGCGAAAGAACTATAAGTTTCACAGCGAACTTTACCGTTTGGCTGACGCTCCAATACTGGAGGCGGTGGCAGACAGTCTTTGGCTGCGATATGGACCCTCATTGCGGGTTGTATGTGGACGGGTGGGAACTCTGGGTCTGACGGATCAGCACAAAGAAACGCTTGCAGCGATGACTGCTGGAAACCCGCAGAAAGCTTCGGAGGCTATCCTTGCAGATGTAACCCAAGGAATTGATCAAATCAAAAGCTCCATAATGGGTAAGTAAATACCGCCCTATTTCATTGACAACTTAGAATTTGATCATATTCTGGACCAAGTGAAAGCACCGTCCGTTATTTCTTTTCTTTGCGAAAGGCCTCCCATGAATATTGCAACAAACGCATTTCCTACCGAAGAATTGCAACGCCGTAATGCCGCGCACCATGTGCAACCCTTTTCAGCCAACAACGCACTTGGCAAAAAAGGCGCGCGCGTCATCACGGGTGCAGAGGGCGTGTTTATTACTGACACAGAGGGCAATCAGCTTTTGGATGGTATGGCAGGTCTTTGGTGCGTGAACATTGGCTATGGGCGCAAAGAACTGGCCGATGTGGCCGCACGTCAAATGGCGGAGCTTCCCTATTACAACACGTTTTTTCAAACCACACATATTCCTGTAATTGAGCTTTCTGAACGGCTCGCGCGGATTGCGCCCGGGGATCTTAACCATGTGTTTTACGGCAGTTCCGGGTCTGAGGCCAATGACACCAATATCCGTATCGTCCGTCAGTACTGGGCGCTAAAAGACAAACCAAATAAGAAAATCATCATCAGTCGCAGAAATGCCTACCATGGATCAACAATGGGCGGTGGCTCCCTCGGGGGAATGACGGCGATGCATTCTCAGGGTGGACTGCCCATCCCCGATATCCACCATATTGAACATCCAGATTGGTGGTCTTTTGGCGGGGATATGACGCCAGAAGACTTTGGCAAGGCGACGGCACAGAAACTTGAGGCAGCAATTCATTTCTATGGCGAAGACCGCATTGCCGCCTTTATCGCTGAACCTGTGCAAGGGGCGGGTGGCGTGATCGTGCCGCCAAGCACCTATTGGCCAGAAATCCAGCGGATCTGTGACGCGCATGAAATTCTACTGATTGCCGACGAGGTGATTTGTGGGTTTGGACGGACAGGAAATTGGTTTGGAAGCCAAACGCTGGATATTCGACCAGATATCATGACCATCGCCAAAGGGATGAGTTCCGGCTATCAACCCATCGCCGGATCAATCATCAGCGATGAGGTTGCCGATGTTCTGGGGCGGGACGAATTCAACCACGGCTATACCTATGCCAGCCATCCTGTCGCCGCGGCGGTTGCAAATGAAAACGTGCGCATCCTTGAAGAAGAGGGTATTGTCGACAAAGTGCGCGAAACGACCGCGCCTTATCTCAAAGAAAAATGGGAACAGCTGGTTGATCATCCGTTGGTCGGTGAGGCAAAGGTGATCGGCCTGATGGGGTCTCTTGCATTGACCCCACATAAAGAAACCCGTGCGCCATTCAAAGCCGAAGCTGGTACGGTTGGTCTCATCTGCAGAGATCATTGTTTTTCTTCCAATCTGGTCATGCGGGCCGTTTGGGATCGGATGGTTATCTCTCCGCCGTTGATTATTTCGGAATCTGAAATCGATTTGCTCATTGAACGTGCGGTTGCGGCATTGGACAAAACTCTTGCGGATGTTAAGGCGCAAGGGCTGCTATAATCCCCGTTGCCTCTTGGACAAGTTTGGACCTGAGCGAAGGTGCCCTGTCTGACGTGCTTCTTTTTGGAAGTTCATATTGCGTATGATGCTGCGGTTTCATAGGCTTTCAAAAAGTTTTCCGTTGGCACTGTAAGAGGATGGGATGAAAACAGCGCTTATCACACATGATGACTGCCTTCATCACGTGACACCCCCCGGGCATCCGGAGCAAGTGGCAAGACTGGAATATATCCACGATGCGCTGAATTCGCTAGACGTGATCCGTGTTGAGGCTGAATTGGCCCGTAAAGAAGGCATCGCTACCCTCCACCCCATCACATATATCGAGAAAATTGAAGCCGCGGTCCCAGACAATGGGTGGGCCTCAATCGATGGAGATACGCATCTGTCACCCGGATCCTTTCAAGCGGCACTTCGCGCAGCGGGTGGGGTGCTGCAAGCGGTCGATCTTGTCATGTCGCAGACTGCGCAAAATGCTTTTGTTGCTGTGCGTCCCCCGGGTCATCACGCAGAAAAAGAAACTGCAATGGGATTTTGTTTTTTTGGCAATGTCGCGCTGGGTGTGAAACATGCGCTGGATTATCATGGGCTTTCCCGCGTTGCTGTCGTGGATTTTGATGTCCATCACGGCAATGGCACGCAGGATCTTTTGTGGCATGAACCGCGTGCTTTGACGATCACTTCCCATCAATCACCGCTTTGGCCCGGAACGGGTTCGCCGCACGAACGGGGCGCGCATGACAATGTAATGAATGTCCCGCTTCCTCCGGGCAGTGATGGTTTTCACATGCGTGGCATTTACGAACGGGAAGTATTGCCGAGACTTGAAGCATTTGCTCCTGAATTTCTGTTTATCTCTGCGGGGTTTGATGCCCACCGCGCGGATCCTTTGGCCGAATTGAACTGGAGCGAAGACGATTTTGTCTGGCTGACCCGCAAACTTTCGAATGTGGCGGCAAAACATGCCAAGGGCAGGCTGGTCTCCGTGCTCGAAGGCGGCTATGATCTTCCTGCTTTGGCGGCTTCTGTCAAAGCCCACGTTGAAACACTTTGTGAGGTTGCAAAATGACAGAGACGCCTGTTGACGAGATGAGCTTTGAAGATGCCATGCGCGAATTGGAAAAAGTCGTGGGTGATCTGGAACG
>VMBT01001102.1_pt1 | contig 14589 bp, 13 predicted proteins | sample 4404301 | NCBI WGS metagenome assembly VMBT01 (sample SAMN12238535, study PRJNA552566) | marine metagenome | isolation source: Coastal seawater | place: USA: coastal Georgia, Sapelo Island | collected 2008-08/2009-08
CCATGGCTGAGCCCATCAGTCCCAAGCCGATAAATCCAATTTTTGGTTTCTGCATATCTACCCTAGATAGTTGATATTGAACTATTTAACTTCGTTCGCATTGGAATCATAATGATTTCCTTTTCGAATAAGAAAAAAATTATCAGGGACATAAGTCAATTTTTCAGGAAAAAGACAACTGAATTTTGCTAAATGATGGCAAAATCTCCAAAAATCGCTCGACTAAATTCACTAAATTCATACTTTTGGTCAAATGACAAAGTTACCTTGCTGGAATGACGGGCAGCAAAATCTCGCATTTTCAAATAAATGATTTGTAGAAGGAACCCAATGATCATCAGAAAAGTCACCCCTTTGAACAGCCCAAATACCGCATCACAACCAATTGATCTTGAAATCGAAGACGGTAAGATCTCGCGCCTTGGATCTCAGCTGGACAACCCAAAGGGTCTTAGAGAGTATGTATTTGAAAATGCCCTGATTTCGAAAGGTTGGGTGGATCTGCACGTACACGTTTATTTTGGGGCGACCGACATCTCCATCCGGCCTGAACAGGCTGGACTTGAAACTGGAGTGACTACTTTAGTGGATTGCGGCTCTGCAGGGGAAGCCAACTTTGTTGGGTTTTCAGAATTCATTGCGAAACAGGCCAAAGAGAGGCTCTTTGCGTTCTTGAACATCGGCAGCATCGGGCTTGTCGCCTGCAATCGAATCAGTGAACTTTCTCTTGGATTTCGCTCAGTCAATGTCGAACGAACTTTGAAGACCATTGAGAATTATCCTGAACTAATTCGGGGGATCAAGTGCAGGGCTAGTCAGGTCATCACTGGAGACTTGGGGGCTGAAGCGGTACGAGTAGCGAGGAAGGTAGCCCGTGTCGCAGGCTTGCCACTGATCGTCCATGTTGGGGAACCACCACCCTTGTTGGAAGACGTGCTTGATCTTCTCGAGGAAGGGGATGTGGTCACCCATGCCTTTCATGGGAAACCCGGGGGTAATCTGATGGAGGATCCAAGGTCACTTGCCGCTGTTCACGAAGCCCGAGCTCGAGGGGTTTTGCTAGATGTCGGACATGGTGCAGCCTCTTTTTCCTTCAAGGTGATGCGCTTTGCGAGAGAGCAGGGAATTGAAACAGATTTGATTAGCACCGACCTGCACCGCAACAGCATCAAGGGACCCGCCTACGACCTGCCTACAACCCTTTCAAAACTTTTGAATCTTGGGATGCCGTTGGAACAAGTCATTGCAGCAGGATCAACAAGACCCTCTTCCTTTTTAGACCCCACCGAGGGTAAAGATTGGTTGAAAGTTGGCCAGAATGCAGACCTAACGGTGTTCCGGGTAGATGAGGCAAATATTTCAGTCGAAGATAGCCTTGGGGATCATCTCACTTTAACTCAGTTGATTCATCCACTACTCGCTGTTCAGGGGGTAAATCATGCTGAGTGCAGTCTACGATTCCAGTAAAATTTTGTTTGAGCACAACAACTAGCACCAATGGGCTGGTAGGATCGGCTGGCCGTTATCAAGCTTGTCTGCAATCCAGTTTGCTTGTCGAACCCCATCTCGATAACTCGAGTGCTGAAAAGGCACTCTATCAACAGGCCCGGCAAAAGCCTCAACCAAAGCATCACAGAACCCCACAGAGTCTTCAACTAACATGGTGGGCATTTGAACATTTGGAGCGTGATGAACTGGTTCAAAATAAGACAGAGTTTTCTCTACGGACAATCGAGAGGATGCTGAGCCTCTCAAGTGATCGTTGAATTCTTCGAGAGGATAGTTGCTAGTCTGAGATGCTCTCTTCAGGGAGTTGTAATGGAGCGCAGGCGTATAGTGCAGTGCCGCTGCCTCAGATCTACGGGCTGCTGTCCAAAGCGCTAATTCACCACCAAGTAAGCAAATTCTTCGACCGTCCACTTCTTCACGACTTTTCAAAAAGTCCATGACAGACAAGCAATCTCCAGCAATCTCACGGTAAATGTAGGATTCCGCAGCTTCAATCCCCAAGGTCAATAAACCCGGATATGCTGCCGCAAAAGGCTCATCAGAGAGTCGTTGGCCTCGATGACACAAGGCTACACAGATATATTTACAACGCTCTTCAAATGGTGGGATGTGAACCACGCTCCCATAGTTTGGGAGATGGTAAATGACCGGGAAGGGCCCTTCACCTCTTGGCACACTGTAGTAAGCAAAGATTCGATAACCTTTCACACTTGATAGCCACAAGCCGTACACAGTGAATTGAGGTTTGCTGCGAATGGGAAGTTCCTTCAATTCAGGCTCTGGGACCACTGAATTCAAGTCGCTTTCAATACCAGCCCAAAATTGATCAAAGTCATTTGGTTTCATGATTCCTTGTATTTTTCAGAGCTTGGTGACTCAAGATCGCGCTGGTTTCAATTGGTCGTCAAAAAAAGCATCCACCACATGATCATGCTCATGATGATTGGCGTCATGACCATGTCCTTCGTATTCGTAGAGCTTTTTATTCGACGTACCAATCTTTTCCATCAAGGGATAGGCAGTCTCTGGGGGACAGACGTCGTCTTGCAGGCCAATGTAGACGATGATGGGACATTGAATCCGCTCTGCAAAGTTAAAGCAGTCATAATAATTCCAAGTATTCGCTATCGCTGAGCTATGTTCTGGTTGAATTCCCAGATAATCGTTGATCTCCTCATACGGATAAGTTCGGGTCAACTTAAAGGCATCAACGACTCCCGCAAGATAAGGGGCTCCAGCTGAGGCCGCTCTAACTTGTTGACGGAGTGCGGACACAACAAGAGTCAATGCACCACCCTGGCTGCTCCCTTGGATTCCAATCCGATCTGAGTCTACTTCTGGCTGCTCAAGTAGAAAATCAATCACCCTCACTGCATCAATGTAAAATCCCTTGTAACCGTAATGGTCTCGATCATTGATGTTGTGAGTTAACAACCCGGGATATCCGGGGTTGAATGCGGCATTGCTCCGTAATTTGCCCCGTGGTGCAGCACCAAAGGTGGCATAACCTTGGGCAGCATGTGATTTTGGCAGGGTTGGCTCACTGATGTAGCCTGGATAGAAAACACGGGCAGGAAGAGGTTTGGTTCTTTCTCTAGGCAGACAATACCAGCCAGCGATTCGCAAACCATCAAGGCTGTCATATTTGACTTCGAACACCTCGACTTCCTCACTGGAACGCAAAGGATCCAACTCAATCGTGGCGTTCAATGGGATGGAGTCGACTTCCGCCATGATTTCCTGCCAAAACTGGTCAAAGTCATCCGGTTTGACCACTTCCGTAGGATGAGCAGATAGATTTGGTTTGGGCACAAAACTCCTTTATTTCAAGAACATCGATGATTCAGATTGATGGCAAAAGATAAAGAAAATTAGTTGATTACCTTGAGAATCTGCTCCAACACAATCTGCGTCTCTTCGTCACTCACCGTCATTGGATTGAGAAGAATGGCGTTTAGTCTCTCAGAGGGCGCAACAGATACTGCAGGTTCGCCCGCCATCAACCGGTCCACAAGTTGATCCTTGGACCAATTGTCTGGAAGTTGAACAAGGGCTCTGGGTACAGGTTGTCCTGCTTCATTGGGATAATCTCTTTGGGCTGAGAGTCCACCTTTTCCGTTCAAGCCCTTGATCCAGATCTGAACACGCTGCTCGTAAACTTCCAGCAACTGTTCGTGATCAAGGCTCACGTAGCGTTCTACTGCTGCCAAGAGGCCCATCATTTCCTCCTTGCCTACCTTCATCGGTCTTCCCACTCCATGATTGGGAGCACCCAATATCCTGATCCGCTCAATCCATTCCGACTTTCCAACTACTAGTCCCGATGCTTGTGGGCCTGACAAGTCCTTGCCACCACTGAAAATTGCCAGATCAGCCCCTAACTGTGTGAAGTTCCAAAGATTGTTAGCAGGTGGCAACTGCGCAGCTCCATCCACAATGACAGGTACACCCCGCTTTTTGGCAGATTGGATGACATCTTCCAAAGAGAGTTCACTCGGCTGATTCATCGCACCCTGAAACCAGAAAATAGCAACAGTCGAAGCGCTGTAAGCGTTTTCCAAGTCGTCTAGGGAAGTTCCATCCATCGTCCCAATTTCCACCAAAGAGGCTCCCGCTTGTCGCACAGCATAGTCGTAAGGATTCCGGTGCATCCTTTGAACAATGACCTCATTCTGAGTTCCAGGGGGATTGGGGAAGCCCTCATAGTTTGCACCTGAAGCTTTTGTGATGCATGCAGCCGTAGCCAGCAGCAACCCTGTCGCAGCACCACAACTTACAAAGGCAGCTTCATTCCGTGTGATTTCTGCCAAGCGGACCCCCACTTTCTGCTGAAGATCATGCATATCAACGAAGGACTGCGCAGCATCCTGCATCGCCTGGCGAACCTCTGCAGGCATTAGTGAACCACCAAGTTTCGTGAGGGTAGCATTCGCATTGATAACAGGCCGAATCCCAAGCGATTTGTAATTCGAACTCATGGATTCCTTTCGGGAAACATATGGTTTAGCAGTGATGAATCTTCATTACGTCAGCGCTCTGTGTCTCTGAATCTCATTCACCATGATCTTGCTGCAACAGACCTACACCATAGAACTCGTAGGAGGCGGCTTCATCCGGAAAGTCGACAACATGGACTGTAAAGCGAGCTGGAACTCCATTTTGAGGACATTTCTCCTTGAAGAAATTGCGGTAAGCCTTTGCATATTCTGCACGTACTCGTTCCTGCTCTTTGCGATAACCTGCTGGATCAGAGAGCGGGCTGGGAGACTTTGGTTGGGCTCCAAATGCGTGAATTTCGATGAAGTCTATTTCTGCGATCGACTGACAGATTCCAGCCTCCTGTAACCAGTATTCCCAGCAACGAAAGACCAGTGGAACTTCAATCGCAGGTTCCATGGTGGTGACTGAATCTAAATTAAGAACCTTTGTTGCAGAGTGCCCTCCGGTAAGACCTGAGAAGTGAATTCGTAGGTCTCCATCAGGTTGTTCTTCTACCACCATTGCTGACAAGACAGGATCTTCACCCTCATAGTAGTAGGTTAACTTTCCACGTTTCTTTACCAAAAAGGCCATTTTCAATCCTCTTAGATTGTTAGGTTTGATCAGCAGACTCAGGATTTTGAAGAAGCAGATCTAATGAAATATCACTTACCAAATAGGCTTTAAGTGGCTGGTCTAGCCTTTGGCGTCCAACCCATCATTCGTTCAGCCTTGGCCATGCACATAATTTTTTGCTCATAGTCTCCACTGATCATGAACGCCTGAAAACCTGCCTTCAGTTCAAGTGCTGCCAGCATTGCAGAGGCAACATCTTCATCAGTTGTGGCTATTGTAGTAACTCCTTGTTGTGTCTCGTTCAGCCACTTTTCTTTCAAGGTAGGATGACAGAGACGCAAAGCATTCGTATGCATTCCCCATCTTCGCCAGGCATTGCGGCAAATTTCCTCACCAAGCCACTTCGTGAAACCATAAAGCGCTGTTTCATCGGGTGGGATTTCCTCATCTTGAAAGTAGCGCTTCCGGAGATCCGCATAGACCGACATACTGCTGCAATAGACAGCTTGTTGAATCCCTGCTGCCTGAGCGCTTCTCATCAAGAAATGTAGACCCTTGACATTCACATCGTAAGCAGAGTCAACCCCTTGCCAGGTGTCCCAGTCTTCGCTACCCATTGCCAGATAAATCAAAGCATCCATCCCCTCAACGGCTTTTTCTAGACCAACAGGATCTGTCAATTCTCCTTGAAGAAATTCCAGTGACTGATCCACCGGGGGATTTCGATCATAGACTCGTAGTTGATGCTGCTTTTTGAGAAAGGGGATCACTAGGGTTGCTACCCGACCACTGCCCCCCGCAAGAAGAACTTTCATTCGATTTCCATAAAGCAAGTAAAGTTAATAACTTCAACCCTTTAAAGCACCTGTCGTGATACCATCCTGAATCTGCTTTTGAAACGTTATATATACAATTAATGTAGGCACCATAATGATTGTCAACGCTGCAAACAGAGCGCTCCAGTCATTCTCATAGAATTGCTTGAACAGCATGAATGCCAGACCTTGAGAGAGCATGTACTTACTCTCATCACTGATCAATACCAGGGGCAAAACATACTGGTTCCACATCCCCAAAAAGTTGAAAATGCCCATGCTGATCAATCCAGGTGACGCCATTGGCAGCATCACCTTGAAGAACACCTGATAGGGATTAGCACCATCCATAATCGCTGATTCTTCTATTTCAGTCGGGAGAGTCTTGAAGAAGCCTGTCAGAAAGAAAATGGTGAAGGGAAGAGAATAGGCGATGTAGACTAGAATCAATCCATGGAAGGTGTTGAGCATCTTTAATTGATTAACCAAGTTAAAGAGCGGCACTAGGGCTAGAAACACTGGGAAGAGCATTCCAGAAAGAAACATGTAGAAGAGGAAACGCCGACCAACAAACTCAAAACGCGCCAAGACATAAGCTGCCATCGCAGAGATGATTAACGTCAGCAGCAGAGCAGGAACAACAACAATCAGAGTATTAAGGAGATAATCTCCCACATGAGCTTTGGTCCAGGCTCTCGCGAAGTTATCCCACTGCAGTTCCACGGGTGGGGCCCAAGGGCTGAAGAACAATTCCTGATCGGTCTTGAAGGAACTGTAGATCATCCAGATCATTGGAAAAATCACTGTCACTGCCCAACCGATCAGCACCGTTTGCGTGGAAACGGCCGACCAGCGGCTCACTTGGTACATGCGAACTCCTAGAATTCAATCGTCTCTCGACGCGTCACACGGAAAATCAGTAATGTCAGAACGATGACAATGACGAAGTAAACCATCGCAATACTGGTGGCATATCCAAAACGACTATGTAAGAAAGCGTGTTCGTATAAGAGCGTGGCCAGCACATCAGTCGATCGATCAGGTCCTCCCTGAGTCATCGTGAAGGTAATGCCAAACATGTCCATCGCGATGACAGTGATGAAAACGAGCGAAGATCGAGTGTTTTCCCAAAGTAAGGGAAATGTGATTCGAAAAAAGGTTGATCCTCTACCAGCCCCATCGAGCGCTGCCGCTTCATAAAGTGATTTTGGGATAGAGAGCATGCCCGCCATGAAAATCACCATAAAGAATCCTGCCGACTGCCAGACCGTCACAGCCACAATCGACCAGAGAGCTGTGTCAGGATCTCCCAGCCAAATAGGTGGATTCTCAATTCCAACTGCCTTGAGAAGTGAACTAAAGATGCCGATGGTTGGATGATAAACAAAACTCCAGAGAATCCCGATCGCCACGACTGACATCACTTGTGGAAAGAAAAAAGTAACCCGATAGAAATTACTGAAGCGGACCTTTTGAGAAATCATAAAGGCCATGAACAAAGCAAAACCAAGAGTGATAATTGGCAAAAAAACCAGATAAATCAGATTGTTGGAGAGTGCATTCCAAAATTGATCATCACCAAGCATTTTTTCAAAGTTGTCGAGACCGACAAATCTTGGAGACTTTCGGAGGCCTTTCCATTTTGTGAAGGCCACATACATTGCCTGTGCGTATGGATAAATTACGAATAGACTGTAGAGAATCAGTGCAGGAGCTAGGAAGGGGAGGATGATCCCGTACTTGTTACGACGCATAACGGAGTCTGTTCAATCATGAGGATCAAAGGTTTCCTCATCAGAGGAAGGAAGGTTGGCAGTTGGAATCAGTCGTTCTTTCCAACTGCCGTCTGAACTATCTTGTCAACTCATACAAAGTTAGCGGAATTCGTGAGAATCCTTTTTGAGAACATTTTCTCAATCGTTAGGATCTCTTGAACTTAACAATGTCTTCATCTTCACGGACTTCATCAGAGGCACCCTGAACTCTCTCGATGAATTCCTCTGCACTGGCACGACCTGTTAGGAGAGCACCCATGCTATCTTTGACTTCGCTGTAGATGTCAGAGTACCAGCCTGGGAAGGATGGTCTATCTAGGATATTTGGCCCTGCATTCTCTACTGCAGTAAGTGCAGAAGTCATCGCAGAACTCAGCTCCACACCCTCTGCTCCACCTACCACCGGCATAATTGAACCCACGTTCTGGGCAAACCACTTTGCCGACTCCTTACTCAGCAAGCAGCGTAAAAACTCCATACCTGCAACTGGATTTTTCCCATTGGAAAAGACCATGAAGGGTTCACCGGAACTCGCATCAATCCAGCTTAATTTTGAAGCATCGTCGGAAGGTACAGGCTTGATGACCATGTCGAATCCACCCGGGGTGATGCTGCGCATTTCATTTTCCAGCCAGGTTCCACATGGAATAAAGGCCGCTTTCTTCTGCAACCACTCTGCCTGGGATTCTGTGTGGGTCAGTCCAGGTGTACCTTCCATGATGTAGCCGTTGTCATGCAAGGCCTTCATCATGTTCAGTGCTTGTAGCATCGCAGGATGCTCCCAAGCGCCAGGAACCAAGTTATCGACATCTTTCCAAATCTGTGGCCCACCAATTTTGGAAACCATCGGCTCTAAGAGACCAAAGAGCATGTATTGAGGATACTTTCCTTGGTAGGTCCAAGGAGCAATGCCCGATGACTTGATGGTGTCACAAAGTGAGAGCATTCCGTCCCAAGTGGTTGGATAATTCCAGCCCTTCTCATCGAAGAGAGACTTGCTATGCCACACTCCAAAGACCGTAAAAGCTATGTTCACGTAGCGCTGTACGCCGTCGAAAAGACCAGAGGTTTGTGACCCAGGAAACAAGGTCTCCCCAAATGTTTTGCCTGGAGTATCAAGAGCTGGTGCTGACATCAGCGGCCCAAGATCAAGTATTTCTCCTTCACCAACCAGGGCCCCTGTGTCAAGATTTCCAGCGCCACTGTTGTCCATGACATCTGGTGGATTCCCTGCGATGATTCTGGGGCGTAAGCGTTCACCTACTCTTTGTATCCCCTCCACAGACATGCTACTGCCAGGGTGGACTTCTGCAAAAATTTCTGCTGCATACTCAATGTAAGCATGCCCAAATCCACCACTGAAAAATACACCCTCAGCCTGGGTGTTCGCTGCCAATCCCAATGGATTTGCGGCGCCTGAAGCTACCTTAATGCCTGTTTTGGCAAGCGAAATCTGAGGCAATACTGAACTGAGACCAATACCCAGACCAGCTGCACCCGTGTATTCAATAAAGCGTCTTCGTGAAATTCCCGATTTTTTCATGTGAGCTCCAATGAACAGATGAGGCGATAAAATCCCTCATTGAAATCGTATTTGCTCAAAGACCCTGATTGTGCCCTTGAGAACCTCAATCGCAGGCGCGAAATTACAACAACTCGATTCATCAGACAACTTTTTTTTGAAGGGCCAGAAGTTGCTATGGTTATTTTAGGTTTTCTTTTCTTAACTATTTGTGGCTTTCACTCAAACAAAGAAATGCCTTTCTGATATTTTCAAAAATTCTCAAACCAGCTCCCTACACTCATTTTTGAGTTCCCCATTCATGGATAAAAAACCCGTACTTCCCATTATTTTTGGAATCCCAGGCTTGGAGCTTGAAAAAGAATGGGCTGATTTTTTTCAGAAAGTCTCCCCCTTTGGCTTTATTCTATTTGCAAGAAATCTGAAGGAACCAAAGCAAATCATGCGGTTGGTTCAACAATTTCACGAAGTTTGTGATCGTGAAGATCTTGCCATCTTGATTGATGAGGAAGGGGGGCGGGTTCAGAGATTGCCCCAGCCCAATTGGACGCGTTATCCCTCCGCAAGATCACTCGTTGAAGATGGGGGAACCGAGGAGAAAATCCAACAAAGGATTCACCAAAATTATTGGCAACTTGGCAAAGGACTCAAAGAGTTGGGCATTACGGTGGATGCTGCTCCTGTAGCCGATCTACTAATACCCGACGCACATGACGTAATTGGGGATCGCGCTTTTGCTTCAGATCCGCAGGATGTCGCAGCGTTTGCTAGAGCCTGCGCTAACGGGCTTGGTGAGGCGGGAGTCATTCCAACGGTCAAGCACCTGCCAGGCTATGGCCGAGCCGCTGTAGATCCTCACGAAGAACTGCCGATTGTTCGAGAGACCGAGGATTTTTTGAAAAAGTCAGATTTTCTTCCTTTTCAGATGCTAGCTGACCTTCCATGGGGCATGACCAGTCACTTGCTATTCCCTGAACTCGATGACAAATGGCCGGCCACACTCTCTAAAAAAATCATCAGCGACATCATTCGTGATTGGATTGGTTTTAAAGGAGTGCTGGTCACAGATTGTCTGTTCATGAAGGCACTCTCCGGAACGATGCCCGAGAGAATTCAACGCTGCCTTGAGGTGGGTTGTGATCTTGCCCTGCATAGTCACGGAGAACTAGCGGACTTGGAAAAAGCAGTGGTCGGAATGCAGCCAATCTCAGATCTTTCTTGGGAACGTTGGGAGAAATCTTTAGATTGGGTCAACGAAAAAACAAACTCTTGAGTCAATTTTCAAAAAATGGTTTTTCAACTAAGCATTCTTGTATTGATAGGCCTGGTTAAGTCTGCTTCTTAAATCAGCGATGAATCCGTCACTGATGTTCACATCGTGAGCAATGGAATGCCAGAGGCCAACTTCGTTTACATAGCTTCGTAAAAGCTTAAGTCCCTCCACTAATTGATTCCAAGTCAGCCCCATTGCCTCTGGCCTGATGTCCAATCCAATACTTGAGATGGTATCCAGCATCTCTTCTGCCCCATCCTCATGAAGCATTGATCCAACTATCACCCCTAGGCCAACTGGCTGTCCATGCAAGAACTTCTTTCCGGTTAGTTTTTCAAGCGTGTAAAAAAGGAAATGATCCGTTCCTTCGATGTGTCGAGGACACCAGCCAGCGCCGTGATAACTGGTCCCCCATTTCAAGCCATCAACCAACGCCTCAATCCCCTGATCATTCATCACCCTGATATTGTCAATATTCTCCACAATTCCCCTGACTTTTCTCAAGGATTGTTGCGCTAGACCTTCATCGTATCGCCATTTTTCCTCGATCTTGCCCTCACGTTCTGCATAGCGCCAATCCAAAACCCCAGTATGGAAACAGAGGATGTCCCCAATTCCAGACCAATTTAGATGGGCCGGGCAATTAGCTAACACGTCATAATCAATATACACTGTCTCTGGAACTGCCCACCCACGGTAAACGACTTTTCCATCAATTCGAATCCCGGAGCGCTGGCCATAGACCGCATTCACAGAAAGTGCTGTGGGTGCCTGAAAGAGTGGGAGGTTTTTTCGCCAACTGAAATACTTCGCGACATCGAGAGCTTGGCCTCCTCCAAGACCCACAATCGCCCGAATTTCACCAAGATTTTCAGCTTCACGATTCAGATCTTCCTGCTCGATTGAGCCACAAAAGTAAGTTTGACACTCTGCTCCCTCAAAATGATGTCCAAACATTGGCCATAAATCTTCCATTGTAACGACAAGGAAAGGTGGATTAACGAAATTCTTGAATTCCTCGAGTAGTCCACGACCAAAGATTGTTGGGAAGCCATACGGAATTTCTTTGATATGTGAGTTGTTCATAGAGTTCCGAAGTTTCGATTTTAGATCTGAAAAAAATTATTTGATGCTGGGCCAAGGCTTTTAGCTGAAGTGTGCTATTCGTTCAAGAAAGAATTTTTTGATGAACATTTTTTACTAGACAAAATTTGGAATACCAAATACCTTTTCCCACTCTTTAACATTCTCAAAGGAGGAAACATGAAGAAACTATTCACGACAGCATTGGCAGCGGTGATGCTGCTTGGCGGTACACTGGTGAGTGCGAGTGACTATCCAAACAAAACTGTGGAGGTGATTACCCACGCAGGGGCAGGTGGGGGAACCGACGTTACAGCTCGGATGATGATGCTTCGGGCCCGAAGAGAGTTAGGCCAAGACATGGTAGTTGTCAACAAACGGGGTGGCGGTGGCTCTGTGGCAATGGATTACTATTTGGAGCAGCCAGCTGATGGCTATTCTATTCTAACCTTTACGATTGGACACGCTGCTGAGCTGGCGAAGAACAAAACCAAGATGACTTTGGATGATGTCCGTCCAATCGCCAGAGGGACCGATGACCCACAAATTTTGATGGTGCGCTGCGGAGTTTATGACAGTGCGCAGAGCTTCGTGAATGCCCAAAAAGATAAACCTTTGGCTTACGGAACCACCCACCTGGGGAATATTGACGATGTATCAGCATTCATGTTTACCAAGCGTGGGAACCTAGCGACCCCAAAAATTGTTCCCTTCGATGGTGGTGGTGAATTGGCTACCCAATTGGTCGCTGGGGCAGTGGATGTCGGTGTGTTGAACCTAGCAGAAGCAGGGGCTCAAATCGAAGCAGGAGATATTTGCCCGATCGTAGTTCTTGCTGACGAAAGAATGTCTGCGATCTCAGATGTCTCGACTGCAAAAGAGTTGGGAATCCCAGTTAGCTTTTCAACAGTTCGAGGTTTTGTGGTGCATAAGGATGTTCCAGATGATGTAGCCAAGAAAATTGAGGAGTCACTGGTTAAGGCAATGAAACACGGAGTCTATCAAGGTTTCTTGACCTCTGTTGGCTTGGATTCCACCTCAGTAGCTAGCGCAGATGTTTGGGGTAACCAACTGGAAACGATGGTAACGGACATGAAAGATGCCCTTACCGAATTGGGCTTCATTCAGTAATATCATTCATTGTGCCCCATTTTTGTGGGGTACATCCTCCCTCTTTATCACCCTACAATGGCAGTTCAATCCAACGGTTCAGACTCTAACTCATCCAATAGCAGTCGCTGGATGATCCCTGGATTGATCATCTTGTTTTGCGTAGTCGCCTTTTATTTTACTACTCAATTTGACCGGGTCCCAGAGATCCTCAAGCGAGGGATTCAACCCTCTGATTTTCCACAGTTAATTCTTATATTGCTGATAGGACTGGCATGCCTTCTTCCCTTTGAGAAGACTCAACACAACCGGCCAGCTGTTCCACCTTCAGTCTTCATCTCCCTATCATTACTCATCGTTTTTGTCCTATTGACCTATCTAGATTTCTTTATTGCTCTAGGATGCTTTGGTGGGTTGCTCTCCTTTAGTTGGGGAGAACGCCGATTGGGAGCTTTATTCTTGGTCACACTGTTTTTTCCAACTTTTGTTTTTTTTCTCTTCGATTTGGTCTTTGAAGTCCGCTTCCCACGCGGTTTGTTGACGAATCTCTGGTACGGATAAAATTGGAAGCCATCTTCTCCGGTCTATGGGCCTTAGCTGACCCGATGTTATTGCTTTTAATTGTGCTGGCTACCTTGGGGGGGATTCTTGTTGGTGCGCTGCCAGGATTAAATGCCACGAATGGGGTTGCCTTATTACTCCCCTTCACCATCACAATGGAACCGATTGCAGCCATTGCGGTTCTCACCACGATCTACTGTGCAGCTACCTTTGCTGGTGCGATTACGGCGATTTTGATCAACACTCCCGGTACTTCTGCAAGTGCGACGACCTGTCTTGATGGATATCCCCTCGCGCAACGAGGCGAAGCGGGCCGTGCTCTGGGCATGGCGGCTGTTTCTTCCACAATTGGTGGAATTATCAGCGTACTTTGCCTGATGGCAGCAGCCCCATTGCTTGCGGGTGCAGCTTATAAATTTGCTCCTCCTGAATATTTTGCACTGACCGTCTTCGGCCTCTCGATGCTGGCTTCCATTGGCGAAGAATCCTCGATAAAAAGCATCATGTCTGGGGCATTCGGCGTTTTGTTGGCAACAGTCGGTATTGATCTGCTCACGACCGTTGAACGTTTTACCTTTGGAATGAACGAATTAACCGAGGGAATTGGCTTTGTGCCGGTCATGATTGGAGTCTTTGGAATAGCAGAACTTTTGGCCCAGGCGGGTCAACTTGGAATCGTCCGTGAGAGAATCACTCTCCGAGCGATCCAACTACCCAGCAAGGCGGATTATCAGAAAACCTGGAAAGCCATTCTACGATCATCAGGAATTGGGACTTTCATTGGGATCTTACCCGCTGAAGGCGCGACCATCGCTTCAATGATTGGTTACAACGAGGCTAAGCGTTGGTCTAAGACACCAGAGGAGTTCGGAAAGGGTTCCATTGAAGGAATTGCCGGTAGTGAAGCAGCCAATAATTCAGCTACTGGGGGAGCCATGGTTCCCACTCTAGCTCTTGGAATTCCAGGCAGTCCCACCGCAGCCGTCATTCTCGCCGGATTGATGGTCCATGGGCTTCGTCCAGGACCCACCATGTTCACTGAGCAATCGACATTCGTCTTTGCTATTTTCTGGTCGATGTTGTTGGTCAATGTCCTCTTTTTCTTCATTGGCTTATATGGAGCACGAATTTTTGCTCGCGCCACTTTGATTCCATTGACCATCCTTTGGCCCATGGTTTTCCTCTTTTCCATCGTAGGCGCTTACGCCCTGGATCAATCCATGATTGACGTTTGGATTGCGCTGATTTTTGGAGTGATCGGGTATCTCATGCGAAGGTATGGATTTTCAGTAGTATCTCTCGCAATAGGCTTGATTCTGGGAGGGATGCTTGAGAAGCGTCTAGGACAGAGCATGGTGATGTTGGACGAACAATGGTGGTTGATCG
>VMBT01001107.1_pt1 | contig 14548 bp, 10 predicted proteins | sample 4404301 | NCBI WGS metagenome assembly VMBT01 (sample SAMN12238535, study PRJNA552566) | marine metagenome | isolation source: Coastal seawater | place: USA: coastal Georgia, Sapelo Island | collected 2008-08/2009-08
ATCGAGTAAAAGACCACGGTATCGAGATCACTCTGCTTGGCGGGCTCGTCTGTTTTTTCGATTAACGGCGCAATGGCTTTTGGAATACCCGCTGTGAGCGCGACTTCAACGAATACGAGTGGATCATCGGGCAATGCGGGGTGAAAAAAAGCGAAGCACATCCGGTTCTCGCGAAGCCTTGACCGTAAGTCGCTCCAGCCCTGAATCTCGTGAACAGATTCGTATTGAATGATCCGCTCCAGCACTGCCGCTGGAGAGTTCCAGTCGATCAGCCTGAGTTCGAGAAACCCGCGATTGAACCAGGAGACAAAGAGGTGCTTGAGGTCCGAGCTAACCGGTTCGAGGTCGGGGTGTTCCGGGAGCGATTTGAGCAATGAGCCGCGCATCTCAACCAGCACAGCGGTGGCGCCTGGCGCCATATTCATGCGGCGAAACAATTTTACCCGGGGAGCCTCTACCAGTTTGGTCAGGGCAGATAAATGTGCCGGGTTGGGTTGGTGCTTGTAGCGTTCAGCAGCGTTTATGATATCTGCCGCGACGACAGAAAAATCCCGAGCGAGCGATTCGAAGAAGAGAAGCTGATTGGTTTCATCGAGGGCTTGATAGTCGGCGATGACCTCACAGGCGAGGGCCAGTCCGGAAGCCTCGCCGCGGTGATGCAGTAATTGTCGACATTTGGCCAGCAGATCCCCAGAAGCAGCCTCGGCAACGGCCTGACGCCTGCGGGCAAGAATGTCCTTGCCCGCACTGATGACGCTGCCCAGCAGGCCCGCTAATCCGGTTGCGGATTGGCGTTTAGCATCGATTGGCGGTTGTGCGTCTGCAGACATCCTCAGCGTTACCAGTGGGGCGCTCTGCTCACTATATCCAAAGCCCTTGAGCGACTCATTAACTAATCGCACTCGATGAGTCACTGTGCCCCTCAAAAGGCAGACAAATTTGTTGGGAAAGACTTGTGTATGGGCTTTGAGCTTTGTGCCAGTGAGGTCGATGCCATGACTAAAACGGTTCCGGCGGAGCTCGCTCCTGTCTCCAAGGATCGGGTATTGTTTGAACGCTGCGCCGGCAGCGCATAAATGTAATTAAATTACCAAAATGAAGTAAAAAAGAGAGAATAACGCCAGTTTATGTTATTTTGTTACGAAATCAATGTGGCTTGATGTGATGCATCCTGAAGTTATTCGAGTTACCCGTAGTATTGCCGAGAGGAGTCTGACGACCCGCGAGGATTACCTTCGCGATATTGAGCAGATGGCCCGTCAGCCCGTCAATCGAAGTCAGCTCAGTTGCGGTAATTTGGCGCACGGCGTTGCCGCCTGCGCGGGCGAGGAAAAAACCGTGCTGAAGCTGATGGACAGTGCCAATGTGGGTATTGTCACTGCCTATAACGACATGCTCTCGGCGCACGCGCCCTATGCGGATTATCCGCAAAAGATAAAAGGCCACCTCAAAACCCTCGGCTGTACCGCCCAGGTAGCGGGCGGTGTGCCCGCGATGTGTGATGGTGTGACCCAGGGCCAGCCCGGCATGGAATTGAGCTTGTTCAGTCGCGATGTGATCGCGCAGGCGACTGCGGTATCTCTGTCGCACCAAATGTTTGATGCGGTGTTGATGCTGGGCATTTGCGACAAAATCGTCCCGGGTCTGGTGATGGGCGCATTACAGTTTGGTCACCTGCCAACACTGTTTGTGCCTGCAGGGCCGATGACGACGGGTTTATCCAACAAGGAGAAGGTGCGTGTCAGGCAACTTTATGCCGAGGGTAAGGTTGACCGGGCGGCGTTACTAGAAGCAGAAATGGCCTCCTATCATGGGCAAGGCACCTGCACCTTTTATGGCACAGCTAACTCCAACCAAATGGTGTTGGAGGCGATGGGCCTGCAGTTGCCTGGTAGCGCTTTCGTCAATCCCGATACGCCATTGCGCGAGGCGCTGACCCGCGCGGCGGCGGAGCACGTCGCAAAAATAGCGCGAACCAGCCGACAGTCGCTGCCCCTTGCTCATGTTATTGATGAGAAAAGTTTTGTGAACGGAATTGTTGCCCTGCTGGCATCCGGTGGATCAACCAATCTGTGCATTCACCTCGTTGCCATGGCACGTGCCGCGGGTTTGATTATTAATTGGTCTGATTTCGATCGTCTGTCAAAAGTCACGCCGCTCTTGGCACACATCTACCCCAACGGCAGCGCTGATATCAATCATTTTCAGGCCGCCGGTGGCACGGGTTTTCTCTTTCAGGCGTTGATCAAGGCGGGATTGATGCATCCCGACGCCAGGGTGTGTTTTGGCGGTCAGCTTGGCGACGCCTGCATTGAGCCGCATCTGGATGGAGAGCGTTTGCAGTGGCGCAAGGCTCCCGATACCAGTCTTGATAGCAATGTGATTCGGTCTGCAGACGCGGCGTTTTCCCAAGAGGGGGGCATCAAACTCTTGCAGGGCAATTTAGGCAGAAGCCTAATCAAGTCTTCTGCAGTTGCTGAGGCCCATCGATCGATTTCAGCGCCTGCCGTGGTGATCTCCCATCAGGATGAACTAAGACAACTATTTGAGCAGGGCGCGCTCGACAGAGATTGTGTCATCGTGGCGCGTTTTCAGGGTCCGCGCGCAAATGGCATGCCTGAATTGCATAAATTGATGCCGATACTGGGGGTATTGCAGGATCGAGGTTTTGCGGTAGCCCTGGTGACTGACGGGCGCTTGAGTGGAGCGTCCGGCAAGGTGCCCGCCGCCATTCATGTCACCCCCGAGGCCGCTAACGGCGGCACCATTGGATTGGTGCAGGATGGCGATCTGATTTCGCTGGACGTTGCAGCGGGGAGTCTGTCGCTTCATGTCGATCAGGATGCTCTGGCGGCGCGAACACCGTCCGATTTGCCGCCTTGCGACAATACGATTGGTCGGGGATTGTTTCTCCCTAGCAGGGCAGGTGTAACAGACGCTGAGAGCGGTGCATCAACGCTTTTTCTGGCGTTACCTCCCGAACGCTCACCGGCATCTCAAATCTCTCCCGATGCTATGGAATCGATCCGGCAGGAGCAGGTGACCCATGGTGTCTGATTCGATCGAGCGTCTGAGGCCGCTTTATTTGTTGGCAGATATTGGCGGCACCAATGCGCGTTTCGCATATGCTGAGCCCGGTGATGTAAACCCGGTACCGATCGCAAATTATGCAGTGACAGAGTTCCCGTCGTTTGAGGGCGTGCTGACTAAGCTGCAAAGCGAGTGGCGCGAATTGTCCGTCAACGGCAGCTATTTGGCTCGCATCTGCCTCGCGGTGGCCGCGATACCTGATCAGCCTGAAATCAGTTTTACCAACAATCCTTGGCGGTTTACTGCAAGCAGTGTTGCCGCGCAAACGGGCTGTCCTCACATTAGCATCGTGAATGATTTTGCGGCGGTTGCCCGGTCGCTGCCCGCGCTCGGAGCACGTCATCTGGAAGCGATCGGTGGTGGCGGTGTAAAAAAGGGTGAGCCTATGGTGGCTATTGGTCCGGGCACCGGCACCGGAGTGGCAACGCTCGTTTTCGACCGGGAAGGAAAGCCCTTGGTGCTTCCAGGTGAAGGCGGACACGTTGATTTTGCGCCAATCACGGATATTGAAGCCAAGATTCTGTCGCGCTTGCGAGCGCAGTTTGGGCGAGTCTCCATCGAGCGACTGCTTTGCGGAGCCGGCATCATGAACATCTACCGGTCGTTGGCGGATATCCGAAATCTTCCTCTGCGCCACTCGAGTCCCGAGGCAGTGGGTAGTGCGGCACAACAGGGAGATGATGCCCTGGCCGCCGAGACCATGAATACGTTTTTCTCGATAATGGGTGCCACGGCGGGCAACCTCGCCCTGACGCTGGGTGCGCGCGGTGGGATTTATGTGGCGGGAGGCATTCCGCCGCGCTATATCGATCTGTTGAGAAAAAGCGACTTTCGGGCCCGGTTTTTGGCCAAGGGTCGTTTTGCCGACTTCAACGGCGGTATTGCGACGTATGTGGTGACACATCCCGACCCCGGTCTTTTGGGCGCTGCAATGTTGTGCGTTGAGGGAGACGAAGATGACCAGTGAATCACTGTTGTCTGAGCTGTCATGTCCGGTGATCCCCGTAGTTGTGATAGAAGACATTGAGCACGCCGTTCCATTGGCGGAGGCGCTATTTTCGGGGGGTATTGCCGCGCTTGAAATCACGCTGCGAACGGACCTGGGTCTGAAGGCAGTTAGCAAGTTGAAGGCTGAATTCCCCGACAGACCTGTCGGCGCTGGCACGGTCTGCACCTCAGATCAGTTTGCTGCGGCAGCAGACGCCGGTGCTGATTTTATTGTTTCCCCGGGTGCCACACAGGCATTGCTTTCGACTGCGTCAAATCACGCGCTGCCGTTTTTGCCGGGTGCGGTGACGGCCTCAGAAGTGATGCGTGTCATGGAACTCGGCTTTTCCACGTTGAAGTTCTTCCCCGCTGAGACATCGGGTGGTGCTGCCGCGTTGCGTGCCCTCGCAGGCCCGTTTCCTTCGTTACGCTTTATGCCAACAGGAGGAATTACCCGCGACAACTTGGGGGACTATCTACGCCTTGATAATGTACTGGCGGTTGGCGGGTCTTGGTTGACACCACGTGCGCTTTGTCAGGCTGAGCGGTGGGATCAAATCGAGCAGCTGGCCAGCGAGACGGCGGAATTGTCGCGGGCACTACAGAGTGAGGTGTCGAAATGAGCAAGGTTGACCTAATCATTTTTGGCGCCACGGGTGATTTGTCGGCGCGCAAATTGTTCCCGGCATTGTTTCACCTCGATGCGGCGGGGCTCTTACCGGAGGACCTTCGAATTGCTGCCGTCGCAAGGCAAGCACAAGAAGGCGCCGCGTTCAGGGAAGAGCTCCGGTTAAAAATGAACGCCTACTTGCGCGGGGATGTCAGTGACAGCGTCTGGCATCGCTTTGCGGAGCGCATTGATTACATTGTCGCTGATTTTTCTCAACCAGAAGCATTTGATGGCCTTCGGTGCTGGCTGGACGACTCGCGGGTGAGTCTGTTTTATCTAGCGACTCCTCCGTCTCTTTTCACGGTCATCTGTGAGCACCTGAGTGCGGCAAATTGCCTGACTGGGCCGTGTCGTATCGTGCTCGAAAAACCGATCGGCGAGAATTTGGCCACCTCGAAACAAGTTAATGAAACCCTCGCGCGCTTTTTCGATGAGCGTGATATTTATCGTATCGATCACTACCTCGGCAAAGAAACGGTCCAGAATCTGCTGGTGCTGCGATTCGCCAATCGCTTCATCAACTCGCAATGGGATCAGAGTTGTATCGATCATATCCAGATTACTGTGGCCGAAAAGGTGGGTATCGAAGGTCGATGGAGTTACTACGACGGAGTGGGTCAGCTGCGAGATATGGTGCAGAACCATTTGATGCAACTCCTGTGTCTGGTCGCTATGGAGCCTCCCAATTCCCTCGAGGCCGAGAGCATTCGGGACGAGAAGGTAAAGATCGTCAAGGCGCTGCGGGTTATCGATGGTAGTAATGTCAAAGAACATGTTGTGAGAGGCCAATATGGCCAAGGTGTCATCGATGGCAACACGGTGCCCGGTTACCTCGATGAAGAGGGATGCCTGAATACCCAAAGCGATACCGAGACCTTTGTCGCGATTAAAGCTTACGTGGACAACTGGCGGTGGTCAGGTGTGCCGTTCTATCTGCGCACGGGCAAGCGTATGCCCGAGAAAGTCACAGAAATCATCATTCAATACAAGGCTTTGCCCCATCACATCTTTGGTGAAGGCGAGTCCGCTGAACCCAACAGGTTGATTATTCGGTTACAGCCCAATGAGGGAATCGAGATGAGTATGGTCTCCAAGCGGCAGAGTCTCAAAGACAAGCTCTCCCTGCAGACGCACACGCTCAACTTTGATTTTCGAGAGGATGCGGATATCGATCGCATTCCCGATGCCTACGAGCGACTGATTCTGGATGCGATCAACGCTGACCCTTCCTTGTTCGTTGGCCGCGAAGAAATCGAGGAAAGTTGGCGTTGGTGTGATCAGCTCATCTCTGCGTTTGAGCACTGCAAGCTAAAAGTGAATGCTTATCAGGCGGGTAGTTGGGGTCCCAGCAAGGCTGAGTTACTGATTGATCGTGATGGTCGGACCTGGCATGTCTGAGATGCGCGCTTTTGAGAGTCGACAGGCGTTGGATGCTGCGCTCGCGCTCGAAGTGTCAGAGCGGTTACAGGAAGCACTAGCGACCCGCGACAAGGCTTATCTGGTGGTGTCCGGGGGCAGTACCCCAGCCAACTTATTTGCAGTGCTTGCAGATACGCCTATTGACTGGCGCCGGGTAGTGGTTCTGCTGGCAGATGAGCGCTGGGTGCCAGCTGATGATGAAGACCGCAACGAGCGTCTTGTTCGCCAGACACTGCTGACTCGCCGTGCGAGTGGTGCGGGGCTCGTGTCACTGATACCGGTGGAGGATACATCCGAGGGAGATATTACGAGTGTGCTGTCGGCCTTGGCACATCTTCCCACTTTTGACGTTGTACTGTTGGGTATGGGTGAGGATGCCCATACGGCCTCCCTTTTTCCCTGTGCAGATGAGTTGGAAGCGGGAATGACAGTGCGCCAAGACGCGCTTGTTGTGCGGCCCAAGCAGGCTCCCCATACCCGGGTGTCGCTTTCTAAAAACCGACTGCTGAATACTCGACATGGGTTTATTCACATCGTCGGAGACAAGAAAAAATCGGTTTTACAACGCGCTGTAGACAGCGGAGATGAGATGGCATTCCCTATCAGTGCTTTCGCCGGGGAATCAGGTTTCGACTGTTGGTGGGCGCCCTAACCCAGCAGTGCCGTGCCCGATGGTGAACCAACTTTGTCTGGTAGTGCGCAGGAGAGGCAAAAAAAACGGGGGCATGAAGCCCCCAAAGCACTCACCGGTTAGGGTTCGCCTCAGGCGGCGACCCCAATATTCGATTTCATTTCGCTATTCGCCATCGTCAGGCCTGTATCGAGCATGCGATTAGAAAAGCCCCATTCGTTGTCGTACCAGGACAGCACCTTGACCAGTCGTCCCTGCACGCGGGTGTGATTGGCGTCAAAGTTGCTCGAGTAGCTGTTGTGATTGAAGTCAATCGACACCAACGGTTGCGTGTTGTAGCCGAGTACGCCGGCATTGTCGGCTTCGGCGGCCTGCAGCATGATGGCATTGACCTCCTCTACCGAGGTATTGCGCGACGCCGTAAAGGTCAGGTCCACCAGAGACACATTCAAAGTGGGTACCCGAACCGCCAAGCCGTCCAGCTTGCCCTGGAGTTCGGGCATAACAAGGCCGATCGCCGCGGCAGCACCGGTCTTGGTCGGGATCATGCTGTAGGCGGCAGCCCGCGCGCGATAGGGGTCGCTGTGATACACGTCTGCCAGACTTTGGTCGTTGGTATAAGCATGAATGGTCGTCATGAGGCCTTGATCAATGCCGATGGCCGCGCTGAGGGGTTTAACCAGCGGGGCGAGGCAATTTGTCGTGCATGACGCATTGGATACGATGACATCGGTGCCGGCGAGGGTGTGATGGTTGATGCCGTAAACCACCGTTGCGTCCATGCCATTGCCGGGGGCGGAGACCAGCACCCGTTTTGCGCCCGCGGTAATGTGCTTGCGCGCGGCCTCTCGATCGGTGAACAGACCGGTGCACTCGAAAACGACATCGACGGACAAATCGCCCCAGGGCAGGCGTGCCGGGTCGCGCTCGGAGAAGATTTTTATATGATCCTCCCCCACCAGCAGCGCGTCACCCTCAACGGAAACCGCATGGGGGAACCGACCGTGGGTCGTATCGAACCGGGTCAAATGCGCGTTCATATCGGGGGAGCCGAGGTCGTTAATGGCCACCAGCCGCAGCGATTGGTGTAGCTCGGGTCGTTCATAAAAGGCCCGCAGAATGTTGCGTCCAATTCGACCGTATCCGTTAATAGCGACATTGATCATCTGCTGTACCTCCGCATTCATGGTGTTGGGGGGCGCTAAGTGCCTCGATCTGGCCCGCGTTGATGTGTTTACAGACTTCCAATGGGTTGAGTATGTAGTTTTATTACAAGAAAAACCACCATATGGGCGATTTTTATCGCAAATATTTTGTTTTATTACATAAAAAGTCGCTAAAATCGTGACAGCGCGGCGCTGCACGGTCACTTACGAGCGGATTGCGCGGCAGGACACCTTGTCAACCTATTGCGTAACAGGACCATGAATCAGGAAAACAATCTGCTGACCCAGCTGAGCGCCGCGTTACCAGACCTGAACAAGTCGGAGGCGAAAGTGGCTAATGCCATTCTCGAGGACCCCGAGAAAGCGACAAGGTCAAGTATCGCGGTGTTGGCAACTGCGGCAGGGGTCAGTGAGCCCAGTGTGAATCGGTTCTGCAAACGCTTCGGTGCAACCGGTTTTCCCGACTTCAAGCTCCGCTTGGCGCGGTCGTTGGTATCGGGTGTTCGGTATATCAGCCGCGCTGTGGAACTCGACGACGATATCAATACCTACCCACGCAAACTTTTCGACAATACGATTACCGCGTTGATGCTGGCGCGGGATCAATTGCCGCTCGCTGCCATTGAGCGGGCGGTTGATTATTTGGCGCAGGCGCGTCACATCTATTTTTTGGGTCTGGGCACCTCTGCCGCTGTTGCGCGAGACGCCGAGCACAAGTTTTTCCGGTTCAAAGTCCCCGTCACTACTTGCACTGATCCGCTGATGCACCGCATGTTGGCGGCCGGTGGCGGCGTGGGGGATGTCTTCTTTTTTATTTCTCATACCGGGCGAACGGCGAGTCTGGTTGATACCGCCGCGCTCGCGCGAACCACCGAGGCCACGGTTGTCGCATTGACAGCAGAAGGTTCTCCCCTGGCCGATGCGAGTCACTTGAGTATCAATCTCAGCGTTGCCGAAAATACGGAAGAGTACTTGCCCATGACATCCCGTATCGTGCAACTCGCGGTACTCGATGTACTGGCAACAGGAATGACCCTACGCCGGGGCGAGAGCATCCTGCCCCATTTAGCGCGGATCAAAGATAGTTTGAAGTCGACCCGTCTTCCTCTGGAGGACGATTAGGCCGTCAAGCAAAACCGAGGAGATATTATGGTCGAGGCGGTGGACACCGCTCCGTTGCGTGCTCACGTGCGTTTGCTGGGTGATACCTTAGGCAAGATCATCAGAGATAACGCCGGCGAATCACTCTTTCAGCGGGTCGAGCACATTCGTCAGTGTTCCAAGCAAGCCCAGGAAAGCGACACCTGGACTGCTTTGGATCAACTCCTTGCTTCGCTTGAGGAAGAGGAGTTCTTGGTTATTGCCCGCGCGTTTAGCCAGTTCCTTAATTTGGCGAATATTGCCGATCAACAGCATACAACTGCTATTCATACCGCCCGCCACTTCTCGGCGACCGCGACGCTGGAAAATACGCTAACCGCCTTACAAGCTGATGCCGCAGCCGCTGAGATAGAGGCGGGTATTGAGAGACTGAAAATTGATCTGGTATTGACGGCACACCCAACCGAAATTACCCGCAGAACCCTGATTCACAAGCACAGGGCATTGAGCGACTGCCTGTCACAGCTCGATCGAGAGGCGCTAACGAATGTGTCGCGGCGGCAAACCCAGCGGCGGGTCGCCGAGCTGATTGCTCAGATATGGCATACGGAAGACTTCCGCCCCCGCCGACCCACCCCGGTTGATGAGGCGAGGTGGGGCTTCGCGGTAATAGAGAACTCTTTGTGGGATGCCGTACCGCAGTTTTTGCGCGAGGTCGATGACGTTTGCGAAGCGTTCTCGCTGGCGCCGCGCCGCGCCGACTGGAAGCCGATTGCCGTGTCCAGCTGGATCGGTGGTGATCGCGATGGCAACCCCAACGTCACAGCAGTGGTGACCCGAGAGGTGCTATTACTCGCACAGTGGCAAGCCTGTGAGCTATTCAGCGGGGACATCGCGCTGCTTTATGAGGAGCTATCCGCCTCCACGGCCACCGATACTTTGATCGCCAAGGCTGCGCGAGCTCACGAGCCTTACCGCGCACTGCTCAAACCGCTATTGGTCACGTTGCGGCAGCAGAAGCAGGCATTGGAGGAGGCGTTGAATCACGGAGGTTCGGTACCCGAACCGCTCACTCGGGCAACGCTGCTGGAGCCGCTCGAGGCGTGCTTTGACAGCTTGCTAGCCAGTGGATTGGTGGAGATGGCCCACGGCGCGTTGCTCGATACGCTGCGGCGAGCGCACTGCTTTGGTCCCTATCTCATTCAATTGGATATCCGACAGGAGAGCGGCCGCCATCGGTCTCTGCTGAGCGCCATCACCCGGCACCTCGAACTCGGCGACTACAGCGCATGGTCAGAAGAGGAGCGAATTAGCTGGTTGCGCAGTGAGATGGCCAGCCCCAGACCATTGATACCCCGAGGCTGCCAATTCGATGCCGGTGATCAGGAGGTCCTTGATACCTTTGACACCATTGCGGCGACTCCGCGCGCCGCGCTTGGAGCCTACGTTATTTCCATGGCTTCATCCGCCTCAGATGTGCTTGCAGTGCAGCTTTTGCTGAAGTCGACCGGGTGCTCACTGCAAATGCCAGTGGTGCCCCTGTTCGAAACCCTCGCTGATTTGCAAGGCGCGGCATCGGTTGTTGGTGCGCTCCTCGATGACGAGCATTATCGGGAACGCATCGACCGCAAGATGATGGTGATGATTGGCTACTCCGATAGCGCCAAGGATGCCGGAATGCTGGCAGCGGGTTGGGCGCAATATCGAGCCCAGGAATCCCTGCTGCAGGCCTGCGCAACCCATGACATTGCCTTGACCCTGTTTCATGGTCGCGGCGGGACCATCGGGCGCGGGGGTGCACCCGCCCATCAGGCGTTGCTGTCGCAACCGCCGGGCTCTCTGGCCCACGGACTGCGGGTGACCGAGCAGGGCGAGATGATACGCACTAAGTTGGGTATGACGGGTCTTGCCGTCAATACGCTGGGTCAATATGCGAGCGCCATATTGCAGGCGAATTTGATGCCGCCGCCGGCACCAACGCCTGAGTGGCGAGCCTTGATGGACTCACTCGCCGAAACGTCGTGCCGGATTTATCGTCGATGGGTCCGCGACGATGAACAGTTCGTTGCGTTTTTCAGGCAAGCCACGCCGGAGCAGGAGCTGGCTGACTTACCCCTTGGGTCCCGCCCCGCGCGCCGGCAAACGGGGGGTGGTATCGAAAGTTTGAGAGCTATCCCCTGGATCTTTGCATGGATGCAGAATCGGTTGATGTTGCCTGCGTGGTTGGGTGCGGGGGAGTCGCTACAGGCCGCACTGGATCAAGGCAAGGGCGAAATTCTCCAGGATATGGTGCGGGAATGGCCGTTTTTTCGTGCGCGGTTGTCGATGCTCGAGATGGTATTCGCCAAGTCTGATCATTCGATCTCGGCGCATTACGATGCGCTTTTGGTGGATCCCGAGTTAGCGCCCGTTGGTAAGCGGCTGCGCACGCAGCTTCAGGCCGATATCGTGACGCTGCTGACGATTAATGGCACTTCAGAATTGCTGGCACACGATTCCTGGGCTCAACAGTCCATTGGTCTCAGGAATATCTACACCGCACCACTCAACCTGTTGCAAGCCGAGCTTCTGAGACGCGTCCGAAAAGACAGTAATCCGGTTATTCAGCAGGCGTTGATGGTGACCATGGCAGGTATCGCCGCGGGGATGCGCAACACGGGCTGACGCGACAAGGGGCGCAGTGCATCTTCAGTTTACCGCTTGGCGACAGTGGGTGTAACACTGCAGGTTGTCAGCGATCAGTCCAGATGGCGTAGAGCAATGCACCCAGCATGAATAGCATGACTGCGGAGAAGGGTAGGGCGCCAATAATCATCACTGAGCGCAGTGCGTCCATGCCTCCTGCAAACAACAACGTGATGATCACCGTTCCCAGCAACAGGCTCCACAGCACCACATGCCGTGCGCGGACGCCGTCGGGAGCGCCCCCCGATACGATGGTATTGATGACCAGTACCGCTGAATCTGCTGATGTGACCAGATAGGTGATTAGTAAGACGACGCATAGCGTAGCAACAGGCACTATCCAATCGGCCGAGAACAACGCGTTGACCGTCGCAAATAATTGCGCGGACAGATCTGCGTTGAGAATACTCCCATTGGCGTTGCCACTGAGCTCAAGATCGAGTGCGGTGCCGCCGATAATACAAAACCAGGTAAAGCACATGAGCGAAGGAAGCAGTATCGCTCCGACGACGTATTCCCGAATGGTCCTTCCCCTCGATACGCGGGCTAAAAACAAACCGACGAACGGCGTAAAGGCAATCCACCAAGCCCAGTAGAACACGGACCATGCGGATTGCCAGTCGCTGAGTGCCCGCGCTGTTTCAGTTTCAGAACTGCTCCAAATCGTCAGCGACATTGTCGGGATGTGTCGCAAGTAGGCACTGAGGCCTGAGATAAACATTTCTCCCGCAAATGCCGTCGCGCCGAATACGATAAAAATGACAAGCAATAACCACGACAAAGCCATGTTCAAGTTAGACAGCCAGCGGATCCCTCGGCCAATGCCCGATAAGGCTGACAGCATCGCTGCTGTGGTCAGAAAAATGACGGCGAGGGCCAGTGCAAGTAGGCTGGGCTTATCGTCGCTAATCAGCCATGACCAGTCAGTGATTTGGTAGGCGCCGAAGGCCAACTGGTTTACGCCGTAGCCAATCGTCACACCGATGCCAATAATCGTGGCAAGGATGGCAGCGGCGTCGACTACTGCGCCAACTTTCCGGGAGAGGCCAGCTTGGAGCACCGCGGTGAAGGGCGAGCGTATGGTGAGCGGCATATCTCGCTGGTAGGCGAAATAGGCCAATGACAGGCCAACGATGGCGTAGCAGCCCCACGGGGTGAGGCCGTAGTGGAGCAGGGTCCATTTGTAGGCGGCGCTCAAATTATTGTAATCGAGTGCCGAGGTAGTACCTAAAATAACGTCGGGATTATTGGCAAAGTGGGCCAGCGGCTCGGCGGTGGAGTAGGTGAGCATGCCAACACCGATTCCCGCGCCAAACATCATGGAAAACCAAGCAAAGCGACTGAATTCGGGGATGCTCTCGCTGCTTCCCAATCTGATATTGGCGGTCCAGGGCAGTAAGGCCAGCACCAGACTCATGATCATGAAGGTGGCCGAAGCGTAGATATACCAGCCGCCAAAGTAGTCAATCGTGACAGACTGAATGTCCATCAAGATATCGCCCGCATCGGGAGCCATAGAGGCCCAAAGCACCAAAGCGACAATGATAATTTTGACGGATATCGCTACCCGGCGGTTCTGACCTTCGTAAAAGCCCGAGGTCTCGACCGGGGTAGTGATATCCGTCATAGGTTCTCCTAGTGCGTTACCTGGCTAATCATTCTGCTGGGTGGTGGCACGGCTGTATCGGCCAGTCGTTTGCTGATACCCCGAAGAGCGTCCCGCAATGACGTGGCTCCCGTTAGCGCCTCCGCTGAGGCCCAGTCCTCAAGCGCTTCCGCCAAGATGGTATCCGACGCGCCCACCGAAAGTTTTTCTTTCGCAAGCTGCAGTGTCTCATACAGTGTGGCTGAGGTCTCGGTCAGGTCCGGTCGCGCGCGAATGAATTGGTCGAGGTAGGCGAGTGCCACAACGGGTTCGTCGGGCCACGTCACGGGGTATTGCTGCTGCGGATTAAATAATCTGCCCTGATCCGCGACTTCTGCGGCGGCTATTTCGTTGGCCGATAAATACTGGCTAGGTGTCAGGGCAAATACGTCTATGCCTCGCGTAATTTCGGTGCCGTAAATGCGGCCCCCGTACCAATACGTTGACCAATATCCCCCCGTCACAAGGTCCTCTTCGTCGATCGGGCCGCGATCAAAATAAGCGATCTCTTTAGGGTTGCTGGAGTCGGTGAAGTCAATCACCGATACGCCGCCCTGGTACCACGCTTGAACAAATATATCTCGGCCCGGCACAGGGACGATGGAGCCGTTGTGTGCGACGCAGTTCTCGGTTTCGCGTTGGGGTGCCGGCATTTTAAAGTGTGATCTGAAAACCAGCTTTCCGTCGACAATGTCATAGATAGCATCTGCACCCCAGTTCAGTGGGTCGTAGGCCCTGCACCGAGGACGTGAGCCACCTCCCCATTCATCGGTGAAGAGCACCTTGCTGCCGTCATTATTGAAAGTGGCCGAATGCCAGTAGGCGAATCCCGTATCTGTTGCGACGTCCAGCCGCTGGGGTGATCTCGGCTCGGCGATATCGAACAGGATGCCGTTGCCAGAGCACGCGCCTGCGGCAAGGTTCAGACTGGGGAAAACGGTAATGTCGTGGCACTCGTCAGTGCGACTGGTTTCCTGAGTATCATCGCCGTGATCCCCACCGCGCCATAAGCCGGCCAGTGCGCCGGTTTCGGGATCCGCAAAAACCGTTGGGCTGTCAATGATTCGTGCGTCCGCGGGGTTGGCAATGGGAATCTCAATGACATCAATACGGAATAATGCCGTGCGGTCGTCCCCCGGAGACTCGTCAAAGCA
>VMBT01001109.1_pt1 | contig 14540 bp, 8 predicted proteins | sample 4404301 | NCBI WGS metagenome assembly VMBT01 (sample SAMN12238535, study PRJNA552566) | marine metagenome | isolation source: Coastal seawater | place: USA: coastal Georgia, Sapelo Island | collected 2008-08/2009-08
ATAGGAAGCATGATATCTTCTAGCAGACTAACAGATGCGCTCTCCTGGATGGTGATCACCGGACAATTAGACGCGCTTACTACACGATACGCATTACTACCGATCCAGAATGGTTGCCATCCTTCATTACCGTGTGTCCCTAAAACTATGAGATCGATCCCAAGCTCACGCTCCATGATGTTGATCTCCTTATACACCTTTCCCTGTTTCTCTATAAAGTCAATTTCGATCTTTCGGCTCTCTCCGATCGAACGAACAGCTTCACGAACCTTTGCGATCTTATCGCGGCTCTTGTTTACGTAGATGGCATAAACTTTTGAATTAAATCGCTCTGCTGCATCCACAGCTTTCTCCAAAGCGATCCTTGCTGATTGCGAATTATCAAATCCGACGAGTATACGGTTAAAGGCTATTTCCATAGGGTGACACTTTAATGACAAATATAATAAATATTTGCATGCAAATTCGGTGTGCAAATGAGAAATTTAGGAGTGACATTTATCAGGTTCAACATGCTGATTATCTGCGCATTGTGCCTACATTCATGCAGTGGCCCCAAGGCTCCGGAATTTGTCCGATTGAGCGATACCGTCGTGGAACTCGGAGCGGGAAATGACATCGATATACAGGCAAATGTGGTCTATCGGAATCCGAATTCATTTGGGGCAACTCTGGTTGGCTATGACATCGCAATCTCTCTGGAAGACATCCCTATCTCTAAGATCAAAGAAGAACCCGGTATCCCCATCCCTGCCATGGAAGAATTCAGTATCCCTGTTCGAACGAGCATCAAGACTGATGAACTCAAACAATACGAATCTCGGATCTCGGAACTTCTAAGGAACGCCATATTCAGCAAGCTGAAAGTCCACTACAAAGGGAGCGTAACATTCTCTCTCTCAGGCATGCGTCTAAAAGTACCTGTGGACCTGACTGATGATGTCAGTTTGCAGTTCGATCTAGGCGGGAATCAGGGCTAAGAATTGATCCGGATCTTGATGCCACTCTCCTCGATGAAGCGGAGCCATTCGTCATTGAAATTCACACGTTTCTCCTTGGGCTTCATTCGTACTTTGTACTCTTCCTGCATATCGAGCAGCTCTACCTTCAGTCGAACATTACCCGGAGTCTCTTCCGTCAACTCTACCAATCGATCCACCAAGAGGTCATCCAAATTGGATACGGGAAGTTCCAATGTCACGTCTTCCAGCATCTTGCTGCGGACATCTGCCAGGTAGGAGATAGATTGAACCTTGATCTCGAATTGGGTTTTGTCGAAGTACCTCTCCTGTACTTTGCCCGTGAGGAAGATCAACGAATCCTGGGTGAGGTACCCACGGAACTTTGCACAATCATCCCCAAAGAGGAAGAACTTGAATTTCCCTTTGTAATCTTCAATGGTGAAAATGATCAGTGGCTTCTGACTTTTAGTGGTACGCTCCGCCACTTCGCTGATGATCCCACCGATCTTTATGGTCTGGTTGTTCAAATGAGCAAGCTCTTCAAGTTGACCGGTATGATGCGTACTGAACAATTCCATCTCCGCTTTGAAAGGATCCAGCGGATGAGCACTGATATACATTCCGATCACCTCTTTCTCCTTTTTCAAGGCTTGCATCATGTTCCAAGGCTCCACTTCGGGCAAACGTGGCTCACTCAATTCCGCAGCGCTCCCTTCTCCGAAAAGCGATGCTTGAGCAGCATTCTGGTTGCGCTGATAATCAGCACCGTATCTGTGCGCTAGTTCCATACCTGTATAGGTATCCGCATCGACCTTTTCCATGAGCATGGCGCGATGGCACCCTTCGAAGTTGTCGAATGCGCCGGCTAATGCCAGGGCTTCCAAACTCTTCTTGTTCACCATTTTGAGATCCACCCGCTTGGTCATATCAAACAATCCCTGATACAATCCATTCTCCGTTCGCTCTCGGATCAATTCTCGGGCGGCATTCTCTCCCACGCCTTTCACAGCGGCCATACCAAAACGAACCTCTCCGTTGTCATTTACGGTGAAGCTGAGCTTACTCTCATTCACATCGGGACCAAGTACTTTGATCCCCATGTTCTTACATTCTTCCATGAAGAAGCCGACCTTCTTGATATCGCTCATGTTGTTTGTCAACACGGCTGCCATGAACTCCGCAGGATAATGTGCTTTGAGGAATGCGGTCTGATAGGCAATCAGAGAGTAGCATGTGGAGTGCGATTTGTTGAAGGCATATTGTGCGAAGCTCTCCCAGTCGGTCCAGACCTTCTCCATCACCTTTTCATCGTGGCCTCGCTCCTTGGCTCCTTCGATGAACTTGGGCTTCATTTCATCGATGATGTCCCGCTTCTTCTTACCCATCGCTTTACGCAGGGCGTCGGCTTCACCTTTCGTGAAACCGGCGAGTTTTTGCGAGAGCAACATCACTTGCTCCTGATATACCGTGATCCCGTAAGTCTCTGCAAGGAATTCCTCCATATCCGGATCGTCGTACACGATCTCCTGGGTTCCTTTCTTCCGCTTGATAAAGTCCGGGATATAATCCATTGGACCGGGGCGGTACAGGGCGTTCATAGCTATGAGATCCTCAAAACGGGTCGGACCCAGACTCTTGAGGTGCTTCTTCATCCCATCGGATTCAAACTGGAAGATCCCGACGGTGTGTCCTTTTTGGAACAATTTGTACGTCAACTCATCGTCCAGAGGGAAATCGTCGGGCACCAACTTGATACCATGACGCTCTTCAACCAATTCCACACAACTGTTGATGATGCTCAACGTCCTCAATCCGAGGAAGTCCATTTTCAACAAGCCCGCAGATTCCACCACGTTGTTATCGAATTGGGTGAGCAACAATTCAGAGTCCTTGGCCACTGTGACCGGCACGTACTGCTTGATATCGTCAGGAGTGATGATCACTCCGCAGGCATGAACACCGGTATTTCGGACCGATCCTTCGAGGAGAAGAGCTTCTTTGAGCACTTCAGATTCTGCAGACTTTCCTCCGGCGATCTCGCGAAGGGTCCTGGCATTCTCCAGCTGTTCGGAGTTGAGCTTCTGCTTGAGCTCTTTTTCCTCCATGTTCAAACTCTTGTTGAGACTGAGATCCGGAACGAGCTTCGCCAAACGGTCCGCTTGATTCAGCGGTAGGTCCAACACTCTTGACACGTCGCGAATTGCAGATTTAGCTGCCATAGAGCCATATGTGATGATCTGAGCAACGTTATTCTTCCCGTACTTATCGACCACGTAGTCGATGACCTTCTGACGGCCAATGTCGTCGAAGTCAATATCGATATCCGGCATGGATATCCTCTCCGGATTCAGGAAACGCTCAAACAGGAGGTCGTACTTGATCGGGTCTACGTTGGTGATACCAATGCAGTAAGCCACTGCAGAACCTGCAGCAGAGCCTCGACCAGGTCCTACGCTTACCTCAAGTTTTCGGGCGACACTTGTGAAGTCCTGAACGATCAGGAAGTAGCCCGGGTAACCCGTATTGGCGATCGTTGCCAGCTCAAAATCGAGTCGCTCGGAGATCTCGCTCGTGATCTCTCCGTAGCGCTTTCGCGCCCCTTCATAGGCCAGGTGACGCAAGTATTCATTCTGGTCGGTAAATCCTTCAGGCAGAGTAAAATGAGGGAGCAGGATATCTCGTTTGAGCTCCGGCGGGGTGATCTTGTCAACGATCAGGTTGGTATTGTCAAGCACTTGCGGAATATCCGAGAACAACTGCCCCATTTCAGCCTGAGTCTTGAAGAAGAACTGGCTGTTCGGGAACCCAAATCGATATCCCTTCCCGTCTCCGACCGGAGTGGATTTAAGATCACCGGTATTTATGCAAAGCAGGATGTCGTGTGCATTAAAATCTTCTTCTTCCACATAATGGGAATCGTTGGTGGCAATGGCCGGTACATTGTATTTCTCCGACCATTTGAGCAGGACTTGATTCACATCTTCTTGGCTCATCCCGGTGCCATCGATATCCTCGATGTTGTGACGTTGCAATTCGATATAGTAATCCTCTCCGAAAATATCCAGCCACTCGAGGAAGATCTTCTCCGCTTCTTCCTCTCCTTTATGCACGATTGCCTGTGGAACCTCGGCTCCGATGCAGCACGTAGTAGCGATGATCCCTTCTTTGTGCTTGTTGATCAGTTCGCGATCGATACGAGGGAATTTGCTGTAGAGTCCATCAATAAAACCAAGCGAACAAAGGGTTGAAAGGTTTTGGTAACCACGCTGATCCTTTGCCAGCATAAGCTGATGGAATCGACGATCCCTGTCGCCACCGGTGAATGATTTTCTATGTCTGTCTTCCACCACATAGAATTCACATCCGACCACCGGAATGACGCCTTGCTTGTTCGCTTCGTTCACGAAGTTGAAGACCCCGAACATGTTCCCGTGGTCTGTCAAAGCGACCGCACGCATGCCATCCTCTTTGGCTTTCGCCATCATGCCCGGAATACTCGCGGCTCCATCGAGGAGCGAGAATTGAGAATGGCAATGAAGGTGTGAGAACTGAGGCATACTTTCGATGAAATTTTCTGTGAAAGACCGATGAAAATAACCCGGCCCAATGCTTCTTCGAAGTTAAGTCCACACACCCGATTTGAATGGATATATGGATAAAGTGTTGATTTGTTTTCTTTGCCCTAAGTTTTCGCTGTGAAGAAGATCATTTCATACTTGCGATCGTACGCTGCGATCGACCACAAACCTGCGTACATCGCAACGCTTATCTTGTTTGCAGCGCTTGGTGTTTACGCCTACTACGGCATCGACACCTTCCGGGATATGCGCTACTCCTGGCGTAGCTCCAACAATCTGTTCCTCTACTTCGGATTGGTGTATGGTATTCCGATGTTCGGCTCCTACCTCATCTATTCGATCTTCTACAAGGATTTTAAGTTGTGGAAAGATCCCGGCTTCTTGCTGCTGGGCATATTTGCCATTGCGGTTTTCACCTTCCGTTCCTGTTCACATTTGGTTACCGATGGCATGTACTATGCCATGTCGGGATGGAAGCACCAGCTATTTTGGTATCGAAACTTCCAGGGCCTGCTCCGAGGATTGTTTGTCATGATACCGATCGCTGTATATTGGTTCTTTGTGCATCGAAAGGAACAACCACTCTACGGTTTCACGAAGAAGGATTTTGACCTGAGACCGTACTTCATGATGCTGCTTCTGATGTTGCCTCTCATTGTGATCGCCTCTTTGAATGCGGATTTCCTTGGACAATACCCTCGTGCCGGTAACTGGGGCCTGGAGCATTTCAGCCTTGAGAATCGTGCCGATTGGAAGTACTTCGGACTCTTCGAATTCATTTACGGACTCGACTTCATCAGCATCGAATTCTTCTTCCGCGGATTCCTGGTACTGGCCTTCGTGCGATATGCAGGGCCTCATGTCATCCTTCCCATGGCCGTTTTCTATGTGTTCATACACTTCGGCAAACCTCTTGGGGAAACGATCAGCTCCTTTTTCGGCGGCACTTTACTCGGCATCATTTCATACTACGGACGTTCCATCTTAGGAGGAATCATTGTACACATGGGGATCGCTTGGCTCATGGAGATCGGTGCTTTGGTGAGTAAGTTACATTGGTAGAAATGAGGCGGCTTTTCTTTCTTTGTTGGACAAGCTGCGGATTTTGAGCGTCTTTCTAACCACCCCAATCGAATTTCTCAAAGGTGTCGGGCCTGCCCGTGCAGAAATACTGCAAAAAGAGCTTGGCATTTTCACATTTGGTGACCTGCTCGAACACTATCCCTTTCGATACATCGATCGCAGCAAATTCTTTAAAACAACAGAGTTGGAGGCTGATATGCCTTTCATTCAACTCAAAGGTCGGGTCGGTGATTTTCGGTTGAGCGGACCTCCCAGAAAGCAGATATTGAAAGGCACATTTTACGATGACTACGGCAGCGTGGAATTGATCTGGTTCAAAGGCGCCAAATGGATCAGGAGTGCGATCAAGGAAGATTTGGAATACGTCCTGTTCGGAAAGCCCAATCGCTATAAAGGCGTGCTCAACATCGCTCATCCGGAGTTGGATGACGTCAAGGACTTCAAACCACAAGGATCCTTTCAAGCGGTATATCCACTCACCGATAAGCTGAGGAATAAGAAGGTCGACAATAAGACCATTCGAAAAATGATGGTGGAATTGTTCCGACATGATCACTTCAAGGTGGATGAGATACTACCCAAATGGATACTCGACCGGGAGGATCTCATTTCGAGGGAACTGGCCTTGAAATGGATCCATCTCCCCGACAACAACAAGGAGCAACTCATTGCTCAAGAGCGACTGAAGTTTGAGGAGTTCTTCACACTTCAGGCAGGTGTCATGCGTTCGAAGAAGAAGCGCATGCAGCGAAAAGGGATCCCATTCTCCAAAGTGGGCACCTATTTCCACAAATACTTCGAGAATAAGATGTCGTTCGAACTCACCGGAGCACAAAAACGCGTGATGAAGGAGATCCGTGCCGACATGGGATCCGGCAGACAAATGAACCGACTACTTCAAGGAGATGTCGGCAGCGGGAAATCCATCGTGGCTCTGCTTACCATGCTCATTGCGATCGACAACGGCTTCCAGGCCAGTTTGATGGCACCTACAGAGATCCTTGCAACTCAGCACTTCGCAAATTTCTCCGAGGACCTGCGTGATATCGGCATCGAATGTGCCTTGCTGACCGGGAGTACAAAGAAGGCTGAACGGACCCGAATTCACGGAGGCTTGATGAGCGGGGAGATAAAGATCCTGATCGGAACCCATGCACTGATCGAAGATCCCGTCAAATTGCAAAAGCAGGGACTTGTGATCATTGATGAGCAACACCGTTTCGGAGTGGCCCAACGAGCAAAACTCTGGAAGAAAAGTAGCTTCGATCCACATGTGCTGGTCATGACAGCCACTCCTATCCCGCGCACATTGGCCATGACCGTTTATGGAGACCTGGACGTTTCTAAGATCGATGAGCTTCCCAGCGGACGTAAGGAGATCAAGACAGCTGTCAGAAACGAAGCAAACCGATTACGTGTTTGGGGATTTGTAAAAGAGGAGATCGCCAAAGGAAGGCAGGTCTACATGGTCTACCCATTGATCGAAGAGAGTCCCAAGCTCGACTACAAAAACCTTCAAGAGGCTTACGATCAGGCACTCAAGTATTTTCCACGACCGGAATATCAGATCCAGATGTTGCACGGTCGCATGAAACCCGAGGACAAGGACGACGCTATGCGCCGGTTCAAAGAAGGCGTTGTCCAGATCATGATCTCCACGACCGTGATCGAAGTAGGTATCAACGTTCCGAATGCCACGGTCATGATCATCGAATCCGCGGAGAAATTCGGACTGGCTCAATTGCACCAGTTGCGTGGACGTGTTGGTCGCGGTAGTGAGCAATCATACTGCATCCTAATGACGGGCAAAAAGATCTCCCGGGACGGCAAACAGCGCCTGCGCGCTATGGAGCAAACCAACGACGGTTTCGAGATCGCCGAATTGGATCTGGGGTTACGCGGACCGGGTGACATTGAAGGCACTCAGCAAAGCGGATTGGCCACATTGAAGCTTGCCAGTGTTGTGCACGACGAAGAACTGTTGGATCGTTCACGTGCCTGCATCGAGATACTTATGGATGCCGACCCGGAGCTCACAAAACCGGAACATCGGGCGCTGCAAGAGTTTTTGGTTGGATCGAAGCTTTACAAAGACTGGAGTAATATTTCCTAGAGGACCTGCAACGGATACATCCCGATTGCTATCGGGACCGCGACAGATCCGTCCGGCTGCGCATTCAGTGTGCTCTCTGTGCCTCCGTGGTTCCACAAAATCAACATCTCAACCGCTTCTGAAATGCTTTCATCGAACTATGGTGTTCAATGCGCGTTGAATCACTTTCTTTGAACCACGATACATGGATCGGATCAACGAAATATATCAAACCCTGAGACGCAATACCTTGCGGACCATGCTGACCGCGTTCGGTGTGAGCTGGGGGATCTTCGTACTGATCATCATCCTTGGCTTGGGAAAGGGTCTGGAAAATGGCGTCCAGCAGATGTTCAGCGGATTTGCATCAAATGGTGTATTCGTGTGGGCTCAAGGCACTTCCATGGCATACAAAGGTCACAACGAGCGCCGACGGATCGAGTTGGATCTCAAGGACATTGACTATCTGAAGAAGAAGATCGAAGGCATTGACATCATTGCTCCGCGGAATCAGTTGGGCGGCTACATGGGCGGAAATAACGTCAAATTCAAGAATGAGACCGGCGCCTTTAGCATCATGGGTGACGTACCCGATATCATCAAAGTTTATCAATGGCTTCTACCAGCGGGGCGGTTCATCAACGAAACCGATATGGAAGAAGGTCGGAAAGTCGCCGTGATCGGTAAAAGAGTACACGAGATACTTTTCAAAGGCCAGAACCCGGTTGGAGAATACATCTCCATAAACGGTGTCAACTTTAAAGTAGTAGGGATCTTCAAGCCGCAGGTCAGCGGTGAAATGGCGCAACGTGATGAACAGAGTATCATCATTCCATTCTCTACTTTTCAGAAAGCTTTTAACTCACGCAACGTGAATTGGATCGCGGCCACCGGACAAGACTGGATCAGGGGAAGCGAGTTGGAAAATAAGATCAAGGATGCCCTGAAATACAGACATGAAGTTCACCCGGATGACCCGCGAGCATTTGGTGGTTTCAATGTGGAACGCATGTTCGTGCCTATGCAGATGACCTTCAAAACGGTAAACTTTATTGCCTGGTTCGTTGGGATCATGACACTGATCGCAGGTGTGATCGGGGTCAGCAATATCATGCTCGTGATCATCAAGGAACGCACCAGAGAGATCGGCATACGTCGGGCACTGGGAGCAAGCCCGCTGAACATCATCTCACAGATCATACTCGAGTCGCTTGCGCTTACTGTTTTTGCAGGCTATATGGGAATGATGGCAGGCATATGGCTCATCGAAGGATTGCAGAAAATGAATATGAATAATGAGATGTTCAAGGATCCGGAGATCAAGATCTCTATCGCAGTCACAGCATTGGCAATCCTGGTCATCAGCGGATGCCTTGCCGGCATACTTCCGGCGAATCGAGCACTTCGTATCAAACCGGTCGAGGCACTCCGATACGAATAGTCGTAACTCGGCGTTTTCCTAACAAATAATTTTTTCTCAAGCCTTTTGGCCTTTTTTTTGCTTCTATTCCAACGATGATCCGATCGTACATGTTCAAGAAGCTCTTTTTCTCCCTGCTCATTTTCTCCATGGCCCAAGCTGTCTTTGCCGGACAATGGCAGGAATTGCGTTACGACGACTACGTATATGACTCTGACATCAAGTCGGTTTTGCTGAGGAACTCCGGAGAAGAATATAGTTCATTCCCTGTGATGAATCTGGGTTCTATGGGAGTACTGTCGCTTGATTTCGACCACTTACAATCGGAACAGGACTTTTTTCAATACACTTTTGTCCACTGTACGGCTGATTGGAAACCCAGCAACTTGCAAGTGAGCGAATACCTGGAAGGCACCGTTATGGGGGAGATCCGGAAATACACCTTCTCCACCAATACCTTTCAGCAATATGTGCACTATTCCGTGAGCTTTCCGGCAAATGATATGCGCCTCATCAAGTCGGGAAATTATCTTCTAAAGGTTTTTCGGAACTTCGATCAGGAAGAGCTCGTGATCACACAGCGATTTGTAGTTCTCGATACGCGCACCAAAACCAAAGGTGAAGTAAAAGGCGCAACAGCTCCTTCGCTGCGTTTCAGTAGTCAGGAAGTGGATTTCGAAGCCAATTACGAGAACTACCAGATCCCAAATCCATTCACGGACGTGAATGCTGTGATCCTGCAGAACCGAAATTGGCAAACGGCGAAGTACAACATCAAACCACTCTTTGTCAATTCCAATAATCTGATCTTCAACTACGAAGACGTAAACGTGTTTCCGGGCACGAATGAATTCCGATTCTTCGATATCCGCTCTCTTCGCTTTTTCAGTAATCAGGTCTTGAAAAAATTCAATGACACGCTGGTCAATGCAGTTTTGCGCGGTGATGAACTGCGGTCACATCTGACCTATTCCTTCCAAAAGGATTTTAACGGTCGAAGGGTATTTGAGAACAAAGATGGCACCCAACAACAGGTAGACCTGGATTATGCCAAGATCCATTTTTCTCTGGAGACAGGAAATAAGCTCAAGGCAGGTGACGTCTATATCTATGGCGAATTGACCAATTGGCAATTACTCCCTGAATTCCGCATGGAGTACATCAATTCAAAAGGTGCCTATTACAAGAATGTAAAGCTCAAACAAGGCTATTATAATTACCATTACGTAACAGCGAAAGACCTGAATTCAACGCCCGAGTACATTTTCACCGAGGGCAACCACTTCCAAACTGAGAATGACTATATCGTCCTGATCTACCATCATAACATGTACTATGATTACGACGAGCTCATCGGGATGATCTCCTTGAACAATACCGACGAACGCTGAGCTTCTCTCTCCGTTCGCAGCACCCGCTGATCAGCGGATCCTACCTTTGAATCCGTGAATGAAAATGCGCTGTTCTATATCGCTCTAACCCGGGTAAAAGGTGTTGGTTCACGCACGGCCATTCAGCTTCTGGAGTCCTTCAAGGATCCTGAAGAGATCTTCCATTCCGCTGATCGGGAATTAAAGGAAAGAACTAGGCTGGGAAAGAAGATCATCGAGGAGATCCGCAGCTTCCAAGGACTGGAACAGTGTCGCCGGGAGCTGCTCCAACTTCAAGATCGCGGCATTCAAGTGGTCACAATTGACGATACGGAATATCCCATCTCATTACAACATATACCCGACCGTCCGATAGTCCTTTACATGAAAGGAAGCTCTACAAGCTATTCTCGGAATATTGCCATAGTTGGCACGCGTATCCCAAGTCGAAGAGCAGAGAAGATGGTCAGAAACCTGATCAAGGATCTGGGACATTGCAACTGCAACATCGTGAGTGGTCTGGCTTACGGTGTGGATCGCATGGCTCATGAGAGTGCTGTAGAGTTGGGTATCCCGACCAGCGCAGTTCTAGGGCATAGCCTCGACAGGATATACCCCGGATCGCATTCTGCATTAGCGCGATCTATCATTGAGAAGAACGGTAATTTGATCTCAGAGCACTCTCTGGGTGTTAAACCGGATCGGGAGAATTTCCCAATGCGAAACCGGATCGTAGCAGGGATGTGTGATGCGACCATCGTGGTTGAATCAAAGATCCGCGGTGGATCACTGATCACGGCAGATCTGGCATTTCAATATCATCGAGATGTGTTTGCCGTTCCCGGCAGACCCGAAGACGAAAGCAGTGCGGGGTGTCTGGACCTTATACGCAAGAACAAAGCGCAGATCTGCACATCCGCTGAGGACGTCATCCGCCAGTTGAATTGGGATACCAATTCCGCTGCACCCAAGCAGCGCGAGATCCCGCTCGATCTGAACGAACATCAAATGCACATTTGGAAGGCTCTGCAGGAAGCGGCACCTTTGCACATCGACGAATTGTTGCGCCTGACCGGACTTCGTAATTCGGAAATAGCTACCGAATTATTGAATCTGGAACTGCGTGGATTGATCCGTCAAAACCCAGGAAATTCCATCGATATCAGATAGCTCGTGCAACTCAGCGAATTCGACTACCACCTCCCCGAAACAAGGATCGCGCAATACCCATTATCTCAGCGGGATGCGTCCAAACTTCTGGTGTACCAATCCGGAGAAATCATGCACTCTCAGTTCGCCGATATCAGCAAGTTTCTCAACCAAGATGACCTGCTCATATTCAATGACACCAAGGTAATTCCGGCTCGCATGTTCTTCAAAAGGAGTTCAGGTGCGAGGATCGAAGTATTCCTGCTCGACCCTATCGCTCCATTTAACAACATGGAGCAAATGCTCAAATCTGAGGGACCAGTTGAATGGAATTGCATCATTGGAAATTTGAAGAAATGGAAGGACGGAGAAACCATTTTGTGCGAACTACCGGATGGAGATGTGCTGGAAGCTACTTTGGTAGATCGAACTGCGGGTAGAGTCCGATTTAGCTGGCCGTCCGGGAATTTTGCAGACATCCTGATCCGAACGGGAAGGATCCCTCTCCCACCGTATATCGATCGAAAATCTGAAGAACTGGATTCCGATCGCTATCAAACGGTTTATGCGGAGCATGACGGAGCCGTGGCAGCACCGACAGCCGGACTACATTTTACCGATCGCGTGATCTCAGACCTCGGTACAAAAGGGGTTCAGATCGCACATGTGACATTGCACGTGGGGGCAGGAACCTTTCAACCGGTGAAAGAAAGCGATGTCAGAAAGCACAACATGCACGAAGAAGTGTTCATGGTGGATCGTTCGCTTATTCAATCGTTACGCAATGCGAAACGAAGGATCGCGACAGGTACGACCTCACTTCGTGCGATCGAGAGTTTGTATTGGATGGGCGTGAAAGCAGCTACCGGAGCTGAGAATGTACTCGAGCTAGGGCAGTTTGAATACGAAGATCTGCCCGGAGATATGTCGTACGGGGAAGCCCTTGGAGTTTTGGATGACTACTTAAAGCATCGTGATCTGGAACAGTCCAGAGCTAGCACCGCCATCATGATCATGCCCGGTTATAAGATCCAAAGCATTTCAGGTTTGATCACCAACTTCCATTTGCCAAAATCTACTTTGATCATGCTCATCGCATCTTGGGTGGGAAATGACTGGCGCAGGATCTATCAGGAAGCATTGGACAATGGTTATCGATTTCTCAGTTACGGCGACAGCAGTCTGTTGTTTTAAGCTCCTAAAAGTGTCGTTTAAAGAATTATGACGACTTCCTGTAGAACTACAATTCTTTAAGAATTGGTCCGTTCTTATTTTCCCGACTTACCAATAACCAATGAAACGCGTTCTCGTATTTTTTGCTCTGGCGCTGGCTTTTTCTTATTCATTTGGACAAGATGCTTCGCTGAAAGGCAAGGTGATCGATGAGAACTCCATGCCTCTCGCCTTCTCATCTGTTGTAGTCGTTGAACTTGCCGACACGACCAATTTGAGTTTCTCCCTTACAGATGACCAAGGCTATTTCACATTTAAAAAATTAAACGAGGGTAAGTATTCTTTACAGATCCTGCGTAACGGATTCGACCTCTTCGAAGATACTCTGGAAGTGTCCGGTGAGATGGATCTTGGAAATATCGGAATGGTCAAATCTGACATCACATTGGAGGAAGCCATCGTAAAGGCAAAGCGAATCCCGATCGTATTCAAAGGTGATACGGTGGTTTACAACACGAACAGCTTCAACACCAAGGCAAATGCCACGGTGGAAGATATGCTCAAGGAGCTACCGGGTATCTCTGTAGACAAGAACGGAACGGTTCGCACGCAAGGAGAGAATGTGGTGAAAGTTTTGGTGAACGGAAAAGAGTTCTTTGGAGATGATCCAACCAAAGCCACTCAGAATATCTCTGCAGATGCAGTGGATAAAGTGGAAGTGCTGGATCGAAAAACGGATGAGACGGAGTTCAAAGGAATCGACGACGGGACACGCGAGAAGGTGATCAATCTGGTACTCAAAGAGGATGCGAACAAGGGCTATTTCGGGAAGATCGAGGCCGGTGCCGGAACGGATGAAACCTATCGCGGTAAGTTCACACTTAACAAGTTCAATGAGGACAACCAGTACACCATCATAGGGAACATGAACAACCTCAACCAGAATGGTTTCGACTGGCAGGAGTATTTCCGGATGTTAGGTGGACCAAATGGGGTCACCCTTGGTCAGCGAACCTATTGGTTTGGTCAGAATGAATGGCTAGGGCAGAATCAGCAAGGTCGCCAGACCAATGCTGTGATCGGTTCGAACATGAATGTCAAAGCAGGTAAGAAAGGAACTCTCAATGCGAGTTATTTCTTCATGGATAGAAGCAACAATCTGGAGAGTAATACGACCGGAGAGAACTTCTTGCCATCGACCACGATCTATAATGTTTCCGGGAGAAATGTAAAATCCGAAAATGGTCAGCATAAGCTGACAGCCTTATACCGTCTGAACAGAGACACCTTAAATTTTATTCGTTTGCAGGGGGAGATCAGCAGTGTATTCGGACAAGACGACGCTACCGGCGTGAGCATCAACTCCGGACCGGAGGATAACTTGATCAACCATACGATCACAAATGATCTGCAGATCAAATCCAACTTGAACTATAAAGGAAAAGCATGGTACATGCGAAAGTTCAAGAAGAACAAGAATGTACTGAGCTTTGAGACAGGCTTTGATAAAAATACCGCATTAGACACGTCACAATGGGCGAATTTGGTCTCAACCGAGGCATTGAAACCCACTATCAGGTTACCACTTGAATGGGCAGATGACAAACGAGGCACGGGATTCCAGCTCTACAATGCTGCATCCTTCACGTATAGCTTACCTGATAGCAACAAATACTATCTGACATTGAGAATTGAGAACAGGATCGGGAATGA
>VMBT01001111.1_pt1 | contig 14533 bp, 13 predicted proteins | sample 4404301 | NCBI WGS metagenome assembly VMBT01 (sample SAMN12238535, study PRJNA552566) | marine metagenome | isolation source: Coastal seawater | place: USA: coastal Georgia, Sapelo Island | collected 2008-08/2009-08
GATGACCCCGCCAGCATTCCTAATGATGTGCGCCTCACCGTGCCGGAGGCCAAGGATCTCGAAGGTGTCCATCCGAGAGTCCATGCACGCGACGACCGCGAGGCGACGGGTCGGCTCCACCCGTAGGCCGGCGGCGTCGAATCGCTCGGCGTGGCGCCGGTTGTTGTCGAGGAGTTCGTCGGCGTTGGGGGAGAAGTCTTCGCTCATGGCGACAGTCTCGCACCTGCCTGTCCGCCTGCTACGTTGTGGCCGTCCGTGAAGCGGGTCCCGTGAGGCCCGAACGGCGAGGAGTGAGATGACTGAGGGGAAGCGGGTCCTCGGGCCCGATGATGTGCGGCGCGCCACGACGCGCATGGCGCACGAGATCATCGAGAGAAATCGAGGTCTCGATGGCGTCGTCCTCGTTGGACTCCAGCGTGGTGGGGTCTGGCTTGCTGAGAGTCTCGGCGATGAGATCGCCCGCATCGGCCATCCGGTCCCAGTTGGGTCGCTTGACATCAGCCTGTACCGCGACGACATCGGGCGGCGACCGGTGGTCCCCGGGTCGGTGAGTTCCCTGCCATCTGAGGTCGACGGCGCGCGTGTCGTGCTCGTCGACGACGTGCTGTACACGGGCCGCTCGGTGAAGGCGGCGCTCGATGCCCTGAACGACTACGGCCGGCCCGACTGCGTCCAGCTCGCCGTCATGGTCGATCGCGGTCATCGCGAACTGCCGATTCGCCCCGACTTCGTGGGCAAGAATCTTCCCACCAGCCTCGGCGAGTCAGTCGAGGTCACCCTCGACGGCGTGACCATCATCGATGCGAGCGGCATCGATGCGCCGTCGGGCGACTCGGTCCACTCCGATAGCGGGGAGAAGCGGTGATGGTGGCCCGTCATCTCCGCGGCATGGACGACGTCGAGGCCGATGATCTACTTCGGCTACTCGACCTGACCGATCACATGGCCGAGGTTGGGCGTCGCGCCAACCCGAAGGTGCCGGCCCTGCGCGGCCGAACGGTGTGCAACCTCTTCTTCGAGGACTCCACCAGAACGCGCATGAGCTTCGACACCGCCGCCAAGCGTCTCAGCGCCGACACGATGACCCTCGCCGTCGGATCCTCCAGCGTCAACAAAGGGGAGAGCCTCCGCGACACGGTCGAGACCCTCGATGCGATGGGAGTCGACGCGTTCGTGATCAGGCATCGCTCCTCCGGGGTGCCCTGGAGGATCTCCGAATGGACCCAAGCCAGCATCATCAACGCCGGGGACGGGTGGCACCAGCATCCGACCCAGGCGCTCCTTGACCTCTACACGATCAGGACCGAACGCGCGGCGCGGGGTGCCCTCGGGTTCACGGATCTGCGGGTCGGCATCGTTGGCGACATCCGGCACAGCCGAGTCGCCCGCTCGTTGACCGAGGCCCTCGGCCTGCTCGGCGCCTCCGTGTTGCACGTCGGCCCTCGAACATTGATGCCGCCAACGCCACTGGCTCCCTCCAGCGATGATCTCGACGCAGCTCTCGGCGAGCTCGACGTGGTGTACCTACTGCGTATGCAGCTCGAGCGGATCGATGCCGCCGTGGTCCCATCCGGAGAGGAGTACAGCCGTCGGTTCGCGCTCACCCCGGAGCGGGCCAAGCGACTCGGCGATGATGTCTTAGTGATGCATCCGGGGCCAATGAACAGGGGAGTCGAGATCACGGTCGACCCGGCGCGACTCCCGGGTGCGGTCATCACCCAGCAAGTGACCAACGGCATTGCCGCGCGGATGGCCGTGCTCTTCGACTTGCTCGGCGGCGTCGACACCGAGGTTGGCTCGTGAGTGCCGGCGCGTCGGGCTCGAGCAGCGTGCTGCTCGCGGGTGGGACCGTGATCGACGTCGGGGGTGAACGTCGAGTGGACGTCCTCGTCGCGAACGGCGTGATCGCCGAGGTCGGAGAGCATCTCGAGTCGGGCACCGCTCAGGTGATCGACGTCAGCGGGCTCATCGTCGCTCCGGGATTCGTCGATCTTCACACCCATCTACGCGAACCCGGCATGACCGAGGCGGAGACGATCGAGACGGGTTCCCGCGCCGCAGCCCTCGGTGGCTACACCGCGGTCGTCGCGATGCCGAACACCGATCCGACGCAGGACTGTGTGAGCGTCGTCGACTTCGTGCGGGCCGAGGGTCGTCGAGCCGGGCTCTGCGACGTGCACCCATCCGCCTCCATCACCGTCGGTCGCGCCGGCGAACGCCTCGTGCCGTTCGCCGAGCTCGCCGAAGCGGGGGTGCGGCTCTTCACCGACGACGGGAGCGGAGTTCAAGACGATGGGCTCATGCGTCGAGCCCTCGAATACGCGGGCGAACTCGGGCTCACCTTGGCTCAGCACTGTGAGGTGTCATCGCTCACCACCGGTGCCGTTATGCACGAGGGGGAGTGCTGTTCGCATCTCGGGCTTCCCGGCTGGCCGGCCCTCGCCGAGGAACTCATGGTGCACCGCGATATCGAGCTGGTCAGGCTCACGGGTTCGCCGGTCCATTTGCTCCACCTGTCCACGGCGCGAAGTGTCGAGCTCGTGCGGGCAGCCAAGGCCGATGGGCTCCCGGTCACCGCGGAGGCGACCCCGCACCACATCAGCCTGACCGACGAGCGGCTTCGCGGCTTTGATCCGCTGTTCAAGGTCAACCCACCACTGCGCACCATGAATGATGTTGAGGCGGTGCGTCGCGGTCTTGCCGACGGCACGATCGACGCCATCGCCACCGATCACGCGCCCCATCCCGGTCATGCCAAGGAGCGGCCCCTCGATGCGGCTCCCCCCGGCATGCTCGGACTGGAGACCGCCTTTGGCGTGGCGCGCTCGCACCTCGACCTCCCACTTCACGATCTGATCGCTCTCCTGTCCTGGAGGCCGGCGGCGATCGCGGGTCTTGGTCACCTTCATGGTCGGCCGGTCGAGGTGGGAGAGCCGGCGAACCTGACCGTGATCGACCCCTCGGTGGAATGGACCGTTGATCCGGACGCGTTGGCGAGCCGGAGTTCGAATACCCCCTATCGGGACGTGCCGCTCGTCGGGCGGCCGCGTCACACTTTCCTCCGCGGCGAAGCCGTGGTTCGCGATGGAGTAGCGACGAGATGACCGGACAGCACAACGAAGGTCTGCGCGAGGGCGCCCTAGTACTCGCCGATGGCAGCGTGTTCGAGGGCGAACTGATCGGAGCACCCGCCGAGATCGCGAGCGGTGAGGTCGTGTTCAACACGGCGCTGTCCGGGTATCAGGAGATCATCACCGATCCGAGCTACGCCGGCCAGATGGTCACCTTCACCTACCCGCACATCGGCAACTACGGGATCAACACGGTCGACGCCGAGTCGAAGGGCGCAGCCTGCCGAGGCGTCATCGTCCGTGATCTGGCGCGCCGCCACTCCAACCACCGTGCCGAACTCGGACTGGGTGAGCATCTAGCGGCGCTCGGCACGCCGGGTATCGCCGGCGTCGACACCCGGCGTTTGACCCGGATCCTTCGCGACTCGGGCGCGGTGCCGGGTGCGTTCGGCTCGGCGAGTGAGGCTGAACTTCTCGAAGCTGCTCGTTCAGAGCCGGGAACCGATGGCATCGACTTGGTTTCGACGGTCACCACCGATCAGCCGTACTCGCTCGGTTCCGAGGCCTCGCGACGGATCGTCGCCCTCGACTTCGGCGTGAAGACCACGATTCTGCGGTGCCTCACCGAATTCGGATCGGTCGAGGTGCTCCCCGCGTCGACCTCGGCCGCTGAGGTGCTCGCGAGAGGCGCCGACGGTGTGTTCCTCTCGAATGGACCCGGTGACCCCGGCATGCTCGACCACCTCGTGGAGACCGTCTCGGGGCTCATCGGCCAGGTGCCGATATTCGGCATCTGCCTTGGCCACCAGATCCTCGGTCGCGCGCTCGGCGCGCCCACGGTGAAGCTGCCCTTCGGGCATCACGGCGGCAACCATCCCGTGAAAGATCTCCTGACCGGACGGATCGAGATCACCTCGCAGAACCACAACTTCGCGGTCGATGCCGACGCCTTCGCGGGGCTCGGTCGACCGGTTCGAATGACCCACGTGAACTTGAACGACGGCGTGTGCGAGGGGCTCGAGGTGATCGGGGAGCGGTGCTTCTCGGTGCAGCACCACCCAGAGGCGGGACCGGGACCACACGACAGTCGACATCTGTTCGAACGGTTCGCCGAGATGATGGACGGGGCCCGCTGATGCCGCGCCGTGACGACCTCACCAACATTTTGATCATCGGATCGGGGCCGATCGTGATCGGCCAGGCCTGCGAGTTCGACTACTCGGGAACCCAGGCGTGCCGGGTGCTCCGCGAGGAGGGCTACCGGGTCGTGCTCGCTAACTCAAACCCGGCGACCATCATGACCGACCCCGACTTCGCCGACGCGACGTACGTGGAACCCCTCACCTGGGAAGTGCTCGCGAGCATCATCGAGCGCGAGCAGCCCGATGCGGTGCTGCCGACGCTCGGTGGTCAAACCGGTCTCAACTTGGCCATGGAGCTGCACGAGCGCGGAATCATCGGCGTGCCCGGCACACCCGAGATGATCGGCGCGAACGCCGAGGCCATCGCCACGGCCGAGGATCGCCAGCGCTTCAAGGAGGCCATGATCGAGATCGGCCTTGACGTCCCGCGCTCGGGGATCGCCCACAACATGGACGACGCGAGGCGCGTGGTGGCCGAGATCGGCCTGCCGGTGATCATCCGGCCGGCCTACATCCTCGGCGGGCGCGGCACCGGCATCGCCTCCACCGCCGAGCAGTTCGAGCGGATCGCGGCAGCGGGTATCGATGCCAGTCCTATCGGCGAGATCCTCATCGAGGAGTCGATCGCCGGTTGGAAGGAGTACGAGCTCGAGGTCATGCGCGACCGCGCCGACAACTGCGTGATCATCTGCTCGATCGAGAACGTCGATCCGATGGGGGTGCACACCGGTGACTCGATCACCGTCGCTCCTCAACAGACGCTGAGCGATGTCGAGTACCAGGAGATGCGCGATTCGGCGATCGCGTGCATCCGGCGCGTCGGCGTCGAGACCGGTGGCTCGAATGTGCAGTTCGCCGTTGATCCCGACACCGGTCGGCAAGTCGTCATCGAGATGAACCCGCGGGTTTCCCGGTCGTCGGCCCTGGCCTCCAAGGCCACCGGCTTCCCAATCGCGAAGATCGCGGCGAAGCTCGCGGTCGGCTACACGCTCGACGAGATCCCCAACGACATCACGAAGGCGACCCCGGCGAGTTTCGAGCCGGTCATCGACTATGTGGTGACCAAGATCCCGCGATGGGCCTTTGAGAAACTGCCCGGAACCTCCGGGGTCCTCGGTACGCAGATGCAGTCCGTCGGCGAGGTCATGTCGATTGGGCGAACCTTCCCCGAGAGTCTCCAAAAGGCGCTGCGCTCCCTCGAGCAGGGCCATGACGGGCTCCTCGCCCAACGGACGCTCGGCGACCTGAGCGGCCGCAGTGACGAAGATCTTCTGACCGCTGCCTCGGTGGCGACCCCGGATCGCCTCCTTCTCGTTGGTGAGCTCCTCCGGCGTCGCGTGGATCCCGACCGGGTTCATGCCGCGACGCGGATCGACCCGTGGTTCCTCGATCAGATGTCGATCATCGTCGACGAGTACGAGGTGCTCGTCGACATGGAGGTCGACGCTCTCGACCGACGTGCCTGGCGGAGGGCGAAGCGCCTCGGCTTCGCCGACTCGCAACTCGCGCGCATGTGGGGAACCAGCGAGGACGAGGTTCGCGCCAGCCGCCTCGCGGCTGGGGTGCGTCCGACCTACAAGACGGTCGACACGTGCGCGGCGGAGTTCGCGGCGCGTACGCCGTATCACTATTCGACCTGGGAGGACGAGGACGAGGTCGCCCCATCGGATCGTCGAAAGGTGTTGATCCTCGGCTCCGGTCCGAACCGGATCGGTCAAGGCATCGAATTCGACTACTGCTGCGTACACGCCTCGTTCTCGCTGCGCGAGGCAGGGTTCGAGACGATCATGCTCAACTGCAATCCGGAGACCGTGTCCACTGACTACGACACCAGTGATCGGCTCTACTTCGAGCCCCTCACTCGCGAGGATGTGCTGAACGTCATCGACGCGGAACGCCCGGAGCGGGTGATCGTGTCTCTCGGAGGGCAGACACCACTCAAGCTCGCCGGACAAATCCCCGCCGAGCTGGTGGCGGGCACCCCTGCCGCCTCGATTGACGCCGCCGAGGACCGGGAACTCTGGAACCGACTCTGCGAGGAGTTGTCCATCCCGCAGCCCCCGGGCGGCACCGCGGTCGACATCGCTCAAGCGCGCGCGATCTGCGAACGCGTCGGGTTCCCGGTGCTCGTGCGTCCCTCCTACGTGCTCGGCGGGCGCGCGATGCAGATCATCCACGATGACGCCGGACTCGTCTCGGCCATGGAGGAGCTCTCGGGAGCCGGAAGTCTGGGGCGAGAGGGCGGGCTGTCGGCGGAGCGTCCCGTGCTCATCGACCGTTTCCTCGCGAGCGCGATCGAAGTCGATGTCGACGCGGTTCGTGACCGCGAGGGCGAGGTCCTCATCGGTGGAGTCATGGAGCATGTCGAGGAGGCCGGTGTGCACAGCGGCGACTCGGCCTGCGCGATCCCGCCCCAGACCCTCCCCGATTGGGTGGTCGAGGTGATCACCGCTTACACGGAGGCCATCGCCCACCGACTCGACGTCTGCGGACTGATCAACGTGCAGTACGCCGTCGTCGGAACCACGGTGTACGTGATCGAGGCGAATCCTCGGGCGTCGCGCACCGTGCCCTTCGTCGCGAAGGCCACCGGCGTGTCGCTCGCGAAGGTGGCGACGAGGGTCATGCTCGGCGCCACGCTCAACGAACTGCGAGATGAGGGACTCCTCGTCGCGCCGGTGTCCGGCCACGTCGCCGTCAAGGAGGCCGTCCTGCCGTTCAACCGGTTCCCCGAGGTGGACCCGGCACTCGGACCGGAGATGCGCTCAACCGGTGAGGTCATGGGGATCGACCGAACCTTCGGGCAGGCCTTTTTCAAGGCAGAGTTGGCGGCGGGTAATGGGCTGTCGGAAGCGGGCACAGCGTTCCTGTCGCTGAACGACCACGACAAGCCAGCCGGCATCGTCGTCGCACGGCACCTTCGATCCCTCGGGATGCGGGTGGTCGCCACCCGCGGCACGGCCGAGCATCTCAGCCGGTACGGGGTGGTCGTCGACCAGGTGCTCGACAAGGTGCAAGACGGTGTCGACGGTCCAACGGCGGTGGATCTGATCGCGGCAGGCGAGATCTCCCTCGTCGTCAACACCCCGCGGGGCTCAGCAGGTCGTAGCGACGGTGAGCACATCAGGAAGGCCGCGAGCCTCCACCGAGTGAGTTGTTTCACGACGGTCAGTGCGGCCCTCGCCGCCGCCCGCGGAATGGAGGAGTCCCTCGGGCAGGCCCTCGAGGTGCGGCCCCTCCAGGAGCACCACCGACGGTGAGTCGGCTGGGACGCCGACGCGGCGGGGCGATCCACCCCGGGGGTGCTGGTCCGGTCGCGGGCGCTTCCGCAATAGATGCGGCGGTGACCGTCGGCTCGGTTCGTCTGCGGTCAGCGGTCATGACCGCATCAGGTACCGCGGGTTACGGCGCCGAACTCGCTCCTTTCGTCGACCTGTCGACGCTCGGCGCGGTCGTCACGAAGTCGCTGGCCCCCTACGACTGGCCAGGGAATCCAGCGCCGAGGCTTCATCCAGTGCACGCCGGCATGATGAACGCGGTTGGTCTGCAGGGTCCGGGAGTGGCCGCCTGGCTCGCTGATGCCCTACCCAGTCTTCTCGAGACGGGAGCGCACGTTGTCTGCAGCATCTGGGGGCGCTCCGTGGAGGACTACCGCCGGGCAGCGGAGATGCTGGCGGACGCTCCGGGTGAGGTCGTCGCGGTCGAGGTCAACCTGTCGTGTCCCAATCTGGAGGGGCGAGGCGGGATCTTCGCCCACGACGCCGATCTGTCCGCTGAGGTGCTCGCGGCAACGGAGAGCTGCGGACGCCCGCGTTGGGCGAAGTTGAGTCCCAATACCGACCGGATCGTCGAGGTGGCACGCGCGGTAACCGACTCGGGTGCTGAGGCTCTCACCCTGGTGAACACCCTGCTCGGTCTCGCCCTCGATCCGACCACCCTCCGGCCGGCGCTCGGCAATGGGGGAGGTGGCCTCTCTGGCCCGGCGATTCATCCTGTCGCGGTTCGCGCTGTGGCGGACGTTCGATCCGCCCTTCCTGACATGCCCATCGTCGGAGCCGGAGGCATCGCGAACACCTTTGACGCCATCGAGTTGATGGCGGTCGGCGCATCCGCGGTGCAGATCGGGACGGCGCTCTTCGCCGATCCACGGGTACTCGCTCGAGTCCGCGATGGCCTGATCGATGAGGCGCATCGCCGCGGTCTTCCGTCGGTGTCGGCCTTCACCGATCTGGCCGCGCGTTGACGGGTATTCGCAGTCGGCGACCCAGGTCGTTGTAGCGTTTGGCCATGGCGACTCCTCCGGCACTCACACCCGAGCAGCGCAGAGCAGCGCTCGAGAAGGCCGCGGCCGCTCGCACAGCGAGGGCCGAGGTGAAGGCGAGACTCAAGATGGGCTCGCTGTCACTCTCTCAGGCATTGGCCTCCGATGACGTCCACATCGCCAAGATGAAGGTTGTGGCCCTCCTTGAGGCCCTGCCCAAGGTCGGCAAGGTGAAGGCGCGCCGGATCATGGACGAGGTCGGAATCGCCGACAACCGTCGAATTCAGGGTCTCGGAGCGCAGCAGCGCGCCGCCCTGCTCGAGCGCCTTGACTCCTGACCCACTGGTCGTCGTCGTCTCCGGACCCGGAGGGGTCGGCAAGGGGACCATCGTCGACCTTCTGGTGGAGCGTGACCGCAGGCTGTGGCTGTCGAGATCGTGGACCACGAGGGAGCGTCGGGACGGTGAGGCCGAGGATGCCTACGTCTTCACCGACGGTCAGAGTTTTGAACGTCGCATCTCCGAGGGGGGATTCCTCGAATGGACCGAGTTCCTCGGCAACTACTACGGGACGCCGACCCCGGACACCTCGAGTCTCGACGGCCGTGACCTCGTGCTCGAGATCGAGCTCGACGGCGCGCGACAGGTCAAGGAGCAGCACCCCGACGCAATCCTGATCTTCGTGTTGCCTCCCTCCCGTGACGAGCAGGAACGACGCCTTCGGGGACGTGGGGACCCGAACGACAAGGTCTTCGCCCGCCTGCGCAAAGCCGAGCTCGAGGAGCCCATTGGCATCTCGATCGCCGATCACGTCGTGGTGAACGATGACCTGAGCACCACGGTCGAAGCGATGATGGCAATCATCGAATCGGCACGGAGCCGGTAGGCTCCCCCCGCCCACCAGCACGAGGAGTTTCCATGCCCCAGTCGCACGACACCATGATGAGCCCGCCGATCGAGAACCTGCTCGGTCGCGTTGACTCGAAGTTCTCCCTGGTCACGCTGGCTGCCCGACGGGCGCGGAACATCAACTCCTACTTCAACCAGCTCGGCGATGGTCTCGGCCACATGGTGCCGCCGCAGGTCTCGTCCACCGCTCGCAAGCCCCTCAGCTTGGCCTTCGAAGAGATCGACGCCGACAAGATCGTGTGGGCGGAGCCGGTCGAGGAGGTCGCTGAGGAGTTGTCGCTCCCCGTCGGTGAGGGTTTCGCCGACGACGACGCCGGCTGATCCGGTCATGCTCGCCGGCCGGAGGATCGTCCTCGGCGTCAGCGGGGGTATAGCCGCCTACAAGTCCGTCGAACTCTGTCGTCGTCTCGTTGACGCTGGAGCTCATGTCACGCCCGTCCTCACCGAAGGGGCGCTCCGATTCGTCGGCCGAACGACCTTCGACGCGCTCGCCAGCGAACGGGCGCTGGTCTCACTCTGGGAGGGAGACTCGCGGATACCCCACACCGAACTTGGTCGGCGCGCTGACCTCGTCGTCGTCGCCCCCGCCACGGCGCGAGTGGTGGGCGCGCTCGCGAACGGACTGTCGACGGACGTCCTCACCAACGTGTTGATCGCGACCCGCGCTCCCGTCGTGGTGTGCCCCGCCATGCACACCGAGATGTGGGAGCACCCAGCGGTCGTCGCGAACATCGCGACCTTGCGCTCGCGTGGAGTGACGATCGTCGATCCCGAGGCTGGCCGCCTCGCGGGCGGGGATGTCGGAGTAGGGCGTCTCGCCAATACCGAGTCGATCCTTTCCGCGATCGAGTCAACGCTGGCGGGTTCGGGTGATCTAGTCGGTCGCCGGGTGGTGGTGACCGCCGGCGGAACCCGGGAGCCGATCGACGCGGTGCGAGTTATCGCGAACCGGAGCTCGGGGCGACAGGGCCACGCCATCGCGGCCGATGCGATTCGACGTGGAGCGGAGGTCGTGCTGATCACGGCCGCCGACACATCTGTTCCCGAGGGGTGCACCATCGTGAAGGTGGAGACCGCCGAGCAGATGGGCGCCGCACTCGACGCGCATGCCCCGACCGCCGATGTGGTGGTCATGGCTGCGGCGGTCGCCGACTTCCGGCCGGTGCTGGTCTCGAAGGGTAAGCACAAGAAGGCCGATGGGCCGCCTGCGATCGAACTTGAGCCGACCCCTGATCTCTTGGCCGCCCTCGGCGCGACGAAGCGTCCCGGTCAGATCCTTGTCGGCTTCGCGGCCGAGACCGACGACCTCCTCGAGAACGCTCGAAAGAAGCTGGCCTCGAAGTCCCTCGACCTCATCGTGGCCAACGATGTCTCGGCCCCGGATGTCGGTTTCTCTCACGTCACCAACGCGGTCACGATTCTCGACTCGGAGGGTGGGGCAGAGGAGACCGGGCTGCTCTCCAAGGCGGAGATCGCCACCCGCGTGATCGACCGCGTGGCTAGGCTCCTCACCGCGGTGCGCTGAGCAGAGGCTCCACGCGTCGGCCGGTCCGTCCGGCTCACAGCACTAAAGAGACCTGCACCCGAGATCACACGAGGAGCGATCGTGGCACGTTGGACATTTACCTCTGAGAGCGTCACCGAGGGCCACCCCGACAAGGTGGCCGACCAAGTGAGCGACGCGATCCTCGACGCGATCCTGACCGAGGATCCGAAGGGGCGAGTCGCCTGCGAGACGATGGTCACGACCGGACTCTGCGTAGTGGCCGGCGAAATCACGACCTCCGCCTATGTCGAGATCCCGAGGATCGTCCGAAAGACGATCAAGGACATTGGGTACGACGACGCGAGTGCTGGCTTCGACGGCGACACCTGCGGTGTGATCGTGTCGATCGACGACCAGAGCGGTGACATCGCCCAAGGCGTTGACTCCTCCGAGGAGACCCGCTCGAAGGGCTCAGTAGAGGACGAGCTCGACCGGCAGGGCGCCGGCGATCAAGGGATGATGTTCGGCTTCGCGTGCGACGAGACCCCTGACCTCATGCCGCTCCCCATCTGGACGGCTCACCGGCTCGCTGAGCGCCTCGCCCACGTCCGTCATCACGGACAGGTTCCGTATCTCCGTCCCGACGGCAAGACCCAGGTCACGTTCGAGTACGAGGATGGCGTTCCGGTTGCGATCCGCAATGTCGTGCTCAGCACCCAGCATCAAGATGGCATCGACCGCGACACCGTCATCCGGCCCGACATGATCGAACAGGTCATCACTCCGGTCATCCCTGAGCAGTTCGCTGATGACGACTACGAGATCTTCGTGAACCCGACCGGCCGCTTCGTGACGGGCGGACCCCAGGGGGACTGCGGCCTCACCGGCCGGAAGATCATCGTCGACACCTACGGCGGAATGGGTCGGCACGGTGGCGGCGCGTTCAGCGGCAAGGACCCGTCGAAGGTCGACCGTTCGGCCGCCTACGCCGCACGCTGGGTTGCCAAGCATGTGGTCGCGTCGGGCGCCGCCCGCCGCTGCGAGGTTCAGGTCGCGTACGCGATCGGCGTCGCGCACCCGATGAGCATCCTCGTGCAGACCTTCGGTACCGAGCAGGTCGATCCCATGAAGATCGAATCTGCGGTGTCTGAGGTCTTCGACCTGCGCCCTGGTGCGATCATCCGGGACCTCGATCTCCTGAAGCCTGGCTATCTCCGGACGGCCGCCTACGGGCACTTCGGCCGACCCGGATTCAGCTGGGAGGAGTTGAGCCGTCTCGACGACTTCTCCTCGGCCGTCGGCCTCTGAGCCGACGTGGGGTCGGGGGCCCTCTCGGTGCCGGTGGTCCGGGTCCTGCCCGACCGCACCGGGCCCGATAAGCCCTTCGACTACCGCTGGCCACACTCGGTTGACGATCCAACGAGCCTGCTCGGCACGCGGGTCAGAATCGATCTCCACGGCCGCAGGGTTGGTGGATGGGTGGTCGATGTCGCCGAGAGCGATGCACGCCCCTCCGATGGGCTGAAGACCGTCGCCGTGGTGTCGGGACTCGGCCCGCCCGCGGAGATGATTGATCTGGCGGGCTGGGCGGCCGACCGTTGGGCGGGGCGTCGGAGTCAGTTCCTGTCGACGGGCTCTCCGCCCCGCACGGTCCGCGCAGCCGGGTCTCCACGACGCACCGGAATGGCACCGCAACCGAGCTCACCGGCCGCGGCCCGCCTGTTGGCCACTGGTGGGGGAGTGCTGCGGTTGCCTCCTGCGAGCGACCAACTGCCCGCGATCGCGAGTTGCCTCGCTCTCGGTCCGACGCTCGTCATCGTCCCCGGCCTGGACGAGGCCGCGATACTCGCGGCTCGCATCCGCCGAACAGGGGTGAGCGTCGCCCATCTTCCCGAACAGTGGTCGGAGGCCCGATCCGGGGTCGACCTAGTGATCGGCACGAGAACCGCGGCATGGGCGCCGGTTCCCGACCTCGCGGCCATCCTCGTACTCGATGAGCATGACGAACGGCTACAAGCGGAGCGGACGCCGTGTTGGCACGCGCGAGAAGTTGCCCTTGAACGCGGTCGTCGGCTCGAGATACCCGTTCTGCTGGTCTCGCCGGTGCCGACCGTCGAGGCATCGGAGGGACGCGCGATCGAGCATCCTCCCGAGGACCGTGAACGTCGCGGCTGGCCGAAAGTCATCGTCGATGATCGCGGCGACGTCGAGCCGTGGCGTCGGTCGCTTCTCGGCTCGGAGTTAATCGCGGAACTCCGCGACAGCGCTCGGACCGTCGTCTGCGTCATGAACGTCACGGGTCGCGCGCGCCGACTCGCCTGCCGGGGGTGCTCGGTGGTGTTGCGCTGCGAAGTGTGCGAAGCCGCCGTCTCCATCGCGGGTGAGGGCGGTCTCAGTTGCCCGTCGTGTGGTCATTCGCGACCTGAGGTGTGCGCGGCCTGCGGTTCGAGCGCGTTCGCGAACCTTCGCCCGGGGGTTCGGAGGCTTCGAGAGGAGATCGAGGCGGCGGCCGGGCGTCCGGTGATCGCAGTCGAAGGTGATGACCCCCATCGCTCGATCCACGCACCGGGCACCCCGTCGGTCTTCGTCGGCACGGAGGCGGTGTTGCACCGAGTGACCGCCGCCGACACGGTTGCCTTTCTCGACATCGACGCCGAGTTGCTCGCGCCGAGATTCCGAGCGGGCGCCCAGGCGCTCGGGCTCGTTGCCCGGGGTGCGCGTTTGGTGGGAGGGGTGAATGACGGCGGACTCCTGATCCTCCAGACCAACAGCCCCGATCACCCGGTGATCCGTTCGATCGCCGAGGCAGACCCGTCGATCGCGCTTGAGGCTGACCGCGGTATCCGCGAGCAACTCGCCCTCCCGCCCTTCGGCGCGGTCGCACGGGCGACCGGAGCCGATGCGGAGCGTCTTGTCGCGTCGCTCCCCACCACGGTCGTCGCCGCTCCGTCCACGGACGGCTACGTGATTCGAGCGCGCAGCGTCGAGGAACTCACTGAAGCCTTGAGGGGGGCGGAGCGGCCGACGGGAGTCAGGCTTCTTGTCGATCCCCAACGCTGAGCACGCGGAAGCCGCGGCGAGAGGTGACGCGGTCGACCGGGTGTCCCCGATCCGCCAGCCAGGCGCCAAGCGAGTCGGCTCCGAGATGTTTAGAGACCACGAGGTGGGCCAGACCGTTCGGAGCCAGCCGGTCGAGCCAGTCCACGAGCATTGCTCGCATCTCCGCTTTGCCGACCCGCACCGGAGGGTTTGACCTGATCGCGGCGAAGCGGATATCGCCGGGCACCTCGCCGGGTGCGCAGACTTCGACGTTGGTCAGGCCGAGCCGTTCGGCATTCGCGATGGTCAGGTCCCTCGCTCTCCGGTTCACGTCGACCGCCCAGACCGTCGCGTGGGGACTCTGTCGGGCCATGACGAGAGCGATCGGCCCGTACCCGCAGCCGAGGTCGAGCAGTTCCCCTTCCAGTGGCGGGGGAGGAGACGAGTTGAGAAGCAGTGAGGTGGCCGCGTCGAGGCGACCGTGGCTAAAGACACCCGTGTCGGTGTCGAGGGAGAGCGAGATGGCGCCGATCGTCACATCGATTCGACGGGGATCGCTCGCTACATCGGGATCCTCGTCGAAGTAGTGCGCCATCGCTTCGGTAGCCTGCCATCTGTGGGCCTAG
>VMBT01001115.1_pt1 | contig 14508 bp, 14 predicted proteins | sample 4404301 | NCBI WGS metagenome assembly VMBT01 (sample SAMN12238535, study PRJNA552566) | marine metagenome | isolation source: Coastal seawater | place: USA: coastal Georgia, Sapelo Island | collected 2008-08/2009-08
TTACAGGCTTAATTTAAGCGAACAATCCAGCAACAAGCCCTGTAAAGCAGGAAGCTAGTGTAGCCCCCACCAAAGCCTTACCAGAAACTTCAATAAGATCAATACGCTTTTCTGGTGCCATGGAGCCAATGCCTGAAATTAAAATGCCAACACTGGAAAAATTAGCAAAGCCACATAATGCGTAAAGAATAATTACTTTTGTTCTTTCAGAGAATGTCTCAGGATCCATGCCGCCAAATTGTGTATAAGCAACAAATTCATTGGTAGCCAACTTTATACCAAGCAGCTCGGCAGCGCCTGTGGCTTCCGACCACGGCACTCCCATCATCCAACAGATTGGGGCAAACACATAGCCCAAAATAGATTGTAAAGACAGTCCCTCCATAATTAGACCTAAGAACCCATCCACAATGGAAACTAAGGCTAGGACAGCAATTAGGATGGCAGCAACATTAACTGCTATGTTTAAGCCATCTTTAGTGCCTCTTGTGACAGCATCCATTGATCCTTTGTATATGCGTTCCTCTTCTTCATTATCGATGCTGGGTGTTATATCTTCAGATGGATACATAATCTCGGCATACATAATGGCTGCAGGCACAGACAAGATTGAGGCAGTTAAGAAGTGTTGCACAACATTAATACCAGCAAATTGATTTTCTAGTTGTCCTGCAAGAGCAATCATAATGGAGCCAGAGATCGTCGCCATACCAGCTGTCATTAGAATCAAAAGCTCTTTTTTGCTCATATTTGAGAGATAAGGTCTAACAAATAAAGGCGCCTCTACTTGGCCGACAAAGACATTGGCAGCAGCACCAAATGAGACTGGGCCACCTAGATTAAATAGTTTTTCACAAACGTAGGAAAGACCTTTAATCATTAAAGGCAAAACCCTCCAGTGCCACAATAAAGCACTTATACATGACATAACAATGATGAGAGGTAAAACATTGAGTGCAAAGGCATATGGGTGAGCTTCAAATAATGAACCAAAAAGAAAACTTGTACCATCTGCTGTGGCTGAAGACAATTTTGCTACCCCATCGCTGATAACGCGAAAAAAGCCAGTCACATAATCACTTAGCAATAAAAAGCCAAATAATACCATCACCAAAATGGCATAAAAGATGTTCTTAACCTTAATTTCTCTGTAGTTATTGGACATAGGTATTACTAGGGCAAGCAACAATATGCCACCGATTAATGCTTGCAAGTAATAGGCCATAATTATTTTAAGTTTATATCCTTTAGTCGCTGAGTTAAAAAGTCGTCAGCCGTTAAATTTGTTTGTGGGTCAAGTATAACTTCAGGTCTAGGATGAAGGAAGAAAGGAATACTATATCTAGATCGATCGGAGTTGCCTTTGCTAACAACACGGTGAATTGTACTTTTTAGCTGACCATTGGAGACAATTTCTAGCATATCACCTACATTGCATATAATTTCATTCTCATTACAGCTGCAGTCAACCCACTCCCCATTACGGTTTTGAGCTTCAAGACCGGATTCATTGCCTCCAACCAAAAGAGTAATAAGATTAACATCGCTGTGGGCACGAGCTCGGTATTCATTATTTGACTCTGTCTGAGGGTAATGGATCAATCTTAATGTAGAATTGCCGTTGTTTGCGATATCGGCTAAATCTGCGTTGTAATTGATATTAAAAGATTTAAAGCAAGCAAGAACACTCTTGGCTATGTCTTCAAACTGCAGAAATAGATCGTCAATCTTATAAGGATCGTTCATTTCATCAGGATAAACATTTGGTAGCAAGTCTGGATTTGAATTAGATCCTTGGTGCCAAAATTCTTTCTGATCGGCAACTTTTTCATTCATAGCCGTTTCAATACCATAAGGAGTGTAGCCGACGGCTCCATTGCAATTGGGTACCTTATATTTAAGTTTATGTTCTAACTCAAGATCAAATAGCTCTTTGGAGTAATCAAAAACATCTTTAATGGTTGATTTTGGTAAAGGGTGATTCTTAATCACAAAAAACCCAACATCATTAAGATAGTTTTCTAGAAAATTAACTGTCTCAGCGTCTCCTTTTTCAAGAAGGTTGAATTCAATCGATGGTATTGAAGGCATACAATATTATACAAAATATAAAAAAAAAGAGCGCCCTTAGGACGCTCTTTATTAAAAAGTTTTATTGATTAAAACTTATAGTCAAAACCAATTCTCATTTCCCAAAGCGAAGCTCCGGTGCTTGTGAATTCTGGGCTGCTGACTCTGCTTGGTGTTACCCCATAAGGGAAACCAGCTCTTCGCAATACGCCCCACTCATCGTTAAGGAAGTTTGTGAAGTTATCAATTACAAAATACGCACTAGCTCTATCGCCATCTCTTAGAGTTGGAAGAGCTTGAGTGATTCTAAGGTCAGCCTTAGCAAAATCACTACCATCTTCTGCGTTTCTTGTACCTGGTTCAACCAAGCAATGGTTACCAAAGTCAAGGTATGGTGTGTAACCATACTCACGAACTGTACAGTCATAGCCATCAAGAACTAAACTGTATGGTGAACCTGTATCAGCTTGTGCAAACAGAACAAATCTTGTTGGCAAGCCTGCAAAGAATTCTTTTACATACCCAACTCTAGCTGTCAGTCTATTTCTGACGTTGTAGTTGGATCTTGATAGCACTTCTTCTTGTGGGCTCCAGAAAGCTCTGTTCCAATAGTTTGATGCACCTACTGAAGAAGTCATAGGGTTAACATCTTTGGAATCAACATAGGCATAACCTAGTCTGACATCAACATCACCGAAGTCTTTGTATACTCCAAGTGCAATTGATTCAGATGTATTACCAACTGATGCATTGGTTAGGACAAATGTACCTGGGCCAACTTGATCGTAAGCATCACGACCTTGAGCAGTTGTGCCATCCACTACAATTTCAGGACCTCTTTTCCAGATTGCATTGTCTTGGCCTTTACCTTTCTGATAGTCCAGAGTTACCACTGTGCCATCATCATAGTATTTAGTTAAACCAAGTGTTGTTTTGAGTTCAGCTGGAGCCTTAAAATTAGGATCTAAATAGTTGATCTCAAAGTTTGAACCATCAAGGTTTGTGATTTCATCATAAAGAGCTTGTGGTACACAGTAACCTGCACCCACTCTTGGTGCACCAGCTACACAGCTTGCAGCGGCATAATCAATTTCAAATAGTCTCATACCTCTTCTGTTTGTTTGAACTGAATCTACGTTAGTATTTGCGTAGTTGTTCATGTACCAAACGTTAGGGTTTCCACCTGAAAATAATCCATATCCACCTCTAAGCTCAACGCTATCGGACAATTCATATGTGAATCCAAGTCTTGGCATTAACAGATCTACACCGTCTAATGTGGTATTGTTAGCAAAACCAAATGCATCTACAAAACTAGTATTTAATTGTGGGATGCTATCGGTTTCGTAGTATTCATACCTTAAACCTAATACAACATTTAGCTTGTCATTAACAGAGAATTCATCCATTAAGTACATTGTGCCAACGTCATAATCTAGGTAGTCGCCTACTAGATCTTGGTTGTGTGTAAAGTGGTTTCCATAGTAAACACGACCAATACCCGCTTCAAAATCATCAATACTACTAAATCTTGTTTCAGTTAAAGTGTGTTGATAGAAAAGGTTGTATACATCGTAGTTTTCATTTTCAAAACCGAAAGTGAATGTGTGATTATCAATAACTAATGAACTTTTGAAAACAAAGTTTGTCACTGTGTAATCTAAATCGTTAGCTTGTCTACTGTCATCAGCACCGAAGTAAACGTCTACTTCATCTGTTTCAACTCTAAATTCACCAAAGACCAATCCTCCTGATGGAGCTTGTGTAAAGTCAACATCGTTAACAGCGTATCTAACTTCTGTTGAGAAATTATCGGTCCAGTCGGTAAAGACTGAGAATGAATAAGCGTTCATTTCTGCGCCTCTTAAGTAGTAGTGACCAGCAAATTCAAGCTCATCACTGCCACCGTCGGATGCAGTGTAATCAAGACCTTCATTGTATTGATATGTGAAGGATGCTCTTGTTCTATCGGTTGCGTAATAGTCAAGTTTTAAAAGATATTTTTCATCTTCTGTATCGAATGGATCTTGTGGAATTTCACCAGGATTAAAGCCATATTTGTTTACAGCAATATCGATAATTCTATCGAGTTCAGCTTGAGTAATATCAACTTCTCTAAGTGCACCTGAACCTTTTGGTCCACGTCCTGTGAAATTAACAGTGTCATAAAACTCGTATGCACCGTAAAAGAAGAGTTTGTCTTGAATTAAAGCTCCACCGAACTCAAACCCGAAAACACTTTCATCGTAGGCTGCAAGATTAAGATCTCTACCTTCAATTGAACTTCCCTGTAAATCGCTGCCACCTAGTTCTAAGAAACCAGATCCAAACATTTCGTTTGAACCAGATTTGGTTACAGCATTGATGTTACATGCAGAGAAACCTCCGTAAGTCACACTCATAGGGGCCATTTCAACTGCGACACTTGATACAGCATCGTAAGGGAAAGGCATTCTTTGTGTTGGGTATCCATTACTATTCAAACCAAAACCATCGTTTAGTCTAATACCGTCAACAGTCAAACTGTTAAACCTTGAGTTAGCACCGACACACTGGATAGCATCAATGTCACCTCTATTTTGCTCAATAAATACTCTAGGATCTTGACCAATCACGTCGTTGATATTTCTATTAACGGCAGGTGAAGTCTGCAGATCTTCTAAGCTGAAAACAGCATTTGGACCTAAAGCAGTAGAAGCAACTTCCACTCTTTGTCCAAGCACAGTAACCTCTTCAAGAGTGCTTAAAGCAATGTTTAAAACAGCAGTTTGACCAACTGCTAGGTTAAGTCCATCAGATTCAGAACTTAGCAGCCCATCTGCAGTGACAACAACTTGATAAGTCACACCAGAAGGCAAATTCCTGATACTGTAAAGACCATTTACATCTGTGGAATCAGATTTAGAAACGCCCGTCGTTGAACTTGTTACAGTAACGACTGCATTTGCAACTGCATTTCCAGCACCATCAGTAACTGTACCACGCACATTTGAAGTGGTTTCTTGTGCTACTAAGTTACCTAGTGATAAAACGGCAATTAACGCGATTAAGATTTTTTTCATAACGAATAATCCTCAAATAATTTTCGAAAATAATACTGTTATTTTATGACAAAAAGATGACATTCCAAGACAAAAACAAAGAATAAGTCAGTTAATTGTATTTAGATAAAATTTTATTTTATGTAATTCAAATTTAGATAGGGTTTTAGAGCTTCGGGAACTCTAATACCTTTGTCTTTATCGTAGTAATTTTCAACAATTGCTAAGAGTGTTCTTCCAACAGCTAATGCAGAGCCATTCAGGCTGTGAGGATAGTATTTACCTTCCTTTCCTTTGACTCGCGCATTCATTCTTCTAGTCTGAAAGTCCCTAAAATTCGAGCAGGAGGATATTTCTCTAAAATCATTTTGACTTGGTAGCCATACTTCGACATCGATGGTTTTTGCCGAAGAAAAACCTAAGTCCCCAGTACATAAAATAACTGTTCTATAGGAGAGTTCGAGCTTGTCTAGAATGGATGTAGCATGATGGACAATTTCATCAAGTGCATTGTCAGATTCAGATGGATGGACAAGCTTCACCACTTCGACCTTTTCAAATTGATGTTGTCTAATCATCCCTCTTGTATCTTTACCATAGCTACCAGCTTCTTTTCTAAAACATGGTGTATGAGCGCTTACATTAATCGGTAAATCTGATTCATCAATAAATGTATCTCTATATAGGTTTGTTAATGGAACTTCGGCTGTGGGTATTAAGTATTGATCTTCATTGACTTTAAATTGATCATCTTCAAATTTTGGCAGTTGACCAGTCCCAAATAAAGATTCTGAGTTAACTATAAATGGAACATAATACTCCTGAAAGCCTTGATCTTCAGCATAATCAAGCATAAAAGAAATTAAAGCTCGTTGTAGTTTGGCGAGGCCAGGCTTTAATACAACAAATCTAGAACCGGATAATTTATTGGCCAATTTAAAATCTAAAAGCTCTAATTTTTCACCTATTTCAACATGATCTGGACCAGTTTCTTGTTTAAAAATTTTCCTGTTTATCTCTATATTAGCTTCATCGCTAATGCCTTCAGGAACATCTAAGTCAGGCAGGTTGGGTATTTGCTGAATAGCATTGAAAAATATCTCATTGATTTCGTTATATTCATCTTGTATACCATTGATTTCTTCGCTGAGGCTTTCAGATTCTTTTTTAAGCTTTGTGGTGTCCTTCCCCTCTCTGGAAAGATTGCCAATTTCTTTGGAAATATTGTTTTTTTTACTTTTCAGGTCATCCAAAGATACTTGTAGTTGATTTTTTGCTGAATAGTGCTGAAGTATCATAGAAAGATCAAACTTCTCACCTCTTTTATTTAAGAGCTTTTCAACTGCCTCAAGATCCTTTTTAATTAATTCAATATCAATCATTGCTCAATAATCTCATAGTCCATAGGCAAATTATAGCTAATATTTTTTGCCCCTAATTCAAAATTAAGAAATTTAATTACGTATGCATCGTTCTTAGCATCGAGATATAAAATTTGTGATATCTTATTTTCAGACATCTCTACAACCAGCTCTTGTATATTTTCATCTAATATTGAGGCTCTTAAGCATGTTGAACCACATTCATAAGACTGAAGTCCCACCTCGTTATCTAATATTTGTTGTATTAAGAAATCGTAATCCCCTTGGTAAATAAATACTTGCTTGAAGTCATCATCCTGTACATAGACTTTATTATCAATCTTGGCGATTATTTGTGAATATGGAGAAGTAATGCTGTATAGAAAATTGTCTGAATCGTAGCTTATGCTCCCAGAAGATAGCTCAACGTTATTTGAGCTGACACTTATTACAGAAGTAAATTTCTGAAATCTATCAAGCAACGTTTCAGTCGCACTTAATTTTAAGCTCAGTAGTATCAAAGCAATCAAAAAGCGCATCAAAGAACTTCTCTTGACCCATTTGAGTTCATTGGTGAAACAATGCCATTTTCTTCCATTGTCTCAATAAGACGAGCAGCTCGATTGTAGCCAATACGAAATTTTCTTTGGATTGATGATATTGAGGCTCTACGAGATTCAACGACAAATTCAACGGCTTGATTATACAAGTCATCATCTTCATTTGAATCTGATGATATTTCTTGAACCTCTATTGATTTTGTTACTTCCTCAATATAGTTTGGCCTACCAGCTTCTCTAAGTTGTTTTGCAATTTTTTGCACTTCATCGTCAGCAACGAAAGAACAGTGTATGCGTTTAGGAATAGAAGTGCCTGGCTCAATAAATAACAAATCCCCTTTACCAAGTAACTGCTCTGCTCCACCTTGATCCAGTATTGTTCTAGAATCAACTTTAGAGGAGACCAAGAAAGACATTCTTGACGGTATATTTGCTTTTATTAGTCCTGTTATAACGTCAACAGAAGGTCTTTGAGTCGCTATTACAAGATGAATTCCTGATGCCCTCGCCTTTTGCGCTAGTCTTGCAATAAGTTGTTCCACTTTTTTGCCAGTTACCATCATAAGGTCTGCTAATTCATCAATGACCACTACAATATAGGGCAGCTTTTCCAATTGAGGCCCTGAAATTTCTTCCAATTGTTCTTTTACATCACTGTCGATAGATTGAGGCTTTAGAATTTTTTGATTGTATGATTCAAGATTTCTTACTCCTAGCAGAGACATAAGCTTATAACGTCTATCCATCTCTTTAACGCACCAATTGAGACCATTTGCTGCTTTTTGCATGTCAGTAATTACTGGGGTAATTAGGTGTGGAATATCGTCATAGACTGACAATTCAAGCATTTTTGGATCAATAAGCAGAAGTCTTAAATCTTCAGGCTTGTTATTACGCAGAAGGTTTAAAAGTATTGTGTTAACTCCAACCGACTTTCCTGAGCCAGTAGTTCCAGCAATTAGCAAATGTGGTAATTCTTGAAGGTTAACAGTAGAAATATTGCCAGCAATGTCTTTACCAATACAAAATTCTAGTGGTTTAAGCTGATCTGTGGTTTTTTGACTTAAGGTTGAAAACAACGTTACAACTTTCCTTTTTGGATTAGGAATTTCAATCCCAATAGTTGATTTGCCTTCTATAACTTCTACCACTCTTACGCTTTTAACAGCAAGAGATCTAGCTAGGTCATTAGCTATGTTAGAGACTTGAGATGCTTTAGTGCCAGGGGCTAGATTAAGCTCAAATCTTGTAATTACAGGCCCTGGCAAGCTATCTTCTACTTGACCTTCAATGTTGAACTCTTGAAGTTTTTGCTCAAGGTTTGTTGATAGATCATTCAAATAGTCTTTTGAAATATCGGTAGCATCATCTACCTTTTGATCTAACAGATCAAGAAAGTCTAGGTATACCTGTGTTTGTTTAGCAGGAGTTTGTGTTGGGCTGGGGCTTTTAGAAATAGGATCAGTTTTTGGTTTGTTAACTTTTTTCAATGAAGGAGCTTTTGTTACTACAGGTTTTGCTTGTGTAGCTTCAGAGATGTTTTCTTTGTTAAAATTTAGCTGTATCCCATAGAGAGAGAAAAATAACAAAAGAATAAATTCTATAGATGCAGCGATTGTATACCACGGTTCGTTAAGGAACCCATTGGTTAGTTGTCGTAAACTATCACCAGCCTGCCCTCCAAAGCCAATACCAGCCGAAGCTAAGCTTAAGAAGTCAGTTAAAAAGGCCTCTGACAATATTACACACAGTGGAAATATAGCTATAAAAGCAATGATAAAGCGATTTATTGTCTTCAATAGAGATATTGTTGAATTATTTGTTGAAACGATAAAACTAAAACCTGCCAGCAATAGCAAGATGGACAAATAATAGGAGCTGTAGCCAAATGCTTCTAAAAAAAACAGTGAAATAATCTGACCAGACATACCCGGAAAAAAATCTGCACCAAGATTAAAATTAGATAAACTTAAGACAAGATATGTTGCAAATAATATCAGACTAAAACCGAAGAACTCTCTAAAAACTTTGTCTAATAACATGCTAAGATATTGTAACTAAAATTTAAGATACTCTCTTTAAATACTAAAAAAAAATGGCTAAAGAACTAATTATTCTAGGATCAGGTCCAGCTGGTTATACAGCATCAATTTACGCTGCAAGAGCTAACCTCTCACCTACTCTCATTACCGGACTTGAAGTGGGTGGCCAACTTACAACTACAACAGAAGTGGAAAACTGGCCTGGAGATATTAATGATTTACAGGGTCCAGACTTAATGGATCGAATGAAAAAACATGCTGAGAAGTACGGTGTAAATATAATAAATGATTACATTAAATCAGTTGAGTTTAATCAATCGCCCTTCTTGCTTGTTGGCGAACAATCCAGCTACAACGCTGATGCAGTTATCATAGCAACTGGGGCTTCAGCCAAGTATCTTGGGTTAGCTTCTGAAAAAGAGTTTTTAGGTCGAGGTGTGAGTGCTTGCGCTACCTGCGATGGTTTTTTTTATAGAGATCAGGAGGTTGTTGTTGTGGGTGGAGGTAATACTGCTGTTGAAGAAGCATTATATCTTAGCAACATTTGCTCAAAGGTTCATTTGGTTCACAGACGCGATCAATTTAGAGCTGAAAAAATTTTACAAGACAGACTTCAAAATAAAGTGAAGGAAGGAAAGATTTCTTTAATTTTAAATACGGTTTTGAAAGAAGTCACTGGTGATCAGGTCGTTGATCAAGTGATACTTGAAGACATTAATGGTGCGACTTCATCTTTAAAAGTTGATGGTGTTTTTATCGCCATAGGGCATAAACCAAATACCGATATCTTTGAAGGCCAATTGAACATGAATAATGGCTATATAGTGACTAAAACTGGCTTTGATAATGGAGCAACTTCAACCTCTGTGCCTGGAATTTTTGCTGCTGGTGATGTTGCTGATTACAGTTATCGACAAGCTATTACCAGTGCCGGATTTGGCTGCATGGCTGCACTAGATGCAGAGGTTTATTTAGATAGTCTTTAGGTAGCGTTTACCGCCCCACCATCACAGGTAATTGTTTCGCCAACGGTATAAGCTCCTGCTCTACTACATAAATACAAGCATAGACCAGCTATATCCTCAGGAGATCCAATTCGTTTTCTTGGAATAGATTCTGCAATAAATGAATAATCAAAATTAACAGCTTTACCAAGCATATGGCTATCAAAAGGACCCGGTGCAATGGCATTAACTATTATGTTGTCTTTCACCAATGTTTTAGCTAGATGTCTAGTCAGGTGAATGATAGCGGATTTAGATGCAGTATAAGAAAATGTTTCCATTAGTGGCAATCTGATACCATCAATAGACGCAATATTAACAACTCTTGATGGATCTTCACTGTTACCTTTTTTTGCAAGTAAGGGTTTAAATTTTTGAGTAAGAAAAAACGGTGACTTTACATTTAAATCCATGACTTTATCCCATCCACTTTCAGGAAAAGACTCAAAAGGATGTCCCCATGCAGCACCTGCATTATTTATAAGAAAATCTACTCCCTCAGGTTCACAATCCGAAATAAATTTAACAAACTCATTTACACCTTCAATATTTGATAGATCTACGCAAAATGGTATGCATTCACCACCAAATTTTTCTACAAGTTCCTTAGCTTTTAAATTTAGTGCGTCCTCTTTTCTAGCTGTTATGTAGACTTTTGCACCATTAGCGAGAAAACCTGAGGCAAGCATTTCACCAATACCCCTAGATCCTCCTGTAACTACAGCAACTTTACTTTCAACGGAGAACAGGCTTGATATATCTAAGCTCATAAGGAACTTACATAAATAGATGCAGCTATAACACCACAAACTATAACTACAAGAGCAACGATTGCATCTGAAGAGGAGTTTTCCGAATCTTCTTTAGAATCATAAAATTGGTCATCTTTCATTTTGTTGAATCCTTAATTATTTTTACTGGGTTTGCGTATTGTTTCATTATATATTCAAGCTCCAGATTAGTCATAGAAACGCGCAAATCTTCAAAGTAATTTTTACCTTTCTCATAATTAGAGCTTGCTAATTCGTTGTTATAAAGAAAGTCGTAGGCGTATAAATTAGTATCCCATAGTTTATAGTTAGAGGAGATTGCAGAATCTATCTCCTGTGCCATGGTTTCCGGTGAAAATTCACCTGTAATCCTTGGACAAAAGGATAAATGAACATTACCTTTACCCATCATTATTCCCTTAAAGATATGCGATACATCTTCATTTTCTTTCTTGGACTGTGCGCCACTTAGAAGTTTTTTTGCTTTTTCAGCAGCCAGTGGGTCAATTTCATACGAAATTGAGCAAGGAATAATATTGATATGATGAGCAATTTCTTCAAAAGGGTAGTTCTTGCGTTGATTCATATGAATCATTTTTAGCACTGCCGAATCGGTTTTATCTAAACCATCTTTTGCTCTGCCTTGTCTTTGTGCAATCCAAACATGTTTAGAGTCGCTTAAAGCCTCATGAATAAAAGATGATGCATTCGAAAGATTATTGTAAATTTCTTTTTTTGAAGATCCTGATCTTGAAATGACAAAGCATTTATTTAAACGCAAAAGGTCTCCCATCCAGCTAATAGAAACAAGATTATCTCCAATTGCATTGTAGGTAGTTTCAAAGCCTATAGTATCAAGAGCAAAATTACATAGAGCACTATCAAGAGTAATATCTCTATGGTTTCCTATAAATAAGTAGGGTTTCGATGGATCTAATTGCTCCAGACCCGAATAAGAAAAGTTATCAATTGTCTTTGCTACAACCGAGGAAAGGACTTGTTTGACTTGATCTTGAAATTCATTAATGGAATTAATTTTTTTAACCTTATTCTTAAAAACTTGAAATGCTAGAAAGGTGGAGCCTGGCAAAGATAGAAATTTTGATTTAGAGCTAGATAAATTAGTTTTAACAAAATTTTTAAACTCCTGGTTGCTGAGTAAGTCTGTTAATACCTTATTTACTTCAGAATCGATGTAAGGTTCTATACGCATTTAAGATTTATAGTTAAAATTACTAGATGGATGATAAAACAACATTACGAAATATCGTAATATTTTTTGGCGTAATTGGCATAATTGTCTTAGCACTGTTAATAGGTGCTTCTTTTTATTAATCTTAACCAGGTGACCAGCTAAGAGATTTTCCTCCAAGGAGGTGTATGTGGATATGAAAAACTGTCTGCCCTGCTTTTGCACCGTTATTTATTACTAATCGATAGTTGTCATCAAGATCAAATGTTTTAGCTATCTTTTTACTGGCAAGCAACAATGATCCCAATAACTCCTTATCTTCGTCATTTGCGTCGGAAACCTTAGCAATGTGTTTTTTAGGAATGATTAATAAATGGATAGGTGCTTGAGGATTAATGTCTTTTATTGCAAAACAATCATTGTCTTCATATACAATTTCGCCGGGAATCTCTTTTTTTAGAATCTTTGTAAAAATTGACTCATTCATCAGATCAAAAATCTTAAAACTCTAAAAAATAAATAGAGTGTGCCCAAGGTTAGAATTAGAGCAAGAAGCTTTACTGAGAGATCTTTAATTGATCCGCCTTTTTCTTTCATAAAGTAAGCAACTAAGAAAAAACCTACAACCAATAAAAGAACTACTGTTAAGATTTGAATCATGCAAATAAATTAGCTATCGAATCCCATAATATAATCAAAAGGATTAAACCCAAAGCCCATATTGCACATGCTAAGAGATCAAATACTAAAAATCTTTGATAATTCAGTTTAAACGTTCCCACCATGAAAGGTGCAAATGGTCGGATACTTGGAGTCATTCTTCCTAATAAAATTGCTCCAAATTCGTATTTATCGAACCAATTCTTTGTTTTTGTCACGGTATTTTTTCTTTTCTTAAGGAATTTCCAATTCAGTATTCGTGTGCCAAAGAGCTTGCCCATTAAGTAACTAGATTGATCGCCTAGAAAAGACCCAACATAAGCAAAAGCGGTAATTAAATAGATTGAAGCTATGCCCTCTAAAAACAAGAAAACAGCTAATAGATACAGTAGTAAACTAGGGAAAAAGACACCAGTTAGAACAAAGGATTCTAAAAACCCAAGTAAAGATAAAAGGAAAGGAGCAATTGCGGCGTTTTCTCTAGAAAATTTTTTTAATTGTTCAAGCCAGGTATCAGAATTTTTTTTTTAATATCTGTAACGCTAATAATTTTAAAGTTCTGATTGTTGGGTGTGTTGTAGCCATCTTGAACAACCAACAAACCATCTTTTAATTGCTCTGAAAAACTGTAGTTAATAATATCTAAGCCATCAGTATCTGCGACATCAGTAATAGAAAACTTATATTTAAAATCATATGGATACTGTCGATCGTAAGCATTAAAAGTGCTATCACCCTGTGAAGATACAATTAAAAATCCTTCTTTGTTCGATATCTTGTATATGGCAACACCTTCAGGATCACCATTGATATTACCATCACGGTTATCAATTACTTTTATAAAAGTTTGATCTTGTGTAGAAAAGGCTTTTAGGATGCCATCATTGCCTTCTCTGGAGACAAAGAACGTTTCATTTTCATCGTCAAAGACGCAGCCTTCAGCTTCATTACCGCTTGATGGTGGATCAATTTCATCTTCAATTAGATTGATTGTATTCAGTAGCATTTCATCAGAAAGATTCCAGAATTGAAGAGCAACCCCCTCCTCTTCTGTTAAGAGTGCAACTAAATCATTGTTATAAAGCCCTAGACATATGCCATAAACGTTCATATTAGCTACCAATGATTTAGAGCTAAGTGCATTGAAAGGATCTTTATATTTATTAAAGAATTCATATGCATCAGATTCACTTATTGACCACAAATCTATTGTGCTAGTAGTTCTATTAGAAGTTGCGATGTACAAGGTTTCATCAAGCACACGCACATCGACATTATTTGTTGCTCCCAGTTCAGAGAACCCTAGCTCAGAGCCATCCAATGAATAAACATGTATCCCTTTTCTCTTATCGGTACCAAAAATAAGCGATTGTTGAGGGTTTATTTCATTAACCCATATAGCAGGGTCATCAGCCGCATCTCCTGACGAATTAACGGGCTTTGTTTCAGCCACATAGTCAACAACTACAGCATCATTCTTTGAGCCACAAGATACCAAGACAATGCTAAGAAAAATTAAAATAGCCCGCATTTATACAAATCAATAATTGAACCTAAATCCCAATGAATAGGATGAACCATATTCATCGTATTGAGATAGTCTATCAGGTGTATTCCAATAATAAAACTCAGGTTGATTTCCAATATTTAGAAGTAAAAAATGAAAATTTAATACGTAAATGTATTAATAAATAATTCAAGAAAGGCAATGGATAGCAGTGCACCAATAGGCAGCGTTATTAACCAAGAAGAAACAATCGTTCTAACGGATTTAAAGTTTACGGCTGCAGCACCCTCTACCAATCCTA
>VMBT01001120.1_pt1 | contig 14490 bp, 10 predicted proteins | sample 4404301 | NCBI WGS metagenome assembly VMBT01 (sample SAMN12238535, study PRJNA552566) | marine metagenome | isolation source: Coastal seawater | place: USA: coastal Georgia, Sapelo Island | collected 2008-08/2009-08
TGGTAAAGCTCCAGCCTTCCAAGCTGGCTACGAGGGTTCGATTCCCTTCACCCGCTCCAAGAACAAAAAAAAATTAAGTAATAGATATTAAAAAGAGGTAACAACTTAAAATGGCTAAAGAAAAATTTGACAGGTCGAAAGAACACGTCAACATTGGAACTATCGGTCACGTCGACCATGGTAAAACTACACTTACTGCTGCAATCACAAAAGTATTAGCAGAAAAAGGTGGCGCAACATTCACTGCATATGATGAAATTGATAAAGCTCCTGAAGAAAAAGAAAGAGGCATTACAATTTCTACAGCGCACGTTGAGTATATGACAGATAAAAGACACTACGCACACGTTGACTGTCCTGGTCACGCAGACTATGTAAAAAACATGATTACTGGTGCTGCTCAAATGGACGGTGGTATTTTAGTTGTTAACGCTGCAGATGGTCCAATGCCACAAACTCGTGAACATATTCTATTAGCAAGACAAGTTGGTGTTCCTGCTCTTGTTGTATACATGAACAAAGTTGATCAAGTTGATGACGCTGAGCTTTTAGACTTAGTTGAAATGGAAATCAGAGAATTATTATCTAGTTATGATTTTCCTGGTGATGACATTCCAATCGTAAAAGGTTCTGCTTTAGCTGCTGTTGAAGATAGAGATGAAGCTATTGGAAAAAATTCAATCTTGGAATTAATGGAAAAAGTAGATGCTTATATTCCTGCTCCTGCGAGAGATTTAGATAAACCTTTCTTAATGCCGGTTGAGGATGTATTCTCAATTTCAGGTAGAGGAACTGTTGTTACTGGTCGTATCGAACAGGGTGTTATTAAACCTGGTGAAGAAGTTGAAATCATTGGTTTAACAGATACTCAAAAAACTACTGTCACTGGTGTTGAGATGTTCAGAAAACTTCTAGATTCTGGTGAAGCTGGCGATAACGTTGGTCTTCTTCTACGTGGTACTAAAAAAGAAGAAGTTGAACGTGGTCAAGTTCTAGCGAAGCCCGCAAGTATTAAACCACACAAAAAATTTAAAGCTGAAATCTATGCATTAAGTAAAGAAGAAGGTGGAAGACACACTCCATTCTTTGCTAACTATAGACCACAGTTCTATTTCAGAACAACTGACGTTACCGGTTCTATCAAACTTCCTGAAGGAACAGAGATGGTTATGCCTGGTGATAACGTTACTCTTGAAGTTGAACTACTAGCTCCTATTGCGATGGACAATAACTTACGTTTTGCTATTCGTGAAGGCGGTAGAACTGTTGGATCAGGAGTTGTATCAGAGATTATTGAATAATTAATTTCTCTGCAGCATTATTAATTATGAAGGAGTGTAGCTCAATTGGTAGAGCGCCGGTCTCCAAAACCGGAGGTTGCGGGTTCGATGCCTGCCACTCCTGCCAGTTTTAATCATGAAATTTAATCCAGCTAAGTATTTAAGAGAGGTTCGACAGGAGGTTTCTAAAGTTACCTGGCCTTCTAAAAAAGAAACTTTTACTACTTCTGGAATAGTCTTGGTTGTAATTAGTATTGCTGCAGTCATTTTAATGCTTCTCGATCAGTTTTTCGCATTCATAGTTAGAATTATTTTAGGATAATAATGGTAGTTAGTTCAGATACATCAAAGTGGTATGTCGTTCATTGTCACTCTGGCTTTGAGAAAAAAGTAGCTGATGCCATCTTAGATGAGGCGAAGAAAGTAGAACTCGAAGATCTAATTAGTGAAGTGTCAGTACCAACTCAAGCTGTAGTTGAGGTTAGAAGAGGTGTAAGAGTAAACTCTGAAAAGAAATTTTTTCCTGGTTATGTTCTAGTTAAAATGGTCATGAATGATGATACTTGGCATTTAGTTAGAGATATTCCAAAAGTATCTAATTTCTTAGGAACTAAAGACAAGCCTATAGCTATATCTGAAAGAGAAGTTTCAAAGCTTTTACAAGATATTACTGAAGGGGTAGATAATCCAAAGCCTAAGTTTGAATACGAAGTTGGTGAGCAAATAAAGGTATCTGATGGTCCATTTGCCTCATTTAGTGGCATTATAGAAGAGGTTGACAGTTCAAGACAAAAGCTTAAAGTGTCCGTCTCAATTTTTGGGAGACCTACACCGTTAGAATTAGATTACTCGCAGGTAGTAAAAGGCTAGAAAACAATGGCAAAAGAAATATTAGGATATATAAAACTTCAAATTCCTGCTGGTTCAGCGAATCCAGCTCCTCCTGTAGGCCCGGCCTTAGGTCAAAAGGGATTAAACATTCAAGATTTTTGTAAACAATTTAACGATGCAACTAAAGATTTAGAAAAAGGTGCGCCGATACCAACAATCATTACTGCATATAAAGATAGATCTTTTGATTTTGTTACTAAAAAACCTCCGGTTACTTTTTATCTCAAAAAAGCTGCAAAGATTAAAAAAGGTTGTCAAACTCCCGGTCGATCTAAACTTGGAAAAGTTACGATGGCGCAAATAAACGAAATAGCAAAAGAAAAATTAGAAGACCTTAATGCATACGATGTCGATCAAGCATCGAAGATTATACTAGGATCAGCTAGGTCAATGGGAATGGAAGTCGTTTAATGCTTTTAACAAAAAATAAAAAGAAACAAATTGAAGGCGTAGATTTCAATAAAACATATCCTGTTATTGAAGCGGTTAAACTTCTTAAAGAAAAAAAGTTTGTAAAATTTGATGAGTCCATCGAAGTTTCAATTAATACTGGTATCGACTCAAAACAATCAGATCAAAACGTAAGAGGTAGTTTTGTACCACCTCATGGTTTAGGAAAAAAAGTTGAAATTGCCGTCTTTGCACAAGGTAAAGCTGCAGAAGAAGCGAAATCACTAGGCGTAAAAAAAGTTGGTGGTGAAGATTTAGTTTCTGCGTTGCAAGAAAAAATTGATGTTGACGTTATCATTGCTACACCAGACATGATGGCAGTTGTCAGTAAGATTGCAAAAGTTTTAGGTCCAAAAGGTTTAATGCCTAATCCTAAAACAGGAACTGTAACTAATGATGTAAAAGGTACAATCGATAACATAAACAAAGGTTTGGTTGCCTATAAAAATGATAAAGCAGGTACTATACACGCAGCGCTTGGTAAAATTAGTTTTGATGAAAATCACCTTAGTGAAAATATCAACTCTTTTGTTGAGGAAATTAAAAAAATTAAACCCTCAGGTGTCAAAGGTAACTTTATTAACTCAGTTTTTATTTCGTCAACTATGGGTTTTGGCCTAAAGGTGGAGGTTTAAGAAATTGAATAAAGCTCAAAAACAACAATATATTGAGAATTTAGACCAAATGTCTAAAGATTACTCAGCAATGTTTATTGCTTCATTTTCTAATATGTCTGTTAAAGAAATGATACAATTTAGAACAGAAATTAGAAACAATGAAGGCGTTACAAAAATTTCCAAAAATAATATTGTAAAAATCTTTATTGATAGATCAGAAGACAAAAAAGGATTAAATGATTTTTTATCTCAACAAAAACTCCTTATTTTTACAAACAATCCTGTTGGTACCGCAAAAGTTTGTAAAAAATTTGAAAAAGATTTAAAAAAGCTATCTGCAGAGGCAGCTTTTTTCGATAACACACTATATACAAAAGACGATATAGCTAAGGTTGCAACTTTACCTTCTCTAGATGAAATCAGAGGAAAAATAGTTGGGTTGATTAATGCACCAGCGTCGAAACTTGTAAGATTATTACAGAGACCTGATCAAGACATTATTTCAATACTACAAAACAAAAAAGACTAACTTAGGGAGAGACACAAATGGCAGACTTAAATAAAATCGTTGATGAATTATCAACTCTAACAGTTATGGAAGCAGCAGAACTTTCAAAACTTTTAGAAGAAAAATGGGGAGTTTCAGCAGCAGCTCCAGTTGCAGTTGCAGCAGCAGGCGCAGCGCCAGCAGCAGATGCAGCTGAGGAAAAAGATAGCTTTGATGTAGTTTTAGCAGCATCTGGCGACCAGAAAATTAATGTAATTAAAGAAGTAAGAGCAATCACCGGTCTTGGTTTAAAAGAAGCTAAAGATATGGTTGAAGGCGCTCCAAAAACTTTAAAAGAAGGAGTTAAGAAAGAAGAGGCTGAAGAGATGAAGACTAAGCTCGAGGCCGCTGGTGCAAAAGTAGAACTTAAATAATTATTTATTAATTACAGGTTCTACAAATTATGCCACTTAGCTTTACTGAAAAAAAACGTATTCGCTATTCTTTTGGTAAAATCGGTAAAACGATTGAAGTACCAAATTTAGTAGATATACAGAAAATCTCTTTTGATAAGTTCCTCCAGTTAGGAAAATCAGTTGAGGAACGTTCAAATACTGGACTGCAAGAAGTCTTTAATTCTGTCTTTCCCATTAAAGACTATGCAGGTAAATCTGAACTTCATTATATTGATTATTATCTTGATAATCCTAAATACGATGTAGATGAATGTAGAAGAAAAGGTCTAACATTCTCAGCATCTTTAATGGTCACTTTTCGACTAATTATATGGGATCTTAACGAAGAAACTGGAGAAAAGTCACTTAGAGACATTAAAGAACAAGTAGTATACTTAGGTGATCTTCCACTTATGACAAACAATGGTACGTTTGTTGTAAATGGAACTGAGAGAGTTGTAGTAAGTCAATTACACCGTTCTCCTGGTGTTTTCTTTGATCATGATGAAGGTAAAACTCATGCTAGTGGAAAAGTACTCTATAACGCTAGGATAATTCCTTATAGAGGTTCTTGGTTAGATTTTGAATTTGACCACAAAGATAACCTATTTTTTAGAATAGATAGAAAAAAGAAAATGATTTCTACTACTATTCTTCAAGCATTACCTTCAAAAGCATCAGAAAAATATCTAGAGGAATGTCAGCAAAACAAAGTTGATCCAGACATATACAAAGTATCTGGTATGACTTCTGAGGAAATTTTAACTTATTTTTATGAAACTTTTACTTTCAAGAAGCAAAAAGATGGCTGGGTGGTAAATTTAGATTTAGATAAATTTAAATATAAAAATCTTCCTTTTAACCTAGTTGACCCATCTTCAAAAGAAATTGTGGCTCATAAGGATGTAAAGCTATCATTAAAACTTTTGAAAGAAATTAAAGATAAAAAAGTATCAAAATTCTTTTTCACTGAAGAAGATCTTTATGGTTTTTACTTATCTAATGACCTAGTCAACTATGATAATGGATTAGTTTATGCTGAAGCTGGGACTTTACTAAGTAAAGAATTCTTTGAAAGATTAAATGAACTTTCAATTGATCAGTTTTCAGTAATTAATGCAAATCAAGCAACTGGTAATTTAGGTATAATCAATTCTCTTGTTGCCGATAAAAACAATTCTAGAGAAGAAGCTCTTTTTGATATCTTTAAAATATTAAGACCTGGCGAACCACCGACTCTCGAAGCAAGTAATTATTTATTTCAAAATATGTTTTTCAGCGAAGATAGATACGACTTATCTGAGGTTGGTAGAGTAAAATTAAATTCTTATCTTTCATTAGATAAAAATAATAAATCAAGAATTTTAAGTAAGTCTGACATCTTAGCGGTTGCCAAAAAACTTTTTGATATGAAGACTGAAAGTGCTGGCAAAGATGACATTGATCACTTAGGTAACAGACGAGTTAGATCTGTTGGCGAGTTAATTGAAAACCAGTACAGAATTGGTCTTGTAAGAATGGAAAGAGCAATAAGAGAAAAAATGGGAACGGTTGATATTGAATCAATTATGCCCCAAGATCTTGTTAACTCTAAACCTATTCAAACAGTACTAAAAGAATTCACTGGAACTAGTCAACTTAGCCAATTTATGGATCAAACTAACCCTTTAAGTGAAATTACACACAAGAGACGAATTTCTGCTTTGGGCCCTGGTGGTTTAACTCGAGAGAGAGCAGGTTTTGAAGTTCGAGACGTTCATACAACTCACTATGGCCGTATTTGTCCAATTGAAACACCCGAAGGTTCAAACATTGGCTTGATCAATAGCTTATCTTCTTATGCAAGAATTAACCAATATGGTTTTATCGAAACCCCATATAGAAAAATAAATAAAGGTTCAGTTACCGATGAAGTCATCTATTTAAATGCTGATGAAGAAGAAAATTACACAATCGCTCAGGCTAACAGTCCAATTGATGAGAGTGGAAAATTTTCTGAGGAGTTTGTCAGCTGTAGAAGACGAGGAGATTTTATTTTCTGTAATCCATCCGAGATTGATTTTATGGATGTTAATCCTCAACAGTTAGTTTCAGTAGCCGCATCTCTAATTCCATTTTTAGAAAACGACGATGCTAACAGAGCGCTTATGGGATCTAATATGATGAGACAGGCAGTCCCGTTAGTTAAAAGTGAAGCTCCTCTTGTTGGAACTGGTTTTGAGTCTAAAGTAGCAAGAGATAGTGGTGCTGTTGTTATTGCTAAAAATAGCGGTTATGTTCATCAGGTAGACTCTTCTAGAGTTGTAATAAGATCTGATTCAAAAAATATAAGCAAAGATAAAAGTGGTGTTGATATTTATAACCTTAAAAAATTTCAACGTTCAAATCAAAGTACAGCTATTAATCAAAAACCTATTGTAAAAATTGGTGACTATGTTCAAAGAGGAGATATCATTGCTGATGGCCCTTCTACAGATCTGGGTGAATTAGCACTTGGTAGAAACCTATTAGTAGGCTTTATGCCATGGAATGGTTATAATTTCGAAGACTCTATCATTATGTCCGAGAGAGTTGTTCATGAAGATCGTTTTACCTCAATTCATATCGAAGAATTTGAGGTTCTTTGTAGAGATACCAAACTCGGCCCTGAAGAAATCACACGCGATATGCCAAATGTGGGTGATGAGAGTATAACAAATTTAGATGAAGCTGGAATCGTGTACATAGGTTCCGAAGTAAAACCTGGCGATATATTAGTTGGTAAAGTTTCTCCCAAGGGAGACTCACCAATTACCCCAGAAGAAAAACTACTAAGAGCTATATTCTCTGAAAAAGCAGCAGATGTTAAAGATACTTCACTTAGACTACCTACTGGCTATTCTGGTGTTGTTGTTGATGTTCAAGTTCTCGTAAGAAGAGGTGTTGAAAAAGACGAAAGAACTATAGCTATTGAGAGAGTTGAGATCGACAGATTAGCAAAAGACAGAGATGATGAAAAAAATATTCTTGAAAATAACTATAAACAAAACCTTATAAGTTTATTCAGAAACAAAACATCGAATGTTTCTTTGGATGTAATATCTAAAGGCAATAAGATTAATGAGTCTGATATTGAAGGAAAGCCTATTGATTTTCTGGAACAGATAGTTGTTGATGATCAAACATCGATGGAAACTTTTAATTCTCAAAAGAAAATTTTTAGTGATGCAGTTATCTTACTAGATAAAAAATTCCAAAATAAAATTGAAAAAATTCAAAGCGGAGATGATCTTCTCCCTGGAGTATTAAAAGTTGTAAAAGTATTTGTTGCAGTTAAGAGAAAACTTCAAGCCGGTGATAAAATGGCCGGAAGACATGGAAATAAAGGTGTTATTTCTAAAATAGTACCCGTTGAGGATATGCCATTTTTAGAGGATGGTACTCCAGTAGATGTTCTTTTAAACCCTTTAGGTGTTCCAAGCCGTATGAACATTGGGCAAATTCTTGAAACTCACTTAGGTTGGGCAGCATACGGAATTGGTAAACAGATTTCTAAAAGCTTAGATTTAGCCAGAAAAGAGGGCAATATTAATCAATTGAAACAATCTCTTGCCTCATTTTATGAAGCTAACAAGGACTCAAATTTAGAGATCCAAAATATGAATGATGATCAACTAGTTGAATTAGCTGGAAATTTAGAAAAAGGTGTAACCTTCGCTACCCCAGTTTTTGATGGAACTAACACGGAAGAAATAACTAATCTTCTGGATAAAGCAGGATTTGATAATAGTGGTCAAGTATATCTTCATGATGGAAGATCTGGTGAAAGGTTTGAGAGAAAAGTAACTGTTGGATACAAATATATCCTAAAACTACATCATTTAATTGATGACAAAATACATGCTCGTTCAATTGGACCTTACAGCTTAGTAACTCAACAGCCGCTTGGAGGTAAAGCTCAATTCGGTGGCCAAAGATTTGGAGAAATGGAAGTATGGGCCCTAGAAGCATACGGAGCATCAAACACTCTTCAAGAAATTCTTACGATCAAATCTGACGATGTAGCAGGTAGAACTAAAGTGTATGAGGCTTTAATTAGAGGTGATTATAACTTTGAAAGTGGAATACCAGAATCTTTCCATGTTTTAGTTAAAGAACTTAAATCACTTGGACTGAACGTCGAATTAATAGAAACAGATCCCACAGCAAGTAGGGAGGGAGCATAATGAAAGATTTAACCAACCTTTTTAAAAATAATAATCAAACTTTAAACTTTGACCAAATAAAGATTTCCGTTTCAAGTCCTGAGCAAATCAGATCTTGGTCTTTTGGTGAGATTAAAAAACCTGAAACTATTAATTACAGAACATTCAAACCTGAAAGAGAAGGTTTATTTTGCGCAAGAATTTTTGGCCCTACTAAAGACTACGAATGTTTATGTGGTAAATACAAAAGAATGAAATTTAAAGGTATCACTTGTGAAAAATGTGGTGTCGAAGTTACCTTATCCAAAGTTAGAAGAGAAAGAATGGCTCACATTGAGCTTGCAGCACCAGTTGCTCATATTTGGTTTTTAAAATCTCTCCCAAGTAGAATAGGTCTTGCATTAGATATAACTCTCAAGAATTTAGAAAAAGTTTTATATTTTGAAAGCCATATTGTAATTGACCCTTTAATGTCGGGTCTTGAACAAAATCAACTTCTTACTGATGAAGAGTTAGAAGAAGCCATTGAGCAATTTGGTGAAGACTCTTTTAAACACGGCATTGGAGCAGAAGCTGTCCACGAAATTTTATCTAGTTTAGATTTAGAAAAAGAAATTGAAAAGTTAGTAGAAGAGAGTGCGGCCACATCTTCAGAAACAAAAAAGAAAAAAATTCTAAAGAGAATGAAAGTTATGGAAGGATTTAAAAAATCCAACATAAAGCCTGAATGGATGATACTTAAAGTTCTTCCAGTTATCCCACCTGAGCTAAGACCTTTGGTTCCATTAGAAGGTGGTAGATTTGCTACTTCTGATTTGAATGACTTATACAGAAGAGTAATTAATAGAAATAATAGATTAAAAAGACTTTTAGATCTAAGAGCCCCAGACATCATTGTAAGAAATGAAAAAAGAATGCTCCAAGAGTCTGTCGATGCATTATTCGATAACGGGCGAAGAGGGCGAGTTATTACAAGCACTAATAAAAGACCATTAAAGTCTTTATCAGAAATGCTCAAAGGTAAGCAGGGAAGATTCAGACAAAATCTACTCGGTAAAAGAGTTGATTACTCTGGTAGATCTGTAATTGTAGTTGGACCTGAGCTTAAGCTTCATCAATGCGGTCTTCCGAAGAAAATGGCTTTAGAGCTTTTCAAGCCATTTATTTACAACAAACTTGAATCCTATGGTTTTGCCTCAACCCTTAAATCTGCAAGAAAAATGGTTGAGTCTGAAAGACCAGAGGTTTGGGATATTTTAGATGAAGTAATTAGAGAACATCCTATTCTTCTAAATAGAGCCCCAACACTTCACAGACTTGGTATTCAGGCGTTTGAACCAATTCTAATTGAAGGTAAAGCAATACAATTACACCCATTAGTTTGTACAGCTTTTAACGCAGACTTTGATGGTGATCAAATGGCTGTACATATTCCACTTAGCTTAGAAGCACAACTAGAAGCAAGAGTACTTATGATGAGCACCAATAACATCCTTTCTCCTTCTTCTGGAAAACCAATTATTGTACCGAGTCAAGATATCGTTTTAGGTATTTATTACCTTTCATTAATTAATGATAATGAAGAGGTTAAAAAATACTTTTCTCATATAGGTGAAGTTGAGTTCGCTTTAGAAAATAAATCTATCAATTTACACACACCAATTCTTTTTAGAACTAAGACTTTTAATAAAGAAACTAATGAATATGAAGATAAAAAGTTCACTACTTCGCCTGGAAGAGTAATCTTATTCAAAACTGTTCCTCAAAGCGAGAACCTACCTTTTGATTGTATTAATAAAATTTTAACAAAAAAAGAAATTAGTAATTTATTAGACAACGTCTATAGATTCACTGGTCAAAAAGCTACATGTATCTTTGTAGATCAAATAATGAATGTAGGTTTCAAATATGCTGCTAAAGCTGGTATTTCTTTTGGAAAAGATGATCTTGTTATTCCTGAAGAAAAGAATTCCTTAATTCAAGAAACTCAAAAACAAGTAAATAGCTTAGAAGCGCAATATCAAGAAGGTTTAATTACAGAAAGAGAAAAATACAATAAAGTAGTTGGTCTCTGGTCAACATGTACAGATAAAGTTGCTAAGGCAATGATGAAAACAGTCTCTACATCAAAAGATAATCAAATTAACTCAGTTTATATTATGGCCCACTCGGGCGCTAGAGGCTCAGAGGCTCAGCTCAAGCAGCTCGCAGGAATGAGAGGCTTAATGGCTAGACCTTCCGGAGAGATTATTGAAAATCCTATTACCTCTAACTTTAAAGACGGTCTAACTGTTCTTGAATATTTTAATTCTACCCACGGTGCTAGAAAAGGTCTCGCTGATACTGCGCTTAAAACTGCAAGTTCAGGATATTTGACTAGAAGACTTGTTGATGTGGCTCAGGACTTAACCATTACTCAAAAAGATTGTTCTTGTTCCAATGGACTTACAGTAGACACTGTGTATGAGTCTGGTGAGGTTGCTATTCCGCTAAAAGATAGAGTTTTTGGTCGATACCTAGCTGATGACGTAAAAACACCTGAAGGAAAAGTTATTATGAAAAATGGTGAATATATCTCACATGAAGAAATTGAAACCATTGAAAAAGAAAATATTACATCTGTAAGAATTAAATCTCCAATTACCTGTGGCTGTGTAAATGGTATTTGTGCTAAGGCATATGGTAGAGATCTAGCTAAAGGCGAACCAGTAAATACTGGTGAAGCTGTTGGTATTATTGCTGCACAGTCAATCGGTGAACCTGGAACTCAGCTAACTATGAGAACTTTCCACGTTGGTGGAGTAGCAAGCTCCTCAGCTGAAAAGTCCAATTTTGAGTCTCCTAGTGATGGTAAGATTAAAATTCAAAATTTAAGATCTGTAGTCAATCAAGCTGGTAGCGAAATCATTATTAATAGAACTACCGAACTTGAAATTTATGATTTAAATAACAAATTAGTTTCTACATTTAGAGCTCCGTACGGCTCCACTCTTTTAGTAAAAGACAAAGCAGAAGTGAAGTTGAATGAATTATTGCTTGAATGGGATCCTTACACTGTTCCTATTGTAGCAGAAGAATCAGGTACATTAGACTTTAGTGATCTTGTCGAAGGTGTATCATTCATTGAAAAATTTGATGAAACAACTGGTATTTCCTCAAAAGTAATAATTGACTGGAAGAGCTTCCAAGGTAAACAGGATCTTAAACCTCAACTTGTTATCACTGATGATAAAGGTAATCCTGTAAAATCAAAAGGGTCTAATAATTCATCCTATGACTTAAGTGTGGGAATAGTTCTAAATATTGAAAAAGGTAAAGAAGTTAAAGCAGGTGATATCATAGCAAGAATACCAAGAGCTTCTTCTAAAACAAAAGATATTACTGGCGGTCTTCCTAGAGTTGCAGATATTTTTGAATCAAGAAAGCCAAAAAATCCTGCAGTCTTAGCTGAAGTTTCTGGTGTCATTGAATTTGGTAAAGATATTAAAAGCAAAAGAAGAATAATCATCAACCCAGAAGAAGGTGATCCGATTGAATACCTAATTCCAAAAGGAACTTACATTTATTTCAATGAGGGCGACAAGGTTAACAAAGGAGACATGATTGTTGATGGGACACCGGCTCCATCAGATATTTTAAATATCCTTGGTATTGAGGCTTTAGCTGAATATATGGTAAGAGAAGTTCAGAAAGTCTATAGGTTACAAGGTGTTATAATTGATGATAAGCACATTGAATGTATTACCAAACAAATGCTTCAAAAAGTTGAGGTCATTGACTCCGGTGATAGTGAATTCCCAGTTGGCGATGTTTTAGACAAAACAGATGTTCTACAAAAAAATATAGAACTAAAAGAAGCTGGTAAAAATGAGGCTAAGTTTAAAATGATGATTTTAGGTATTACTAAAGCCAGTCTACAAACTAATTCATTTATTTCAGCGGCTTCTTTCCAAGAAACTACTAGAGTTCTTACTGAGGCAGCAATTAATGGAAAAGTAGATAAACTTACAGGTCTTAAAGAAAATGTGATTGTTGGTAAATTGATTCCTGCTGGTACAGGAAATGTTATCAGAGCTCTTAGAAAAGAAGCTAAAATAAGGGACAATTCAATTCTAAAACAAATAGAAAATAGTAATTAAATGTTGACTATGATGAATACTATAAATATATTCTGCGAACTATGCCGACCATAAATCAATTAGTTAGAAAATCTAGAGAGAAAGTCTCTAAGAGAAATAAGGTGCCCGCACTTAAGGCTTGCCCTCAAAAGAGAGGCGTATGTCTTAGAGTTTACACAACAACACCAAAAAAACCTAACTCAGCACTTAGAAAAGTCGCAAGAGTTAAATTAACTAACGGCCTAGAAGTTACAGCATATATTCCTGGTGAAGGTCATAATCTGCAAGAACACTCTGTTGTTTTAATTAGAGGAGGCAGAGTTAAAGACTTACCTGGTGTGCGTTATCATATAATAAGAGGAACTCTTGATACCCAAGGCTTAGAAAAAAGACGCCAAAGAAGATCAAAGTACGGAGCCAAAAGGCCAAAGAGCTAAAATTTAAAACATGTCGAGAAGAAGAGCAGCAGAGAAGAGACAGATATTACCTGATCCTATTTATAACAGTATAGTATTAAACAAATTCATTAATGAAGTAATGGTTGGTGGTAAAAAAACCGTTGCACAAAAAATCGTTTATGGTGCACTTGATATTATTCAAACACAAAACCAAAGTGAAGATCCTTTAGATTATTTTCAAAAATCAATCAACAACGTTAAACCTTCTGTTGAAGTTAAATCTAGAAGAGTGGGCGGAGCTACATACCAAGTACCGATGGAAGTGAGAAGCTCAAGAGCTCAAGCTTTAGCGTTCAAATGGATTCTTTCAAATTCCAAAAAAAGAAATGAAAAAACTCAAAGAGAAAGACTCGCAAATGAATTAATTGATGCTTTTGAAAATAAAGGTAACTCTGTAAAGAAAAAAGATGAAGTTCATAAGATGGCCGAAGCTAACAGAGCTTTTGCACATTATAGGTGGTAATAAATGGATTTAAGTAAATATAGAAATATTGGAATTATGGCACACATTGATGCCGGTAAAACTACAACCACAGAAAGAATTTTATATTACACTGGAAAATCTCATAAAATTGGTGAAGTGCATGATGGTGCTGCAACAATGGACTGGATGGAACAAGAACAAGAAAGAGGTATTACTATTACTTCAGCGGCAACTACTTGTTTTTGGAATGATCACAGAATTAATATTATTGATACACCTGGTCACGTAGATTTTACAATTGAAGTAGAAAGATCACTTAGAGTTCTAGATGGTGCAGTAGCATGTTTTGATGGTGTGGCTGGTGTTGAACCACAGTCTGAAACTGTGTGGAGACAAGCTGATCGCTATAAAGTTCCAAGAATTTGTTTCTGTAATAAGATGGATAGACTAGGTGCTGATTTTGAGATGAATATTCAGTCTATTAAAGATAGATTGGGTGCAAATCCACTAGTTCTCCAAATGGCAATTGGTAAGGAAGCTGATTTCAAAGGAGTTGTTGATCTTGTTAACTTCAAATCAATCATTTGGCAAGATGATAGCTTAGGTGCAAAATTTGATGTCGTTGACATAAGTGATGATTTGCTAGAAGAAGCAAAGAAAAAAAGAGAAGAGTTAATTGAAATGGCTGTAGAAGCAGATGATCAGGCCATGGAAGATTATTTAGAAGGCAATGAGATTTCAATTGAGACTTTAAAAAAGTGTATAAGAAAAGGCACAATTGAGTTTAAATTTGTTCCTGTTCTTTGTGGTACAGCTTTCAAAAATAAAGGTGTTCAACCTTTATTAGATGCTGTTGTTGATTACTTACCTTCTCCTAAAGATATTGGTTACGTGGAGGGTGTAAAAGAGGGATCTGACGAAAAAATTCATATTCCAAATACTCCCGAAGAGCCATTCGCTGCCCTAGCTTTTAAAGTTGCCGCAGATCCATTTGTTGGTCAGATAACTTTCTGCAGACTTTATTGCGGTAATTTAAGTTCTGGTTCTACTATTTTAAATTCATCTAAAAACCAAAAAGAAAGAATTGGTAGAATGTTATTGATGCATTCAAATACTAGAGAAGAAA
>VMBT01001126.1_pt1 | contig 14461 bp, 16 predicted proteins | sample 4404301 | NCBI WGS metagenome assembly VMBT01 (sample SAMN12238535, study PRJNA552566) | marine metagenome | isolation source: Coastal seawater | place: USA: coastal Georgia, Sapelo Island | collected 2008-08/2009-08
GGCGAGTGCTGAACCGACCGTCGCATAACCCGGTGTCGGATTGAGGGGGATGAGATTGACGTGAGCGCTTGGCTCGAGACGCCGACAGAGATCGGCAAGGCGCTCAGCGTCCTCGGCCCGGTCGTTAACTCCCGAGATCATCGCCCATTCGAACGAGACTCGCCGACGCCGCTGGCGGAGGTAGTCCTGGCACGCGCCGATGACGGCATCGAGGGGATAGCGCCTGTTGATCGGCACGATCGGGTCGCGAGACGAATCATCCGCGGAGTGCAGGGAGACCGCGAGGTTCACCGGCAACTCGAACTCGGCTAACGCCCGGATCCCCGGGACCACCCCGACGGTGGAGACGGTGATCGACCGGGCGGAGATTCCGAGGTCGTCATGGATCTTTCGGCAGGCCTCGAAGACCGGTTCAGTATTGGCGAGGGGCTCACCCATGCCCATGAACACGATGTTGGAGACCCGGCGTGACATCGCCGCCGCGTCGCGCCGGGCGAGTGCGACCTGCTCGACGATCTCGCCGACGCCGAGGTGCCGAGAGAAACCCGCCTGCCCGGTCGCGCAAAAACTGCAGGCCATCGCGCATCCGGCCTGAGAAGAGACGCACACGGTTGCCCGATCGGGATACAGCATGAGCACCGTCTCGATTCGGTGACCGTCGGCGAGCTCCCAGAGGTACTTGATCGTCTGCCCATCGTCGGACACCGATCGGAGCACCTCGACGAGGGATCGGGGGAGCGCTTCGGAGAGCACCGCTCGAAGGCCCGTCGGCAGCGTGGTCCATTGGTCTGGTTCGGAGCAGTCCCGATAGAGGCCTTCCCAGACCTGATCGACGCGATAACGCGGTGCCCCGTCCAAGAGTTCCGCGATCTCGGAACGCGACAGGTCGTAGCGGCCCCTGCTCACAGTGACAGCCCCATTGCGCGGTCGCTGTGATGTTCGACGAAACCCAGAGATCGGTACATCGCGCGAGCGGCCTCGTTGGACTCGTCGACGAACAGCATTACCTCGTTGAATCCGCGGTCGAGCAGATGGAGAAGGCCCGCGGCGGTAACACGCGCGCCGATCCCGCGGCCGGCGCGGTGCGGATCCACAGCGATCACGTAGATCTCGCCGAGCGCGCCGTCATGTCCGGTCGCCCGGTGGACTTTCGTCCAGCAAAAGGCCGCAAGCCCGTCCTCGTCGTGATGAAGGCGGAAGCCCTCGGGGTCGAACCACTCAGAGTTGACGCGTCGGCGAAGTGTCTCGCGATCCCATGAGCCTTGCTCCCCGTGGCCAGCGAACGCCGAATTGTTCACCCTGAGCCACTCGGCCTCGTCGACTCCAACCCGGAACGCCCGAGTCGGGACGCTCATCTCCTCGAGGCGCTCGCGGTCCTCGCCGCCGAGACGCACCCGCAGCTGCAAGAGGCCGCGTCGCTCGACGAAGCCAAGCGCCGCAGCGAGCCCGTCGTACCAGTGGTCGTGGCTTCGGAGCCACCAGGTGAGATCCGACTCGCCGAGGGCGCGAACGCGATCGATCACGGCTTCTATAAGGCCCTCGGCCAGCGTCGAGTCGGGGGGCGCCTCATGGGTTCCCGGGAGGACGAGCTCAACCACTCGTGAGCCGTTGGCCAGCGAGGCCTGAGCCAATCCGCGCACGCCGTCATGGTCGTCGAGGCCGACGAGAACGATTGGTGAGGGTTCGGCGGTCGGGTCCTCCAACTCCAACCGCAGGTGATCGCTCAAGATCCCGTGGCCATGCATCTCGGCCACCCCGTCACAGAAGGCGAGAAGGCGCCGGCGAGCCGAATCGTCGCGGTGGTCAACCTCGGCGATCCGCATGATGGCACCGTACCCGCGAAGCAACGACGGATCAGCGAGCGGTACGCGCAGCGCGCTCAAGTGCGCGCTCGGCGGCCCGCAGGAGCCGCTCGGACTCATAGACCGCTGAGACCACATCCTCGCGCTCGGTACCGAGGAATGGCTCGGCGAGTCGACCGACACGGTCCTTTGCTCGCCCGACGGTCTCGATGAGTGTTTGGAGTTCCGCCGCAGCCGAGGTCAGCTCCGCTTCAGTGGTGCGCCGCTCGCCCATCGGGGCAACCTATCCCCGCGGTCGACGGCGCCGACGGGCTCGGTAGCCTCGCGCCGTGGCGAGGATCCGAGATGACCTGCGCGCCCTCTCCGGGTATCACTCCCCACAGGTCGACGTCACGGTTCGTCTCAACACGAATGAGGCGCCCTTCTCGCCGCCCCCCGCCTTCGCTCACGCCCTCGCTGATCGTCTTGGCTCGATCGACTGGAACCGTTACCCCGATCGTGCCGCCACCGATCTGCGAGCGCGGTTAGCCGCTCTCCATAGCGTCCCGGAGAACTGGATCATGGTGGCGAACGGATCGAACGAGGTGCTCCAGAGCATCCTTCTCGCCTTCGGCGGGCCCGGACGCCGTGCGGTCGTCTTCGAACCGGGCTATCAAATGCACGCCCAGATCGCCCGGAACACCGGCACGACCGTCGAGGTCGTCGAGCGCGGCGAGGGCTTTCTCATCGATGTGGATCGAGCGCTCGAAGCCCTCAACGACGGGCCGCCAGGGGTCGTCTTCGTGACCTCGCCGAATAACCCGACCGGTCGATCCGAACCGCGCGAGACCGTGCGCACTCTGGTGGACAGCGCCGGTGATCACCTCATCGTCATCGATGAGGCGTACGTCCAGTTCGCAGGGAGCGATCTGCTCGACCTGATCGACGAGGAGGCACCGGTGGTCGTGACCCGAACCTTCTCGAAAACCTGGGGAATGGCCGGGCTCCGCCTCGGTTACGCGGTCGCGCCACCGAGCGTGGTGACCGGTCTCGAACTCGTGACCCTGCCATACCACGTCGACGCAGCGAAGCTGATCGCGGGTGAGCTCGCTCTTGACTTCATCGACGAGATGAACACGCGGGTCGCGGGGACCGTGGGGGAGCGTGAGCGCCTCCGCAGCCGACTCGCAGAGCTCGGAGTGTCGGTGGCTCCAAGCGATGCCAATTTCGTACTGATCGATACGGCCGATCGGAGCGCTGAGGCGGTCTGGCAGGGACTCGTCGATCGTGGGGTCCTCGTCAGGGACTGCTCGGGCTGGCCGGGTCTCGCCGGACGGCTTCGCGTGACCGTAGGGTCTCCGTCTGAGAACGACGCGTTCCTGACGGCGCTGGAGGAGGTGCTGCGATGACGAGACAAGCCACACGGGTCCGGGAAACCGGCGAGACCTCTATCGAGGTCTCGATTGATCTCGACGGCTCCGGGAAGACGGACATCTCGACCGGGATCCCCTTTTTCGATCACATGCTCGACCAGGTCGGGCGCCACGGTGGTCTCGACCTCACCGTCAAGGCGGTCGGGGACCTCTCCATCGACACCCACCACACCATCGAGGACGTCTCCATCACCGTCGGTGAGGCGCTGCGCGAGGCGCTCGCTGACAAGGCCGGCGTGACGCGCTTCTCAAGCGGCCGCTATCCGCTCGACGAGGCACTGGTCGACATCGCGCTCGATCTCTCGGGTCGACCGTTCGTCCACTGGGAGGTGGAGATCCCCGAGTGCTTGCCCCTCGGTGATCCGCCATTCGACCCTCAGCTCGCCGAACACGCGGTCTCCTCACTGGCGACAGCAGCGGCCATGACACTCCACGTCGAGCTGATTCGCGGACGAAACGTGCATCACATCATCGAGGCGGTCTTCAAGGGTCTCGGCCGTTCGATTCGGACCGCTGTCGCCCGAACCGGTGAGGCGGGGATTCCGTCGACCAAGGGCACGCTCTGACGACGTGCCCCCCGAGCCCGCTCCGCAGGCTCCGGTCGCCGTCGTCGACTACGGGATCGGAAACCTTCACTCCGCGCACAAGGCCTTCCTGCGCGCTGGGGTCGACGCACGCCTGACGAACGACCCAGTCGAGGTCGAGCGGGCTGCCGCAGTTGTGCTTCCCGGCGTTGGGAACTTCGGGGCCTGCATGCGCGCGTTGAGGGAGACGGGACTCCTGGGACCCGTTCTCTCGGTGATCGAGGCTGGCCGGCCGTTCCTCGGCATCTGCGTCGGCATGCAAATGCTCTTCGAGGGCTCGGACGAGTCCCCAAACGATCCCGGGCTCGGTGTTCTCAACGGGCGGGTCCAAATGCTCTCCGAGCAGGTCAAACGACCTCAGATGCAGTGGAACCGACTCTCGGTCCGCGCCCAGGACGAGGTTCTCCGAGACGGCGACTGGGTGTACTTCGTTCACTCGCTATCCGCTCGCCCGGAGGACCCGTCGGTTGTGGTCGCCGAGGTGGACTACGGCGGCCCGGTCGTCGCCGCGGTTCGAAGGGGGAACATCCTCGCAACGCAGTTCCATCCCGAGAAGTCCGGCAGCGCGGGCCTCGCTGTGCTTCGACGTTGGGCCGACACGCGATGAGGCCCGTCGTGCTGTTCCCGGCGATCGACCTTCGGGGTGGATCGGTGGTTCGGCTGCTCCACGGCGACTACGCCGCTGAGACCCACTACGGCGATGATCCGATCGCCGTCGCGGAGGACTTCGCGAATCAAGGCGCCCAGTGGGTGCACATCGTCGACCTCGATGCCGCCCGTGGCGATGGACCGATCAATCGACCGGCTATCGGTCGTGTCGCGCGACGACTCGCGGAGATGGGGGTTCGCGTACAAACCGGGGGTGGGGTGCGCGGGTTGACCGATGCTCAAGAACTCGCCGCTCTCGGCGTGGCCCGGGTCGTGATGGGCTCGGCAGCCGTTCGGGATCCGGACCTCGTCGATGAGGTGTCGGCCACCGTGCCGGTCGCGGTGGGTCTCGACCACCGCAGAGGTCGGGTTGCTCTCGACGGCTGGACCACGGATTCCGACCTCGACGTAGCGAGCGCGCTCGCGGCCTTCCCGGCCGCCGAGGCGTTCGTCGTCACCGACATCTCGCGAGACGGAGCGCTCAGTGGCCCCGACCTCGAGGGCTTGCTCGCCGCCACGAGCGCGACCGACCGGCCGGTCATCGCAAGCGGAGGTGTTGCCACACTCGGAGATCTCTCCGCCCTAGCGGGGATCGTTGGCCTCGGCGGAGTCATCGTCGGTCGCGCCATCTACGAGGGCCGGTTCACCGTGTCGCAGGCGCTCGCGCGTCTGGAGAGTCGCTCGTGAAGGTCGCGCGAATCATCCCCTGTCTCGACGTCGACAACGGGCGGGTGGTGAAAGGGGTCAACTTCGTCGATCTTCGCGACGCCGGAGACCCGGTGGAACTCGCCGCCCGGTACGACCGCGAAGGCGCCGACGAACTCGTCTTCCTCGATATCACGGCCTCTAGCGACCGGCGGGCGACGGTGGTCGACATGGTGTACCGGGTCGCGGAGCAGGTGTTCATTCCGTTCACGGTGGGTGGCGGCATCCGAGCGCTTGATGATGCGCGCACCATGCTGCGGGCCGGTGCCGACAAGGTCGCGGTCAATACGGCGGCGGTCGAACGGCCTGAGCTGATCACCGAGATCGCCGCGGAGTTCGGCGAGCAGTGCGTCGTGGTCGCGATCGACGCGCGGGCGGTCGGGGCCGGAGGTTGGGAGGTCTACCTCCACGGGGGAAGGACGCCGACCGGTATCGACGCGCTCGCGTGGGCGGAACAGGCGGTCGGGCTTGGAGCGGGCGAGATCCTGCTCACCTCGATGGACCGGGACGGCACCGGACTCGGATTCGACCACCCGCTCAACGCGGCCGTGAGTGGTGCGGTCGATGTCCCGGTGATCGCATCCGGCGGTGTCGGCGCACTCGAGCATCTCGCGGAGGGCATTCAACTCGGTGGTGTGGACGCGGTACTCGCCGCGAGCATCTTCCACTTCGGGGCCCACACCCTCGCCGAGGCTCGGGAATCGCTCGTCGCTGCCGGCATCACCGTGCGCGAGCTGCCCCGCTAGGTTCACGCCATGACCAGCCCCACCATGCAATACCGCCGACTCGGCAACTCGGGTCTCAAGGTGTCGGCCCTCGGCTTCGGCTCGTGGGTCACCTTCGACACCCAGATGGATCTGACCCCCGCGCTCGAGTGCATGCAGGCTGCCCGCGACGCCGGGTGCAACTTCTTCGATAACGCCGAGGCGTACGCCGGAGGCCGGAGCGAGGAGATCATGGGGCGCGCCCTTCGCGAACTCGGCTGGCCGAGGTGGTCGTACGTGGTCACGACCAAGCTCTACTGGGGGATCCACGACGACCCGAACATGAAGTTCACGCTGAACCGCAAGTACCTCATGCACGGAATCGACGGGTCGCTCGAGCGGTTCGGGCTCGACTTCGTCGACGTCGTCTACTGCCATCGCAGCGACCCGAACACCCCGATGCTCGAGACCGTCCGCGCGATGAGCGACATCGTGTCCTCGGGTCGTGCGCTCTACTGGGGGACGAGCGAATGGTCCGCCGACGAGATCCGGCACGCGATCGACCTCGCCGAACTGCACCATCTCCATGCTCCGATCACCGAGCAGTCGCAGTACAACCTGATCGAGCGACGCCGGGTCGAGAAGGAGTACGCGAGGCTCCACGCCGAGACCGGCTACGGCAACACGATCTGGTCGCCGCTCGCCTCAGGCTTGCTCACCGGCAAATACCGCGACGGTGTGCCCGAGGGCTCCCGCGCGGCCCTCGAGGGTTACGAATGGCTCCGCGATCGCCTCACGGACGCCGATGCCCTCGCCCGGGTCGAGTCGCTCCGACCGATCGCCGACCGTCTCGGATGCTCCATGTCGCAACTCGCGATCGCCTGGTGCACCCGTCACCCCATGGTGTCGAGCGTGATCACGGGGGCGAGCCGGGTCGAGCAGGTCCGAGAGAACTTCGGAGCGCTCGAGGTCATGGACGCCCTCGATGACGCCGTTGCCGAGGAGATGGTGTCCGCTCTCGGGTGAGGTCAGGCGCCGACGGCGTGATACCCGCCGTCGACGTGGACGACCTCGCCGGTGGTCTTCGGGAACCAGTCGCTCAAGAGAGCGACACAGGCCCGTGCGACCGGCTCGGAATCATGGACGTCCCAGCCAAGGGGGCTGCGGCCATCCCAGGTGTCCTCGAAGAGGGCGAAGCCGGGAATCGACTTCGCCGCCATGGTGCGGATCGGGCCCGCCGCGACGAGATTGCATCGAATCTGCCGCGGGCCGAGTTCCTTGGCGAGGTATCGGGAGAGGCTTTGGAGGGCGGACTTCGCGACCCCCATCCAGTTGTAGGCAGGCCATGCCTGGCTGTTATCGAAGTCGAGACCGACGATCGAACCGCCATCGGGCATTAACGGCACGAAGGCGTCGGCGAGCGTCTTGAGTGAGTACGTCGAGATGTGCATCGCCGTGGCGACGTCCTCCCAGGGCGCGCCGAAGAAGTCGTCACCCAGACAGGAGGCTGGGGCGAACCCAATCGCGTGGAGCACCCCATCGACGTGCCCGAGCGCCTCGCGAACTTGCTCGCGCACCGATTCCACATGGTCGGCCACCGTGACATCGAATTCGAACACGGGCGGGGCGGGGTCGAGCTTCCGCGCCGTGCGCTGGGTCAGAGAGACGGCGCGACCGGCGCCGGTCAACACCACTTCGGCGCCCTCGGCGATCGCCAATCGCGCCACGCCGAACGCCAAGGACGCGTCGGTGAGTACGCCGGTGATGACGAGTTTTTTGCCGTCGAGTATTCCCATGGCACGGACCGTAGCCCTCGTGATGGTCGCGGGCGGGCGATGTGCGATGATCCCGGGGTGACGCGCGACGACGGTCAGGGCCCGGGACTCATCGGAGTCATCGGCGGCAGCGGCCCCGCCGGAAGCGCCCTCGCGGCGCGCCTCGCGAGCGTCGGCTTCTCCGTCATGATCGGCTCGCGGTCGAAGTACCGAGCGATGGAGGCCCGCGATCACTACGTCGACCTCCACCCCGAACTCGCCGAGTCCTTGACCTTCGGTGACAACGCGGCGGCGGCCCGAGCCGACCTGATCGTCATCGCCACACCGTGGGACTCCGCCGCGACGATGGCCCAGGAGTACCAGGAGGACCTCCGAGGCAAGGTCGTGGTCTCGATGGCGAACGCCCTCGTGCGCGTCGGACACGAGTTCCAGCCGCTCGTCCCCCCGCGTGGGAGCGTTGCCGCGCATGTGCAGGCGGCGGTACCCGGATGTCGGATCGTCGCCGCCTTCCACCACCTTCCTGCCAAGGAGCTCGGGCACCTCGGATCGCCGATCGACTCCGATGTGCTGATCTGCGGTGACGATCCAGCGGCGGTGCGCGAGGTGAGCGAGATCGTCGCGCGGATCCCCGGATGCCGACCCCTCGACGCCGGGGAATTGTCGAACGCGACCGCGATCGAAGCCTTCACCGCGGTCCTGCTTCAGCTGAACGTCCGCTACAAGACCCGGGTCGCGCCGAAGCTGACCGGTATCCGCGGCGATGCCTGACTCGGTTCAACCTCTTCCAACGCTCCGAATCCACGACACTCGGACGGGGGCGCTCGTCGAGCCGGTTCTCGGGGACCAGGTTCGTATGTACGTCTGCGGCATCACGCCCTACGACGCGACGCATCTCGGGCACGCGAGCACCTTCCTCGCGTACGACGTGTTGATACGCACCCTCGTCGATCGCGGACATCGCGTGCGGATGGTGCGCAATGTCACCGATGTCGACGACCCGCTGTTCGCGAAAGCCCGCGAGCTCGGCATTCATTACCTCGACCTCGCGGCCGCCGAGGAGCGACGCTTCGATGCCGACATGGCAGCGCTGAACGCGATCGCCCCGGATTCGGCTCCCCGAGCCTCCTCAGCGATCAGCGATATACGGCGGCTCATCGGCGCGGTGCTCGATGCGGGCCGGGCCTACACCTCGGGCGGGGCGGTCTACTTCGCCGCCGGGGAGTCGCCCGCGCTCGGGGCGCTGAGTGGACTCGATCGGGAGACCATGCTCGGCCTCGCCGCATTGCGAGGCGGCAACATCGACGATCCGGCTAAGCGAGATCCACTCGACTTCGTGCTGTGGCAACCGTCCGCGGCCGACGAGCCAGCATGGGACTCTCCGTGGGGTCCGGGACGTCCCGGCTGGCACATCGAGTGCAGTGCTCTCGTGCTCCGAGAACTCGGAGAGACCATCGACATCCACGGCGGGGGAGCGGACTTGATCTACCCCCACCACGAGTGCGAGACGTTGCAATCCGAGGCGGCCACCGGCAGCCCGTTCGCTCGCTACTGGATGCACGCCGCCCTCGTGTCCATGGACGGCGAGAAGATGTCGAAGAGTCTTGGCAACCTCGTCTTCATCGACCGCCTCCGCGCCGAATGGGAGCCCGTCGTGATCAGGGCCGGAATCACCACCCACCACTACCGAACCGAATGGGAGTGGGACGACGGGCTGATGGCCCGCAGCGCCGAGCGCGTTGAGCGATGGCGGGCGGCTGTGGGTGGGCCGTCCGGCGATTGTCTCGAGACGGTTCGCGAGCGATTGGCCGATGATCTCGACACCCCGGGCGCGCTCTCCGCTCTCGACGAGGCCGCCGGCCGCGGTGAGGACGTCTCCCGGGCCTGCGAACTCCTCGGCTTGCGGCTCGGTTGAGGGGACGGGGCAGGCGGCTCGGGCCTCCGTAGACTCCGAGGGCCATGTCGTCCATCACCGTTCGTCTCCCCGACGGAAGCGCCCGAGAACTCCCCGCCGGATCGAACTCGCTCGACCTCGCGGGTTCCATCGGTCGGCGTCTGGCCGAGGACGCGGTGGCCGCTGTCGTCGACGGCCGGGAGACCGACCTCACCGCGGAGCTCCGCGACGGATCCGAAGTCGCCATCATCACGGCGGACTCCGATCGGGGTCGGCACGTGCTGCGTCATTCGACCGCGCACGTCCTCGCCCAGGCGGTAACCCGACTGTTCCCGGGCGCGACCTTCTCCGTCGGCCCCGCCATCGAGGACGGCTTCTACTACGACTTCGATCTTCCTGACGGTCGCACCTTCACCGAGGACGACCTTGCGAGCATCGAGGCCGAGATGCAGGTCATCGTCGAAGCCGACCAGCCCTTCGTTCGCTCGGAGATGTCGGCGGAGGCAGCGCTCGAACTCTTCGCCGATCAGCCGTACAAGTGCGAGATCATCCGACGCGTCATGGACGCCGGGGGAGACCAGATCGACGCCGGCGAGGTGTCCTCGGCCGATCGAATCAGCGCGTACCGGAATACCGAGGAGTTCGTCGACATGTGCGTCGGGCCCCACGTGCCCTCGACCGGTCGGCTCGGCCACTTCCGGCTCCAGCGGATCTCGGGTGCCTACTGGCGCGGCACCGAAGCGGGGCCGATGCTGCAGCGCGTCTACGGCACCGCCTGGCACTCGAAGAAGGCTCTCGCTGAACACCTCCACCGGCTCGAGGAGGCCGCGAAGCGCGACCACCGCCGGCTCGCGGTGGACCTCGACCTTCTCAGTTTCCCGAGCGAGCTTGGCGGCGGACTCGCTGTTTGGCATCCGAAGGGTGCCGTCGTGCGGCGGCTCATGGAGGACTACAGCCGACAGCGCCACGCCGACGGCGGCTACCAGTTCGTGTACACGCCGCACGTCACGAACGGTCGCCTTTTTGAGACCTCCGGGCACCTCGACTACTACGCCGACGGCATGTACCCGCCGATGGAGATGGACAACGGCACCTACTACCTGAAGCCCATGAACTGTCCTATGCACTGTCTGGTCTATGGGTCGCGCCAGCGGAGCTACCGGGAACTGCCGCTCCGGCTGTTCGAACTGGGCAACGTGTACCGCTATGAGCGAGCAGGCACCCTGCACGGTCTGCTGCGGATTCGGGGATTCACCCAGGACGACAGCCACATCTTTTGCACCGAGGAGCAACTCGCCGACGAGGTCGCCTCCCTCCTCGACTTCGTGCTGTCCGTGCTCCGAGCCTTCGGCTTCGAGGACTTCCGCTTCAACCTGTCGACGAAGGACCCGGACAAGTACGTCGGATCCGATGAGGTGTGGGAGCGGGCAACCGCCGCGCTCCGGGACGCGCTCGAGCGACACGGGCTCGAGTACGGCGTCAAAGAGGGCGACGCCGCCTTCTACGGGCCGAAGATCGACATCGATGTTCGCGACGCCATCGGGCGCTCCTGGCAGCTGTCCACCATCCAGGCCGACTTCAACAATCCGGAGCGTTTCGACCTCGAGTACGTCGGAGCCGACAACGGTCGGCACCGGCCGATCATGTTGCACCGCGCGTTGTTCGGCTCGGTCGAGCGATTCTTCGGGGTGCTTCTCGAGCACTACGCCGGGGCCTTCCCGACCTGGCTCGCGCCACTTCAGGTGAGGGTCCTGCCGGTGTCAAGCGATCACGAGGCGTACGCCGAGACGGTGAGGGCGGCCCTTGAAGCCCGTGGGCTGCGCGTCGACACCATCGGGGCCGATGACGCGCTCGGTAAGCGCATCCGCACCTCCAAACTCGAGAAGATTCCCTATGTCCTCGTCGTCGGGGATGACGACGTCGCCCATGGCACCGTCGGGGTGAATCCCCGTGGTGGGGAGGTCGAGCGCGACGTGGCCCTCGATGACTTCATTCAGCGGGTGAGCGCCGAGGTCAACGATTCCTCTCGCGCTGCGTTAACGGCCTGACATGGCGTTCGAGCAACTCTGGAACGGCTGGCGCTCCCAGTACGTCGCGGGAGCGCCACGGGGTTCCGACCCTCCGCGTGATGGGCAGTCAGTGTTCACCGCGATCCTCGAATCCGGGGCAGCCGACGAGGAGACCCACATCGTGTATCGCGGCGTGTCGTGTTTCGCGATCCTGAACGCCTACCCGTACGCCTCCGGACACCTCCTCGTTCTGCCCTACCGGCAGGTCGGTGATCTCTGCGACCTCTCAGCGGAGGAAACGGCGGAGTTGTGGTCGATCGTCACCGACGCGACCGTCGCTGTCCGAGCGGCGTTCGGACCCGAGGGAGTGAACATCGGCATCAATATGGGCAGAGCGGCCGGGGGATCGATCGCCGAGCACCTCCACGTCCACGTCGTCCCTCGGTGGGTTGGCGATTCCAACTTCATGACCGCGATCGCGAACACCCGGACCCTTCCTGTCGCCCTCGACGAGACAGCAGAGCGCTTGAGGAGAGCGTGGCCGTCCGCGGGAGCAGGGCCTAAGGTCTCACGATCATGAGCGGGGACTCCCCACAGCCCGACGGCTCGTCGACCGAAACGGACCAGCACGTCGACGTCCTGCCCGACGACCTCGATCCGAGCCTCGCTGCCGGCGCCTATCGCTTCCCCGACAACTCGCGACGGCGTGTACCCGCCGTCACTTCCGCTCTTGTTGGACTCGCCGTCATGCTCATCTCGCGAAGCGTCGAGTCCCCCTTGGTGAACGACGGCCTCACCATCGGCGGGTTGGGCCTCGCGGTCTTCGGTCTCTACGGCGTGCTCGCCGGTCGACGGATGCACCTTGACGAGACACAGGCACTCGTGCGGGCCCAGCAAGCGCTCGGCTTCCCGGTCGGCCACGCCTCGGCCCAGCAGGTCTGGCGAGGACTTCTCAGCCGGCCCACTTGGCGCGTGCTCGCTTATTCCACGGAGGATCCACCGAGGCGCCGAGGTTTGGTGCTGGTGGACGCGGTCGACGGTCGTGTCGTGGAACACCTGGCTGAGGAAAACACTGACGATCTGACGGTCGATGACACCTCCGTCGCGACAGGGGAGGGCAACTGATGCTCGACGGCGCGTTTCGGGGACCGGTTGACCGCGCGGTCCGCCCCATCGGTCGTGCTCTTCGGCGCACGGGCCTCTCACCCGACCATCTGACGGTCGTCGGCCTGGTGGTGGCTGCGCTCGCCGCAGTCGCCGTCGCCTCGGGGCGTTTGGTGATCGGTCTGTTGCTCGTGATTGCGGCTGCCTTACCCGATCTGTTCGACGGGGCACTCGCCAAAGCGTCCGGCACCTCGAGTCAGCGAGGCGCCTTCTTCGACTCCACCGTCGATCGGATTACCGACGCGATGCTCCTCGGAGGAATCGCGTGGTATCTCGCCGACGTCGACGCTCCGCACGCGGCGATCCTCCCGTTCGCGGTGTCCTCGGTTGCCTCGGTGATTTCGTACCAGCGCGCGAAGGCCGAATCACTCGGCCTTGACGCGAAAGGCGGGCTGATGGAGCGGGCCGAGCGCATCGTGCTCCTATGCATCGGGCTCCTGCTCGAGGCGGTCGGACTCGACGGCGCGCTCACCGTGATCCTCTGGGGAATGCTTGTTCTCATCTCCGTTACCGCGGTGCAGCGATTCGTCAAGGTGTGGAGACAGGCCGAGGTCGCGCCGGTCGTCCAGGCCCGTATCGACCTCCGGCGAGAGCGCCGGGCGGAGCGTCGCGAGTCGCGCTCTGAGCGGTCGGTCGCCCGTCGCACCATCGTGCAGCGTCGCTCCGGTCACGAGCGCCGTCGCTGAGTTCCCCATGAGCAACCGGACGACCGTCCTGCGGTTTCGTCTGCTTGCGGCGATCGCGAGGTCGCTTCCCGCACCCGTCCGGCGGCGGGTCCCAACTCTGGCGAGGTGGCTGACCCCGGTTCTCATCGGTGGCGCACGACGCCGACTCCTCGCCGCCCACCAACGTCGACTCGACCCCGAAGCCGACGATCGGACGGTGCGCGACCGGGTCCGGGCGATGGTGTCGTCCTATGTCCGGTACTGGCTCGACACTCTCCGGCTTCCGGCGGTGCCCGAGCAGGACTGTGTGTCCGCGATCACGGTGGAGGGCTATGAGCACGTCGAGGCCGCCCTCGCCGGCGGTCGGGGAGCGATCCTCGCGCTACCTCATCTCGGAGGTTGGGAGTGGGCCGGTCGCTGGCTCGCCGCCCAGGGTGTCGAGGTGGTTTCAGTGGTCGAGCGCCTTGAGCCACCCGAGCTGCTCCACTGGTTCACCTCACTCCGGGCCGAGCTCGGGATCAATGTGCATCCGGCCGGGCCGGACACGGTCGCTCAGCTACGAAGCACCCTCGATCGCAATGGCGTCGTCTGCCTGTTGAGCGATCGCGACGTCACCGGCGGTGGCTACGAGGTGGACTTCTTCGGAGAAACCACCTCGCTCCCAGCGGGACCGGCCGTCCTCGCGCTCCGGTGCGGCGCACCGCTGCTCCCGACGGCCGTCTACCAGGTCGATGGTGACCGCCATCTCGGGGTGGTCGTCGATCCGATCGACACCTCGAGGCGAGACGGCTTTCGTCGCGACACCGAACGGGTGATGTCCGACCTCGCTGGGGCTCTCGAGGAGCTGCTCCGGCGCGCACCCGAGCAATGGCACCTTTTCCAGCCGAACTGGCCGAGTGATCCGGGGTGGACCGCATGTTGAGGGTGGGCATGTTCTGCCCGTACAGCCTGACGGTTCCCGGCGGGGTGCAAGCCCAAGTACTCGGGCTCGCCGAGGAGATGAGGCGGCGGGGCCACGAGGTGCGGGTGCTCGGCCCCTGCGACGGCCCACCGCCAACGACCTATGTCACACCGCTCGGCAACAGCCTTCCGACGGCGGACA
>VMBT01001128.1_pt1 | contig 14455 bp, 11 predicted proteins | sample 4404301 | NCBI WGS metagenome assembly VMBT01 (sample SAMN12238535, study PRJNA552566) | marine metagenome | isolation source: Coastal seawater | place: USA: coastal Georgia, Sapelo Island | collected 2008-08/2009-08
GCCTCAAATTTTATATGTTGATCTAATTCTTAATGATGGTAATTCATACAAGACACTATCTTTTTTCGCTGAACAAAAAAAGATTAAAGTAGTCTCTTCATTGGATAAATTTGGGTATGAAATTAACGTTTCGGGGTCTAAAAACGATTCCCTATTACGCGATTATGTTGCTTTCAATCGCAAATTTAATGACCAAAAATTAGATCTTATTAAGACATCATTAGAAGTAAATAATCAAGTTGATGAAGATAGTTTATCAAAGATTGATGAGATGTTGATCAGTTTGAACAAAAGACAATTTTTATATAATGCTAATTTTGCATTAAGACATTCTGATTTTGAAGTATCTCCTTATATCGCGATTACAGATTTAAAGGAATCAAAAAAGATTATGGATACAATATATAAATCTTTAAGTGATGATATTAAGAAATCTAAGTACGCTGAAAATCTGAAAAAATTACTTTCGATTTAACCTCCAGAATACTCAACAAAATTTCTAGGAGTTTCATAAAGTACAATTGAAAGCTTACCCTCAAGCTCAATTGAATCATTTAGCTTATTCCAAATAAAAACTGCTAAATTTTCAGTTGATGGAATTTTATCTTTAAAATAATCTATATCAAGATTTAAGTTTTTATGATCTAAAACATCTTCAACTTCTCTAACTATAATTTTTTTTAGGTCACTCAAGTCCATAACCATCCCAGTATCTTGATCTATTTCACCTTCAAATTTCACAATCAGTTCATAATTATGTCCATGATAGTTTTCATAACTACACCTTCCAAAAACATCCAGATTTTTTTCTTTAGACCAAATTGGATTATACAGCTTGTGAGCTGCATTAAAATGACTTTTTCTACAAATTGTAATTTTCATAATTATTAAAATATTTATAATGATCCTTAAACATAACTTTCAACCAAGCTGTGAAATTTTCAGGATTATTTGAAATTTCTACTTTAAGATTTTCAGTTGAAATCCATTTAAAATCAATTGCTTCATCAGGATTTAGAATAGGATTTTTAGAGTATCTACCAAAAATAACATGGTCATATTCATATTCTGTAAGTCCATTATCAAAATCTTCTCTATAGACAAATGAGAAAATTTCAGATAATTGAGTTTCTATTCCCATTTCTTCAATTAATCTCTCATTTGCACATTCAATTAATGTCTTCCCCTCATAAGGATGACTACAGCAAGTATTGGTCCATAAATTACCCGAATGGTACTTATGCGGTGCTCTTTTTTGAAGCAATATTTCATTTTTGTCATTAAAAAGGAAAATTGAAAAAGCTCTATGAAGTAATTTCTTTTTGTGAGCTAAAATCTTTTCTTCGACTCCAATTTGATTGTTCTCTAAATCTACTAAAATTACATTTTTTGACATATTTTCAAATTTACTAGAATTAGATTTTAAACATACAAATAAGGTGCTATTTTTGCGATCGACAATGAATTTAGAATCAAATATTGATATAAGAAGAACTTTTGGTATAATTTCTCACCCTGATGCTGGTAAAACCACTTTAACTGAAAAATTACTTTTGTTCGGAGGTGCTATAAATGAAGCAGGAGCAGTAAAATCAAATAAAATTAAAAAAACTGCTACCAGTGATTTTATGGAAATTGAAAAACAAAGAGGAATATCTGTATCAACATCAGTTCTTTCATTTAATTATCAAGGAAAAAAAATAAATATCCTTGACACCCCAGGTCATAAAGATTTTGCTGAAGATACATTTAGAACCTTAACTGCTGTTGATAGTGTAATTGTTGTAATAGATGTTGCTAAAGGAGTTGAAGAACAAACAGAAAAACTCGTAAAAGTTTGTCAAATGAGAAATATACCTATTATGATATTTATTAATAAATGTGATAGAGAAGGTAAAGACCAATTTGACTTATTTGATGAATTAGAAAAAAAATTAAACTTCAAAGTTTCTCCAATAACATATCCAATCGGTCTAGGGTATGATTATTCAGGAATTATTGACCTTTTAAGTGAAACAGTTAAACTCAATGATGGTTCAGAATTAAAACTAAATGATATTTATAACAAACCTAATTTAATAAATAAAGAATCATCAAATAGTCTAAGTGAAGAAATTGATCTTCTCAAAGGAATTTATCCAAAATTTTCATTTGATGATTATTTAAAATGTAAAATCCAACCTGTATTTTTTGGTTCTGCACTCAATAATTCAGGTATAAAGGTTATGCTTGATTATTTTTCTAAATATGCACCACCTCCGGGTTCTAAAGAAACAAAAAATAGAATAGTTAAACCTAAGGAGACTAAGTTTAGTGGCTTTATATTTAAAATTCATGCTAACATGGATCCTAAACATCGTGATAGGCTTTCTTTTATCAAAATAGTTTCTGGTCAATTCAAAAGGAACACCTTGTACTACCATGTAAGAAGTGGAAAGAAAATAAGATTTAGTAGCCCAAATTCATTTTTTGCTGATAAAAAGGAAATAATAGATATATCTTACCCTGGTGACATTATTGGGGTACACGATACAGGAAATTTTAAAATAGGTGATTCATTTTCTGAAGGGGAAGATCTTGAATTTGTAGGAATACCAAGTTTTTCACCAGAAAACTTTAAATACATAATTAATCAAGATCCGATGAAATCAAAACAATTAAGTAAGGGTATTTTACAATTAATGGATGAAGGAGTAGCACAATTGTTCACACTAACAATTAATGGTAGAAAGGTTATTGGTACAGTCGGCGTTTTACAATTTGATGTAATAAAATACAGATTAGAACATGAGTATGGAGCAAAATGTTCTTATGAAAACATTAATATAAGTAAAGCGTGTTGGATTGATGAAAAAAAATCTGACAAAACACAACTGGAAGATTTTATGAGACAAAAACAGAAATTTATAGCCCTTGATAAAGAAAACAAAAAAGTTTTTTTATCTGACTCCTTATTTACTCTAGCTCACACCAAACAAAAGTTTGATAAGTTAGTTTTTCACGAAAAGTCTGAATTTTAGTTATGCTTCACCTTTTGGACCAAAATTTAGAGGAATAAATTCCTTTTTAAATTCTTTTACAGGACCATGGTTCGTTTCATATTTGTCTAAATTGTCAGAAAGAGCCTTTAAAAACTTTTTTGTATGCTCTGGTGTTAAGATAATTCTAGATTTAACCTTTGCTTTTGGAGTACCAGGCATAATATTTATAAAGTCTAAAACAAACTCGGTTGGTGAGTGATTTACAACAACAAGATTTGAATATGAACCTTGAGCAATGTTTTCATCAAGCTCAATATTGATATTCTTTTTATTGTCATTACTCATCACCAAACCTTATGCGTTTACTTTCAATAAGCTCTTCATATTCGTCAGTATATCCAACGATTACGTCATCAAATTCTCTGTTTCCTGTACCAGCAGGTATCTTATGTCCTACAATTACATTCTCTTTTAATCCATCTAAAGAATCTATCTTACCATTTATTGCAGCTTCATTTAAAACTTTAGTAGTTTCTTGGAATGAAGCGGCTGATATAAATGATTTAGTTTGTAATGAAGCTCTAGTTATTCCTTGTAAAATTGGAGTTGCCGTTGCGTTAACAGCATCACGAGCAGTTACAAGATTTTTATCTTCTCTTTTTAAAATCGAATTTTCGTCTCTTAGCTCTCTAGCAGATACAATTTGTCCTTCCTTTAACTTTAAGGAATCACCTGCAGACTCTATAACTTTTTTTCCGTAAAGATTATCATTTTCAACTATAAATTCCTTTTTATGAACAAGTTGGTTTTCCAAAAATGTTGTATCACCAGCATCCTGAACTTGAACCTTTTGCATCATCTGTCTAATGATCACTTCAAAATGCTTATCACTTATTTTTACTCCTTGTAATCTATAAACTTCTTGAACCTCATTAACAAGGTATTGTTGTACAGCTGAGGGACCTTTAATCTTTAAAATATCGTTAGGAGTTATTGAACCATCAGAAAGAGGCATTCCAGCTTTTACAAAATCATTTTCTTGAACCAGTATTTGATTAGAAAGTTTAACTAAGTACTTTTTAATATCCCCAGTTCTTGTTTCAACAATTATCTCTCTGTTACCTCTTTTGATTTTTCCAAATGAAACAACACCATCAACTTCACTAACAACAGCAGGATTAGATGGATTTCTTGCTTCAAAAAGTTCAGTAACTCTTGGAAGTCCACCTGTAATATCACCAGACTTAGCTGATTTTCTTGGAATCTTAACTAAAATTTTTCCTTGATCAACAGATTCTCCATCATCAACTATTAAGTGAGCTCCAACAGGTAAGTTATAAGTAATTAAATTCTTACCTTTTTTATCATTAATTAGAAGTGAAGGAATTAATTTTTTGTTTCTAGATTCAGTAATTACTTTTTCTTTAAAACCAGTTTGTTCATCAATTTCTACTTGATAAGTAAGACCTTTCTCAATATTTTCATACTGTACATTACCACCAAATTCTGAAATTATAACACCGTTGTAAGGATCCCAACTACAAATCACATCACCTTTTTTAATCTTCTTTCCATTCTTAACAGAAACAGAAGATCCATAAGGGATTATATTAGAACTTAGAACAATTCCAGTTTTTTCATCTAAAATTTTAATCTCGCATGTTCTGGATAAAACTAAATCAATCGTTTTACCTTCATTATCTTTAGACTTTACAGTTTTTAAATCTTCAATTTCAGTAATACCATCAAATTTTGCAGACAAACTATTTTCTTCTGAAATATTACCTGCAATACCACCTACGTGGAATGTTCTTAATGTTAACTGGGTTCCAGGCTCACCAATTGATTGAGCTGCGATAACTCCAACAGCTTCTCCAATTTGAACCATTTTACCAGTAGCTAAATTTCTACCATAACACTTTGCACAAATTCCTCTCTTGGCTTCACATGTTAAAGGAGATCTAACTTCAACTTTATCTACGGGCGAATCTTCAATTGCTCTAACTATATCATCATCAATATGTTGTCCTGCTTTTACAATAATTTCGTCATTAAGTGGGTTGTAAACATCATGAAGAGAAACTCTTCCTAAAATTCTATCGCCCAATGGTTCTACTATTTCTTCATTTTTCTTTAATGCTTCAACAGTGACACCTCTTAAAGTACCACAATCTTCAGAATGTACTACTACATCCTGGGCAACATCATGAAGTCTTCTAGTTAAATAACCAGCATCTGCAGTTTTTAAAGCAGTATCCGCAAGACCTTTTCTAGCACCGTGAGTTGAAATGAAATATTCTAAAATTGATAGACCTTCCTTAAAGTTAGATAGAATAGGGTTTTCAATAATTTCTCCACCACCAGAACTAGCCTTTTTAGGTTTAGCCATTAGACCTCTCATACCTGTTAACTGTCTAATCTGTTCTTTCGATCCTCTTGCTCCAGAATCAAGCATCATATACACCGAGTTAAAACCTTGCTGATCTTCGCTAATTCTTTTCATTGCAAGTTCAGTTAGTGAAGCATTTGATGAAGTCCAAACGTCAATAACTTGATTATACCTTTCATTGTTAGTAATCAATCCCATGTTATAGTTGGCTACAATTGCATCAACTTCTTTATTCGCAGAGTCAACCATAGTATTCTTTTCATCTGGAATAATGATATCACCTAAACTAAATGATAAGCCACCTTTGAATGCAAAGGAGAATCCCATATCCTTAATCTTATCAAGAAACTCAGCTGTTTCGGGAACACTCGTTTTTTTAAGAATATTACCAATAATTCCACGAAGAGCTTTTTTATTAAGTACAGTGTTAATATAACCAGCTTTTTCAGGAACAACTTCATTAAACAAAACTCTACCTACAGTAGTTTCGATAAGCTTAGTTTCTAATTCCCCAGAATCATTTAAATCTTTAACTCTTACTTTGATTGCAGCATTCAAATCAACTTTATTTTCATTGAAAGCTATATTTACTTCTTCAGATGAATAAAAAATTAAACCTTCGCCTTTTACTGGATTATCTTTTGTTGACATTTTCTTTTTCGTCATGTAATAAAGACCTAAAATCATATCTTGAGATGGAACAGTAATTGGCGAACCATTTGCTGGATTTAGAATATTGTGAGAAGCTAACATAAGTAATTGAGCTTCTAATATTGCCTCAGGACCTAGAGGAAGGTGAACTGCCATTTGATCTCCATCAAAGTCAGCATTAAATGCAGTACAAACTAATGGATGAACCTGAATAGCCTTACCTTCGATTAATTGAGGTTGAAAAGCTTGTATACCTAGTCTGTGTAATGTAGGAGCTCTGTTTAATAGAACTGGATGTCCTTTTAAAACGTTTTCTAAGATATCCCATACAATTGGTTCTCTTTTATCAATTATTTTTTTTGCAGACTTAACAGTTTTTACAATTCCTCTCTCAATTAACTTTTTTACGATGAAAGGTTTATATAATTCAGCTGCCATGTCCTTTGGTATTCCGCATTCATAAAGTTTCAGCGTTGGCCCTCCAACAATAACTGAACGAGCAGAATAATCAACACGCTTTCCTAACAAGTTCTGTCTAAATCTACCTTGTTTACCTTTCAATGAATCTGAAAGTGATTTTAGAGGCCTGTTAGCTTCAGTTTTAACAGCAGATGATTTTCTTGTGTTATCGAACAGTGAATCAACTGATTCTTGAAGCATTCTTTTCTCATTTCTTAAAATAACTTCAGGAGCTTTTATTTCCACTAATCTTTTGAGCCTATTGTTTCTGATAATAACTCTTCTGTATAAATCATTTAAATCAGATGTAGCAAACCTACCTCCATCAAGTGGAACTAATGGTCTTAGTTCTGGTGGTATTACAGGAATTGCTTTTAATATCATCCACTCAGGTTTATTCTCTCTGTTATCATTTCCTTCTCTAAAAGATTCAACCACTTGTAACCTTTTTAGAGCTTCAGTTTTTCTTTGTTTTGATGTTTCATTATTAGCCTTATGTCTTAGTTCATATGAAAGTTCATCTAAATCAATTCTAGAAAGCAACTCTATTAGACACTCAGCCCCCATTTTGGCGATAAATTTATTTGGATCACTATCCTCCAAAAATTGATTTTCCTGAGGAAGAGATTCCATTATATTTAAATATTCCTCCTCTGTGAGAAAATCCATTTTATTTAAAGGGTTACCTTCGGCATCAACAGCAAGACCAGGTTGAACAACAACATATCTCTCGTAATATATGATCATGTCCAATTTCTTAGTTGGTAATCCTAGTAAATAACCGATTTTGTTTGGAAGTGATTTAAAATACCATATATGAGCAACAGGGACAACTAAATTAATATGTCCAACTCTATCTCTTCTTACTTTCTTTTCAGTTACTTCAACTCCACATCTGTCACAGATAATTCCTTTATATCTAATCCTCTTATATTTCCCACAAGCACACTCATAATCTTTAACAGGACCAAAAATTCTTTCACAAAATAATCCATCTCTTTCAGGTTTGTGAGTTCTATAATTAATAGTTTCAGGCTTTAAAACCTCTCCTCTTGAAGCAGATAAAATTGTTTCAGGAGATGCTAAACCTATTGAGATTTTATTAAATTTTTTTGTTTTGTTAATTTCCATAAATGATTTTGTATTTATTCTTCTAATCTAATATCTAATCCTAGTCCTTTTAATTCATGCATTAAAACATTAAACGATTCAGGCAATCCTGCATCAGGCATTTTTTCACCTTTTACTATCGCTTCATATGCTTTAGCTCTTCCAATTACATCATCTGATTTAATTGTTAAAACTTCCTGAAGTGTGCTGGACGCACCGTAAGCTTCTAACGCCCATACCTCCATTTCACCAAATCTTTGTCCACCAAACTGCGCTTTACCACCTAGTGGTTGCTGTGTGATTAATGAGTATGGACCAATAGATCTTGAGTGCATTTTATCTTCAACCATGTGACCCAGTTTTAGCATATAAATTACACCAACCGTAGCAGGTTGATCAAACTTTTCACCAGTACCGCCGTCGTATAAGTAAGTATGACCAAATCTAGGAACACCAGCTTCATCAGTTAATTCATTAATTTGATCTAAAGTAGCTCCATCAAAAATTGGTGTTGAGAATTTTTTTCCTAAGTTAAGACCAGCCCAACCAAGAACAGTTTCATAAATCTGACCAATATTCATTCTTGATGGTACACCAAGTGGATTAAGAACAATGTCTACAGGTGTTCCATCTTCTAAAAATGGCATATCTTCTTGTCTAACAATTCTGGCAACAATACCCTTATTACCATGCCTACCTGCCATTTTATCTCCAACTTTTAATTTTCTTTTCTTGGCAATATAAACCTTAGCTAACTTCATAACCCCTGCAGGCAATTCATCACCTACAGAAATTGTAAACTTCTCTCTTCTTAACATACCTTGTAAATCATTTTCTTTGATTCTGTAGTTATGTAATAACGTAGAGGCCATTTCAGTAGTTTTTGAGTCTACGCTCCAGTTAGTTTCAGTTAAGTGAATATAATCGTCCACCTCATTCAGAAGTTTCTGTGAATATTTTTTTCCTTTCGGAATAACCTCTTCACCTAAATCATTGAAAATTCCTTGACAAGTCTTACCACTTAAAATCTTGTAAAGTTTATCAACTAGAACAGATTTTAATTCATTGAACTGAAGATCATATTTGATCTCAAGCTGTTTCAATAATTCTTTATCATCTGCTCTTCTTCTTTTATCTTTAATTGTTCTTTCAAACAATTTTTTATCAATTACGATTCCTTTCAATGATGGAGATGCCTTTAAAGATGCATCCTTTACATCACCAGCTTTATCACCAAAAATCGCTCTTAAAAGTTTTTCTTCAGGTGTTGGATCAGATTCACCTTTTGGTGTAATTTTTCCAATCAAAATATCACCTGCTTTTACTTCTGCACCAATTCTGATCATTCCATTTTCATCAAGATCACTAGTAGCTTCCTCACTAACATTTGGAATATCGCTCGTTAACTCCTCCATACCCAATTTAGTATCTCGGACATCAATGGAATATTCATCTATATGAACCGATGTAAAATAATCATCTCTAACAACTTTTTCAGAGATGACAATGGCATCCTCAAAATTATAACCTTTCCATGGCATGAAAGCAACTTTTAGGTTTCTACCTAATGCTAACTCACCATCGGATGTAGCGTAACCTTCACAAAGAACTTGTCCTTTTGCTACCTTATCACCTTTTTTAACAATAGGCTTAAGATTAATACATGTACCTTGGTTTGTTTTTCTGAATTTAATGAGAGAGTATGTTTTTTCATCAGAGTCAAAAGATGTAAGTTTTTCATCTTCGTTCATCTTGTATTTTATCGTGATTTTTTGAGAATCAACGTATGTTACAACACCATCTTTGTCTGCATTTAACAGTACTCTTGAGTCAGATGCAACTTGATTTTCTAAACCTGTACCAACAATTGGAGATTCAGGTTTCATTAATGGAACAGATTGACGCATCATGTTAGAACCCATTAAAGCTCTGTTAGCATCATCATGCTCCAAGAAAGGAATTAATGAAGCAGAAATTGAAGCAATTTGATTAGGTGCAACATCAATATAATTTACATCTTTAGGACTTACAACAGGATAATCTGCTTCAAGCCTAGCTATAACTTTGTCAGCTAATATTTTACCATCTTTACCTTTTTCGATATTTGCTTGTGTAATTAATTTACCTTCTTCTTCTTCAGCAGAAAGGTACTTATAATTCTTAATATCTATAACTCCATCATTAACTTCTCTATATGGTGTTTCAATGAAACCAAGATTATTCACCTTAGCAAATACACTAAGTGATGATATTAATCCAATATTAGGTCCTTCAGGTGTTTCGATTGGACATAACCTTCCGTAGTGAGTGTAATGTACATCTCTTACTTCGAAACCGGCTCTTTCTCTTGACAAACCACCAGGCCCTAGAGCTGAAAGTCTTCTTTTGTGAGTTAACTCAGCTAATGGATTTGTTTGATCCATAAATTGAGAAAGTTGGTTTGTTCCAAAGAAAGTATTAATCACTGAAGATAATGTTTTAGCATTAATCAGATCGATAGGGGTAAACACCTCGTTGTCTCTGACATTCATTCTTTCTCTAATTGTACGAGCCATTCTTGAAAGCCCAACTCCAAATTGTGATGATAACTGCTCACCAACAGTTCTAACTCTTCTGTTTGAAAGGTGGTCAATATCATCAATTTCAGCTTTTGAGTTAATTAACTCAATTAAAAACTTAATTATGGTAATGATATCGTCTTTAGTCAAAACAAGATTCTCCATATCTACATCAAGACCTAGCTTCTTATTCATTCTATACCTACCAACTTCTCCAAGATTGTATCTTTGATCGGAAAAGAATAATTTATCAATAATTCCTCTAGCAGTCTCTTCATCAGGTGGTTCAGCGTTTCTAAGTTGTCTATATATATGCTCAACTGCTTCTTTCTCAGAATTCGTAGGATCTTTTTGTAAAGTATTTAAAATAACAGAATATTCATTACCATCACCTTCTTCTTTGTTGAGAAGAATTGTTTTTGCATTAGTTTCTATAATAACTTCAATATTTTCCTTATCAATAACGGTATCTCTATCTAATACAACTTCATTTCTTTCAATTGAAATAACCTCTCCAGTATCTTCATCAACAAAATCCTCAAACCAAGTATTAAGAACTCTAGCTGCTAACTTTCTTCCAATTACTTTCTTTAAATTCGCTTTTGTTGCTTTAATTTCTTCAGCAAGACCAAAAATTTCAAGAATGTCTTTATCTCTTTCATAACCAATTGATCTAAGAAGTGTTGTTACTGGTAACTTCTTTTTTCTATCAATATAAGCATACATTACCCCATTGATATCTGAAGCAAACTCAATCCATGACCCTTTAAAAGGAATTACTCTAGCAGAATATAATTTTGTTCCATTAGCATGAAAAGATTGACCAAAGAAAACTCCAGGTGATCTATGCAATTGTGAAACAACAACTCTTTCAGCACCATTAATAATAAATGTTCCACTAGACGTCATATAAGGAATAACTCCTAGGTAAACATCTTGTACAATAGTTTCAAAATCCTCATGCTCAGGATCTGTACAATACAATTTCAATCTAGCTTTAAGAGGAACACTGTAAGTTAGACCTCTTTCTATACACTCGTGTACACTGTATCTAGGTGGATCAACAAAGTAATCCAGAAACTCTAAAACAAATTGGTTCCTAGCATCAGAGATTGGAAAGTTTTCTAAAAAAGTTTTATATAGACCTTCATCACTTCTTTCGTCAGATTTAGTTTCTAATTGAAAAAAATCTTTAAAGGACTTGATTTGAATATCTAAGAAATCTGGATATTCTAAACCGTCTGATGAAGATGCAAAGTTAATTCTGTTTGATAGACTCATTAAATTTAAATTAAGTTAAAGAACAATTGATCAGGACTTTCCTGAAATAAAGGATTGAGCTAAGTAGTATCTACTTTAGCTCAACCTCAGCACCAGCTTCTTCTAAAGATGATTTTAACCCTTCAGCTTCATCTTTAGCTACACCTTCTTTGATGTTACTTGGCGCATTGTCAACAAGTTCTTTAGCTTCTTTTAAACCTAATCCAGTAAGTTCTTTAACAAGTTTAACAACTGCTAATTTTGAACCACCAGCTGCTTTTAATACAACAGTGAATTCTGATTGCTCTTCAGCTGCTTCTCCGCCTCCTCCGGCTGCAGGACCAGCAACAACTGCAGCTGCAGCTGCAGGCTCGATACCATACTCTTCCTTGAGTATATCCGCAAGCTCGTTAACTTCCTTTACTGTTAAGTTTACTAATTTTTCTGCAAAATCTTTTAAATCTGCCATTTTATGTTATTTAAGTTATTTTATTAATTATTTTCATTTTTTTCAGAAAGTGTCTTAAGAACACCACTGATAGTTGATCCACTCGATTTTAGAGCGGAAATTAAGTTTTTAGCTGGTGATTGAAGAAGTGAGATTACTTCACCTAACAATTCTTCTTTAGACTTGATATTTACTAATGTTTCAAGTAAATCATCACCTAAATAAATCGATTCTTCAACAAATGCACCTTTCAAAATTGGTTTTTCAGATTTTTTTCTGAAATCTTTTATAACCTTAGCTGGTGCATTTCCAACTTCAGAATACATTAAAGCTGTATTCCCTTTCAATACTGATTTTAACTCGCCAAAATCCTTATCACCCTCATCCATTGCTCTTGTTAAAAGTGTATTTTTAACAATGGAGAGTCTGATATTGGACTTAAAGCATGCTCTACGTAATTTAGATGTAGTTATAGCATCTAGACCAGAGCAATCAGTAATATAAATAGATGAACTAGCATCTAGATCAGTTTTTATACTTTGAATAATATTCGCTTTTTCTTCTCTAGTCATATTAAATAGTATTAGTGTCAATTTTTATACCAGGACTCATAGTACTGGACATAGAAATACTTTTCATGTAAACACCCTTTGATGATGAAGGTTTGATTTTAAGAAGATGGTTAAGAACTTCTCTTGCATTATCTAATATTTTATCAGATTCAAAAGAAATTTTACCAATTGAAACATGTACTATTCCATTTTTTTCAACTTTAAAATCAATCTTTCCTGCTTTTACTTCTTCAACAGCCTTACCAACATTCATAGTAACAGTACCAGTTTTTGGATTAGGCATTAATCCTCTAGGTCCTAAAACTTTACCTAGTGGACCTAACTTACCCATGATGCTAGGCATAGTAATTATTACATCGATATCAGTCCATCCACCTTGAATTTTCTTGATATATTCATCTAATCCAACAAGATCAGCTCCCGCTTTTTTTGCTTCATCCTCCTTGTCAGGTGTTACTAGTGCAAGAACTTTAACATCTTTACCTGTTCCGTTTGGAAGTTTCACAACTCCTCTAACGTTTTGATCAGCTTTTCTAGGATCAACACCAAGGTTGACAGCGATATCAACCGATGAATCAAATTTAAGTGATGAAAAATCCTTGATTATGTTAGACGCTTCTTCTAAACTATACAACTTATCCTTATCAAACTTTGATAAAGAATCTTTTCTATTTTTTGTCAATTTAGCCATATAAATAAATTAGAAAGGAGCTTGTCCTTTTACGTTTAACCCCATTGATCTAGCAGTTCCAGCAATCATCTTCATAGCAGATTCAACTGTAAAAGCGTTTAGATCAACCATTTTATCTTCTGCAATAACTTTAATCTGTTCCCAAGTAACAGATGCTACTTTATTTCTGTTTGGTTCACCAGATCCTTTTTTAACTTTTGCTGCTTCTAACAGTTGTGCAGCTGCAGGTGGTGTTTTAATTACAAACTCGAAAGATTTATCAGCAAAAACAGATATAACAACAGGAACAATTTTACCTGGTTTATCTTGAGTTCTAGCATTAAACTGCTTACAAAACTCCATAATATTAACACCCGCAGCTCCTAATGCAGGACCTACTGGTGGTGATGGATTTGCAGCACCGCCTCTAATTTGTAATTTTAAAACCTTTTGTACTTCTTTTGCCATTTATAAATAATTTATTTCTAAGATTGGAAGCTTCTTAAAAATGATTTATATGTAACACTTATATTTTTTCAACTTGCATGTAGGATAACTCCAATGGGGTTTTCCTACCAAATATTTTAACCATTACTTCTAGTTTTCTCTTTTCCTCATTAACCTTTTCAATACTTCCATTGAAACCATTAAAAGGTCCATCGATCACTTTAATATTTTCACCTACTGTAAATGGAATAGCAATATTTTCACCTTCCATTGACAGTTCATCAACTTTACCTAGCATTCTACTAACTTCAGTTGGTCTTAACGGAACTGGATCTCCACCTTTAGTTTCACCTAAAAAACCTAAAATATTTGGGAATGATCTAATTATGTGTGGAATTTCACCAGTTAGATTAGCCTTAATCATAATATATCCAGGAAAGTAAACCTTTTCCTTACTAATCTTCTTACCATTACGAATTTGTATCACCTTTTGTGTTGGAACAATAATGTCCTCTACAAAGGATGAAATGTTAAGTCTGTTAACTTCACCTTCAATGTAGTCCTTAATCTTGTTTTCTTGACCACTAATTCCTCTGATCACATACCATTTCTTTTCAGAAGTATCACTCATAATTATACAAATTGAAAATAAAGTTCAAAGATTTCACCTAACACTGTATCTGCTAACCAAATAATTAAAGCAAATATCACAGAGAAGACTAATACTACTAATGTTTTGGATTGTAGCTCTACTAGAGGAGTCCATGTAACATGGTCTCTAAGCTCACTAAATGATTCCTTTATGTAGTTAATTATGCTTCCCATCTTTTAAAATTGCACGGGTTGAGAGACTCGAACTCCCGACACCTGGTTTTGGAGACCAGTGCTCTACCAACTGAGCTAAACCCGT
>VMBT01001129.1_pt1 | contig 14438 bp, 12 predicted proteins | sample 4404301 | NCBI WGS metagenome assembly VMBT01 (sample SAMN12238535, study PRJNA552566) | marine metagenome | isolation source: Coastal seawater | place: USA: coastal Georgia, Sapelo Island | collected 2008-08/2009-08
CGATCAGATTGACCCTTTGGCTGGCCAGAGCCCCCGCAATTTTATTGGGCACATAGCCAAGCTCGTTGGCCGCTTTGAGAACTTTTTCGCGCGTGGCTTCGGACACATCTCCGCGACCGCGCAGCACTCTGCTGACCGTCATTTCTGACACGCCTGAGGCTTCTGACACATCTCTTAGCGTGAGCGCACGCCCGCGAACTTCGTTCATAGCCGTTTTTCCACGATATTCGTTTTTTGCAGTATCGTAATTTTGCAGCGGGTGTTCAAGTTAAACCAACATTGCTATTGAGTATGTGATCAAATTTGAAATTCAGGGACGAAAGCAGCTTTAAAATTTGGTTGTGACCCTGTATCTAGGCCATGTAAGGCCCCGTGGCTCAACAGGATAGAGCAGCCCCCTCCTAAGGGGCAGGTTACAGGTTCGAATCCTGTCGGGGTCACCAGTTTTCGTACTTGGATCGCATGTCACATTGGACTGGTCCTTTGTGTTGTGGGCTTTCCTGCAGTCACAGGGCTTGAACTTTCTTTGAAAATAAATATCTCCGGCAGCAAACGGAGGCGCACATGACAAAAGTATTTAAAAACTTCGAGGCGGATACAGGAAAGATCCTGAACATTGTGATCAATTCACTTTACTCGGATCGCGAGATTTTCTTGCGTGAATTGCTGTCTAACGCGTCTGATGCGATACAAAAGCGGCGATACCTTGGGCAAACAGATCCGGCCGTTTTAAATGCTGGCGAAGACAGGATCACGCTTCGAGTGGATGCCAAGAAAAAAACACTTGAAATAGAAGACAGTGGAATTGGTCTAAGCGAAATAGAATTGGCGGAAACCCTTGGAACACTGGCCAAATCTGGAACCGAAAGCTTTCTTAAGGATCTTGAAAACGCAAAAGAGGACAAAGATGCCGCCAGAAGTCTGATCGGGAAATTCGGGGTTGGGTTTTATTCTGCCTTTATGGTTGCGGAAAAAGTCGAAGTTCTGACGAAAAAGGCCGGAACTGAGAATGCGTTTCTTTGGACAAGTGATGGTCAGTCTGGCTATGAAATTGAACCAAGCAACGAAGCGCAGGAAACGGGTACTCGCATCCGCTTACATCTGAAAAAAGATGCCAAGGAATTTGCCGAAGAGGCACGTGTCAAAACGATTGTAAAAAAATATTCCGATCATATTTCGGTGGGCATTCATTTCATTGCTGAAGACGGCACAAGCGAGCAGGCCAATAAAGGGGATGCGCTTTGGACCCGTTCGCCCAAAGATATTTCTGATGAGGATTACAAAAACTTCTACCAATCACATTTTATGGCTTTCGATGATCCCTTCATCACCCTGCACAATCGTTCCGAAGGCACGCTGGAATTCACCAACCTTCTTTTTGTGCCCTCGCGTGCGCCTTTTGATCTTTACGATCCGGAGCGTAAATCAAAGCTCAGCCTTTACATAAACCGTGTTTTTATAACCAATGATCTTGATGCTGTTTTGCCAAAATGGTTGCGCTTTGTGCAGGGGATTTTGGACACAACCAGCCTTGATTTGAATGTCAGCCGTGAACTTGTCCAATCCAGTCCGGTTTTGGGTAAAATCAAAAAGTCCATCACCAAACGTGTGATTGGGGAATTGCAGAAAAAGCTGAAAAATGATGCGACCGCATATGACGCATTTTGGGCGCAGTTTGGGCGGGTCATCAAAGAAGGCCTTTACGAGGATTTTGAAAATCGGGATAAAGTGGCCGAAATCGCCCGCGTCTATTCGCGCAAATCCGGCGGCAATATCACGCTTCAGGATTATGTTGATGGTTTTGCCAGCGATCAAAAAGACATTTACTATCTGACGGCCGATACCATAGAGCAAGCAAAGAAGAGCCCGCATCTCGAAGGCTTTGATGCCCGTGGCATTGATGTTTTGCTGATGACAGATCCTATTGATACATTTTGGATGTCCCAGATGGGACGGTTTAAGGATCATAATTTTGTCTCTATCGTGCGTGACCAATATGACCTTGAGGGCATAGGAAACGCCCAAGACAGCGAAAGCAGCACTGAAAAAGCAGATGAAAGCCAAGTGATTGCACTTTTTAAGGCTCATTTGGGTGAGGTGGTTGAAGATGTAAAAGCATCTTCTACGCTGAAACAAAGTCCTGTGCGGCTGGTCGCTGGTACGACCGGACTGGATTTCAATATGGAGCGTATCCTAAAGGCACAAAATCCAGATTTTGAAGGCAGTAAGAAAATCCTCGAGGTCAACCTCAGCCATGAGCTGATCCGCAAACTTGATGATATGGGGGATGCAGAAACCAAAGCCGCGCTTTGCCGTGTTTTACTGGAACAGGCCAAAATCGCAGATGGAGAGCTTCCGGCTGACGCACAACAATTCAGCGCTGATATTATAAAAATTGGACTGTCTAGCGTGTCCTAAACGAAAACGGCGGAGCCAAAAGACCCCGCCGCAATTTGATGTACGTAGAGCGTTGTCTTAATTCAACGCCGCATCCGTAATGTCATGTGTCCAAGCGCCTTCTGGGGCTTTTGAAATCACAGGGTCAGATCCACCGGCCAAGAGCGTGGCAACGGTGCGCTCATAATCGGCAGGATCCAAAGATCCGTTTGAGCCTGCTGTCAATTTTGCAATCTCACCCATCATCCGCTTTTGATGCTTTTCTGTCTGTGCACCGGAGGCATCATTGTCCAAAACAATCTCTGCTGCTTCATCTGGGTTGGCTTCTGCGTATTTCCAACCTTTCATTGAGGCACGCACAAAGCGAACCATTTTGTCCTTAAAGGCTGGATCCTTGAGGTTGTCCTCAAGCGCGTAAATCCCATCTTCGAGCGTAGCGACGCCTTTTTCCTCATATTTAAAGGTGACCAAATCATCCGGAGACACACCGGCGTCAATAACCTGCCAATATTCGTTGTAAGTCATCGTTGAAATACAATCGGCTTGGCGCTGCAAAAGTGGGTCAACGTTAAAGCCTTGTTTCAGGACTGTGACGCCATCCGCACCACCATCGGTGGAAATACCTTCTTGGCTCATCCAGCTCAGGAACGGATATTCGTTGCCAAAGAACCAAACACCGATGGTCTTTCCTTTGAAATCCGCGGGGCTTTTGATGCCTGTGTCTTTCCAGCAGGTCAGCATTAGGCCTGAGGATTTGAACGGCTGGGCGATATTGACGACCGGCAGGCCTTTTTCACGTGCGGCAAGCGCAGAGGGCATCCAGTTCAGCATCACATCCGCGCCTCCACCCGCAAGCACTTGGGGTGGTGCAATATCAGGACCACCGGGAAGGATCGTGACATTGAGGCCCTCATCGGAATAGTACCCCTTATCCAAGGCGACATAATAGCCTGCAAATTGGGCTTGGGTTACCCATTGCAATTGCAGTTTAACGTCATCAGCTGCTTGGGCAGCCGTTGCGATGACAAGCGCCGCCGCGGTGGTGAGTAGTTTTTTCATTGTTTTCACTCCATTCTGTTGTGTTTTGAGGCCCCTCAACCTCGTTGTGAAGGGTGCCAAAAGGTCACCCCTTTTTCCAAAAGTGCCATAACGCCGTAAAACAGGCTGCCAGCAAGCGCTGCCACGACGATTTCTGCCCACACCATATCAAGTGCTAACTGGCCCACTGATGTGGAAATTCGAAACCCCATCCCAACGATGGGAGAGCCAAAAAATTCGGCAACGATTGCCCCGATCAAAGCTAAGGTCGTCGAAATCTTTAGTCCGTTAAAGATAAAGGGCATGGCAACCGGAAGCTTCAGCTTGAAAAAGGTTTGCCACGCATTGGCCGCATAGGTCCGCATCAGATCCTGCTGGATCAAAGAACTTTCCCGCAAACCTGCAACTGCATTGATCAGCATAGGGAAAAACACCATGACAACCACCACCGCCGCTTTTGAATGCCAGTCAAAGCCAAACCACATGACCAATATAGGAGCTGTGCCAATGATGGGGAGGGCGGCCATAAAGCTTGCCACCGGTAAAAGCCCACGCTGCAGAAAGCTGTATCTCTCAACAAGAATGGCGACAAGAATGGCGCTTGCACAGCCAATCACATAGCCTCTCAGCGCTCCCTTGAGGAATGTTTGCACAAAATCCTTCCACAATATTGGGAGATTTTCCGAGGCGGTTTGCACCACAAGACTGGGTGGCGGCAATATAACAAGCGGTACACCAAGTCCGCGCACGGTCAGTTCCCAGACAAGGATGATCGTCAGACCAAAAATGGTCGGAACCAAAAGACGGATACTGCGCCGCTGTGCCTGTGCACTGTCGGCAAGCTTGACATTAACGAACCATGCGGTCGCCCAAAGCAGCAATGCTAAGAAAACCAAAGTCATGCCATGCCCATCCGCTTCAATGTGACCTGCTGTAGAAGATTTATGATCGCTACAAGCAAGGCTGCGAGCACAGCCGCACTCAGCAAGGCCGACCAGATCTGGATGGTCTGTCCGTAATAGGATCCCGCCAAAAGCCGCGCTCCCAATCCTTGAACAGCCCCTGTCGGAAGTTCACCTACAATCGCGCCCACAAGACTTGCCGCAATCCCGATTTTTAGGGAGGCAAAGAGATATGGCATAGAAGAGGGAAGTCGCAATTTCCAGAATGTTTCTGAGCGTGTGGCATTATAGGTTTTCAAAAGATCCAGCTCCATCCTGTCCGGACTGCGCAATCCTTTGACCATGCCCACCACCACGGGGAAAAAACTGAGGTATGCGCTGATAATGGCTTTGGGTAATAGCCCCTGAATGCCAATGGAGTTCAATACCACAATAATCATCGGTGCAATTGCAAGAATAGGGATCGTCTGAGAGGCAATCGCCCAAGGCATCACGCTCATGTCCATAGCGCGGTTGTGTACGATCCCCACGGCAAGAAGGATCCCCATTGATGTGCCAATTGCAAAGCCAAGCAAGGTAGAAGACAAGGTGATCCACCCATGGTACACAAGGCTGCGTTTGGAGGTGATCTTTTTCTCAACCGTTGTTTTCCAGATTTCTATGCCCACCTGATGGGGCGCTGGAAGGCGTGGTTTTTCCTGCGACAGGGTATCTTTGACCAGATCGGAAAAGGTCAGCTCAATATTTGCACGCCCCGCCTTGTTATAGGCCCAGGCAGAATTAAGCGCGACTGCCGCCCCGTACCAGATCACGACCAGCGCCGTGACAACAGTTAGAACTGGGATCAGAGCCTTTCGCATCGCCTATTCGTCCTTAGATGTAAGGGCAGAGAGAGAAGTTCAATCATAAGAATGCCCCGCCCGCAAGCCTTCACGCACACGATGCGCGATTGCAATAAATTCAGGAGATTCACGGATATCCAGCGGCCGTTCGCGTGGCAACGTGCTGTCGATAACATCGCTGACGCGTCCCGGTCTTGGGGACATGACAACAATCTTTGTCGACAAATAGACGGCCTCTGGGATGGAATGGGTCACAAAGCAAATGGTTTTTTGTGTCTCTTTCCACAGATCCAAAAGCTGTTCGTTGAGATGATCACGCACGATTTCATCCAATGCGCCAAAGGGTTCGTCCATCAGAAGAATATCCGCGTCAAAAGCAAGTGCGCGCGCAATAGAGGCCCTTTGCTGCATTCCGCCTGACAATTGCCATGGGAACTTCTTTTCAAAGTCCTGCAGGTCCACAAGCTTTAAGACTCGTTTGACCCGCTCTGCCTGATCTGATTTGCTTATTCCCATGATTTCAAGCGGAAGGCGGATGTTCTTGCCTATAGTGCGCCAGGGATAAAGCCCAGCGGCCTGAAAGACATATCCATAGGCCCGCCTTTTGCGGGCCTCTTCAGGGCTCATCCCGTTCACCGTAATCTGGCCCGCAGTAGGGTGTTCCAAGTCTGCAGCCACCCGCAGGAAGGTTGTTTTCCCGCATCCAGATGGGCCAATAAAGCTCACGAATTCGCCCTTGTTTATTTCAAGGTTGATATCCTTGAGCGCATGCACAGGCCCATCCGCTGTCTCGAATGTCAAAGACAGGTTGCTGGCTGAGATCACAGATTGAGCCGTCATAGGGTCCTTATCTTTCAAAACGTGGCATGGTCATGGACTGTATTAGATCCCAGCTGGAATATTCATCGGATCGCGGTGGATCTGTTTGGGGGCAGTCAGTTCTTTCCATTTGCTCAGGGCAACATTGGCGGATGGGAAAGGCGGACGGGGCACAAAGCGTCCTCGTCCAGGGTTGGGCTGACTGTTTTGTCCCCAAGCCCAGATGACTTCGCCCCGGCTGAGCGTAAAGCGGGATTGTGCAGTGACTTCAAAACCTTCAAAGACGTTGTAGTCCAGAATGGAGTGATGATTTGTTGGACTGATGGTTTTAGAAATTTTCGGATCCCAAACCACAATATCTGCATCTGCCCCTTCAACAATAGCGCCTTTCTTGGGGTAAATATTGAGTATTTTGGCGATATTGGTGCTTGTTGCCGCCACAAATTCATTGGGGGTAAGCCGACCGGTTTCCACACCTTCGGTCCAAAGCACTGCAAGACGTTCCTCCAACCCGTTGGATCCATTGGGGATAAGGCAGAAATTATCTTTGCCCATCAGTTTCTGTTCGCTGGTAAAGGCGGCGTGATCGGTGGCCACCACCTGAAGAGAACCGGCCTGTAGCCCCGCCCAAAGACTTGCCTGATGGTCTTTGTTACGAAACGGGGGGGACATCACGCGCCGTGCGGAATGCATCCAATCCCCTTTGAAATATTCGCTCTCATCAAGGGTGAGAAACTGGATCAAAGGTTCACCATATACGCGCATGCCCTTTTGACGTGCGCGACGGATGGCTTCATGCGCCTGTTCGCAACTCACATGGACGATGTAAAGTGGCACGCCCGCAGCATCCGCAATGGTGATCGCGCGGTTTGCCGCTTCGCCTTCAAATTCAGGGGGACGGGAATAGGCGTGTCCCTCTGGCCCTGTGATCCCCTTTGCCAGCATTTCCTGCTGCATGTCTGCGACAAGGTCGCCGTTTTCGGCATGCACCATAGGCAAAGCGCCAATTTCCCTGCATCTTTTGAAGCTTGCAAACATTTCATCATCTTCAATCATCAAAGCGCCCTTATAGGCCATGAAATGTTTAAAGGAATTGACGCCCATATCGACGGCGTCTTTCATTTCGTTGAATACATTTTCGTTCCAGCCGGTGATCGCCATATGGTAACCGACGTCCGAACAAATCTGCGGCGCTGATTTGCGATGCCATTCATTTATCGCATTTTTAATTGATCCATCTGCTCCGGGAAGGCAGAAATCGACCACCATCGTGGTGCCTCCAACGGCCGCAGCCCATGTCCCGGTTTCAAAAGTTTCTGCAGCTGTGGTCCCCATAAAAGGCATTTCAAGGTGGGTGTGCGGGTCAATCCCGCCAGGAATGACATAGGCGCCCTCTGCGTCGATATATTCGTCCCCGCTCAGGTCCTCACCGATTTGTTTGATGATTTCATCTTCAATCAGAACATCGGCTTTCCAGGTGCGGTCTGCAGTGCAAACCATTCCGCCTTTGATCACTTTGCTCATTTGTGTTCTCCTTTAAGGGTCGGTGATAGGTCCGCGTTATTCCACAATTTCTGCGGTTTCTACGACCGCATGGAACAAAACCTCTGCCCCCGCCGTGGACCAGTCTTTGGAAATTTCTTCGGCTTCATTATGGCTCAGCCCATCGACGCAGGGACACATGATCATGGCTGTAGGGGCCACTTGGTTGATCCAGCAGGCATCATGGCCCGCGCCTGAAATGATGTCGCGGTGGGAATATCCCAGCCGTTCGGCCGCGTTGCGCACGGCGCGCACGCATGTGTCGTCAAAAGTGACAGGATCAAATCCGCCGACTTTTTCAAATTCGACCGATAAGCCCATGTCATCACAGATCTTTTGTGCTCCGGCTTTGAGGCGGGTTTCCATATCGGCGATGATATCTATGTTGGGACATCTGAAATCGACGGTAAAGACAACTTTTCCAGGGATCACATTGCGTGAATTTGGATAGACATCAATATGTCCCGCCGCCCCGACGGCATGGGGGGCATGGCTCAGGGCAATCTCATCTACAAGATCAAGAATCCGCGCCATTCCAAGGCCCGCATTTTTGCGCATTGGCATGGGCGTTGAGCCTGTATGAGCATCTTTCCCCGTGATCGTTACCTGCATCCAGCTTAGCCCCTGACCATGGGTGACAACTCCTATGTCGACGCCTTCGGCCTCTAGAATCGGACCTTGTTCGATGTGCAGCTCAAAAAAGGCATGCATTTTACGCGCGCCCACTTCTTCTTCGCCACGCCAGCCGATACGCGTCAGCTCATCCCCGAATTTCTTTCCCTCCGCATCCACGCGGTCATATGCCCAGTCCTGAGTGTGAATACCCGCAAAAACACCGGAGGCCAGCATTGCCGGAGCATAGCGTGTGCCCTCTTCGTTGGTGAAATTCGTCACAACGATAGGATGACGGGTTTTGATGCCCATGTCGTTTAGGCTTCGGATCACTTCAAGCCCACCCAAAACACCCAAGACCCCATCATATTTTCCGCCCGTTGGCTGCGTATCCAGATGTGAGCCCACATAAACGGGCAGGGCGTCTGGATCTGTGCCTTTGCGCTCTGCGAACATATTGCCCATCTGGTCAAGACCCATGGTGCATCCCGCCTCTTCGCACCACTTCTGGAAAAGCGCGCGGCCTTTGCCGTCTTCATCCGTCAGGGTTTGCCGATTGTTGCCCCCTGCAACGCCGGGGCCGATTTTGGCCATTTCCATAAGGCTATCCCATAGCCTGTCGCCATTGATGCGAAGGTTTTCACCCGGTGCTGCCATTTTATCCTCTCCCTGTTCGTCGCATAGGGGTGTGGGGCCGCCCAATGCCACATGACTCGCTCACCCATGGAAAAAGGTATTCATTCACCTTATTCGTTGCCACGAGGACGCTTTATATTTTCAGCATAGCCAAAGTTGGATTTTGACCATATGATAAATTTTACGCTAGACAGAGTTGACCGATCAGTCAACAAAGTTTCGCGTGCCCCAGAATACGAAACTTTGGAATTTTTCAACGTGCCTGAAATAAGATCAAAAAAGATGGAAATTCGGGCAGAAAATGAAGGCCGTATCCTCAAATCTGCAGAACGTGTGTTTGCGCGTCACGGGTTTCGGGGGTCGTCCATGCAAATGATTTCGGACGATGCATCGATTCCCAAGGCAAATATCCATTACTATTTTTCCTCCAAAGAAAAACTCTATCGCCGTGTTGTGGAACGCATTTTCACTGTTTGGCTGGAGGCAGCTGACAGTTTCGAAACCTCACAGAATCCGCGAGAGGCACTTTACAACTATATTCGCGAAAAAATGGAGATCAGCCGCCTTTATCCCGATGGATCAAAGGTTTGGGCCAATGAAGTCATTCATGGCGCACCGATCATACATGATTTTCTGACCTCGGCGCTAGAAGATTGGACAAACAGCCGTATCGCTGCAATGCGCGGCTGGATCGAAGAGGGAAAAATCCGTGATATTGAACCCCGATGGATCCTTTACATGATCTGGGCTACAACACAGCATTATGCAGATTTCACCCATCAGATAGAAACCTTGAATAATGGAAAAGCTCTGTCCATAGATCAGTGGAAACAGGCGACGGACTCGGTATTTCATACCATCTGGGCAGGGCTCAAGCCAGAGGATTAGTGTTTAATGAAGGCCGCAAGAAAAAAACCTCTGTCACGCATTCAAAAACAAAACCGCGCCACGATCCTTGAGGCGGCGTTGAATGTTTTTTCGACCCATGGTTTTCGCGGGGCGACCTTGGACCAGATAGCGCAGGATGCGGGGCTCTCAAAACCCAACATCTTATATTATTTCGATGGAAAAGAAGCGATACATATAGCATTGTTAAGTCAGCTTCTTGATGCATGGCTTGATCCTTTGCGTCGGCTGAACGCGGAGGGAGAGCCACGCGAAGAACTGATGCGTTATATTCGCCGCAAACTTCAGATGTCACGTGAATTCCCCCGTGAAAGCCGTTTGTTTGCCAATGAAATTGTTCAGGGTGCACCAAGGATCGAGGGATTTTTGAGCGGAGAATTGCGTGCGCTTGTGGATGAAAAGGCTACTGTGCTGCAAACGTGGATGGATGCGGGGAAAATTGAACCGCTGGACCCCTATCACCTTTTGTTTTCTATCTGGGCGATGACCCAACATTATGCAGATTTTGAAGCCCAGATCCTAATGATCCGTTCGGGACAGATAAAGGATTCTCACGAAGGCTCTGACACCTTCGTGGAGACCATTTTCACCAAAATCCTTTTACCGGAAACCTGACCTTATTCAGCGGCATTGGCAAAGGGATTGTTTGGGTGCTTTGTCCAATCCCTGTGCTCGGCGGCCACGGGAACACCTGTGCGTTCATCCATCGCCCCCACTGCAAGCGTTTCCATGGTGATACATCCCTCAACAGGACAGACATTGACGCATAGGTTGCAGGCAACACATTCATCGTCTTTTACATCAAAGACGCGTTCAGGGGACATGGAAATCGCCTGATGGCTGGTGTCTTCACAGGCGGCATAGCAGCGCCCACATTTGATGCAGGCATCCTGATCGATCCGCGCTTTTGTCACATGGTTAAGGTTCAGGTATTGCCAATCGACAACCTTTGGCACAGCCGCGCCGACAAAATCATCGATGGAGTGATATCCCTTTTCATCCATCCATTGGGAAAGACCCGAAATCATTTCCTGAACGATCTTGAAGCCATATGTCATCGCAGCGGTGCAGACCTGCACATTAGACGCACCCAGTGCCATGAACTCTGCTGCATCCCGCCATGTTGTTACGCCACCAATTCCCGAAATGGGAAGTCCGGCGGTCTGTGGGTTGCGTGCAATTTGAGCAACCATATTCATGGCAATAGGTTTTACTGCGGGTCCGCAATATCCACCATGGGTCCCTTTCCCATCAATCGTGGGCGTGGGGGCCATGATATCAAGATCAACGCCGGTAATCGATGTTATGGTATTTATGAGGCTGACCGCATCTGCACCGCCATCTTTTGCAGCGCGTGCTGGATGCGTGATATCCGCAATATTGGGTGTGAGTTTCACGATGCAAGGCATGCGCGTTGTTTCTTTCACCCAGCGCGTGACCATTTCTACATAATCGGGAACCTGCCCGACGGCAGACCCCATTCCGCGCTCTGCCATTCCATGAGGGCAGCCAAAGTTTAATTCAACACCATCCGCGCCTGTTTCTTCGATAAGGGGCAGAATGGTTTTCCATTCCTGTTCTTCGCAAGGTACCATCAGAGACACAACCAAAGCGCGGTCGGGATAGTCCCGTTTCACCGATTTGATTTCGCGCAGGTTGACCTCGAGAGGTCTGTCTGTGATCAGTTCGATGTTGTTGAGCCCAAGCAAGCGGCGATCCGCACCCCAGATGGCACCGTAACGGGGACCGCTTACATTTACGATGGGGGGGCCTTCTGATCCCAGCGTTTTCCACACAACACCGCCCCAGCCCGCTTCAAACGCGCGGCGCACATTATATTCCTTGTCTGTTGGCGGGGCGGATGCCAGCCAAAAAGGATTGGGAGATTTTATTCCTAGAAAGTCACTTTGTAAGTTCGCCATGTGAAACGTCCTTTGCTGCTTCTGGGGCTTAGCCCATCAATGTTCTATGAATGTCTTCTGCGGCATTGCGTCCTTCTGCAACCGCCGTCACGGTCAGGTCATCCCCGCCGCTGGCACAGTCTCCGCCAGCCCAGATCGCGGGATGGGAGGTGCGGCCATTTTCACCGACCTCTATCTTACGTCCGTCGGTTTTCACCAGATCTGGGGTATCTTCCAACGTTTGACCTATCGCTTTTAAGACCTGATCTGCTGGCAGACGGAATGTATCCTCTGTGCGCTCCAACCCGTTTGGCCCTTCGACCGTGTAAGCAAATTCAACCTCGCGCACCGCCCCGTTTCCATGAACGGCAATCGGTTCTGCATTTGTGATAATATTTACGCCGCGAGAGGCTGCCAAATCCTGTTCGTATTTGGATGCATTCATGCGCGCGCGTCCTCTGCGATAGACAAGATGGACATTCTGTGCGCCCAAGAGCTTGGATTGCACAGCGGCGTCCACAGCCGTCATACCGCCGCCGATTACGACAACATGACGGCCCACCGGTAAAGTAGAAAGGTCGCTGCTTTGGCGTAGGTCTGCAATGAACGATACCGCATCGCGCACCTCGTCTTTTTCCTCACCTGCCAAACCAAGTGCATTTACCCCCGCGAGCCCCATACCCAAAAAGACAGCATCATAGGTGTCAATGAGGTCGGAAAGAGACATGTCGCGTCCCAGAGCCTTTCCGGTTTCAATATCAATCCCGCCAATTGCGAGAAGCCATTCCACTTCTTTGGCGGCAAAATCATCTGTAGATTTGTATGCTGCGATACCAAATTCGTTCAGACCCCCTGCTTTCGGGCGCGCATCAAAGATTTTGACGTTATGGCCATGCATGGCCAAACGGTGCGCACAGGAAAGCCCTGCAGGTCCTGCGCCGATCACGGCAACGGTCTTACCCGTTTCAGCCGCGCGTTGAAACGGGTGGCTGGCAGATCGCATAATTGTATCTGTTGCAAATCGTTGTAGACGACCGATATCGACAGGCTGTCCTTCTGCCGCTTCACGCACGCAGGCTTCTTCGCAGAGCGTTTCTGTCGGGCAAACCCGTGCGCACATGCCGCCGAGTATGTTTTGAGAGAGGATTGTGCGTGCAGCGGACTCGGGTGTGCCGGTTGCGATCTGACGGATAAACAGAGGAATATCTATATCCGTGGGACAGGCCGTGATACAAGGTGCATCATGGCAGAAATAACAGCGATCTGCCGCAACAAGTGCTTCATGGGCGTCGAGTGGCGGATGAAGATCGGAAAAATTTTCAGCATAGTCTTGGCTGGTGAGGCGCGATGAGCAAACGCCTTGTGCAGAATTTGGCTGTGACACGGATGTCTCCTGGCTGCTATTGTTTCGCAAAGCATTGCACAGAGAAATTATTTTATCAATTGGTAAAATTTAAACTTATTGGCTTCCCCATATTTTTGCGCCATCGTCGCGCCAAAGGAACCAGCGTCGTGCCCCAAAACAAAGACACCATGATTGCACATGCCTGTATGATCGGATTTGCCTTACTGATTTCAGGATCATTTCCGATAGGGACTGTTATTTCGCGGCAAATCGATCCGGTCGCACTGACGTTTATGCGGTTTGTGCTGGCGGCGTCCATTTTGGGCGTGTCTCTGTTTCTGCGTGGAAAGATGCAGAAACAGTATTTCAAAAAACCTTGGCGTTTTATACTGCTTGGGGCGTGTTTTTCATTTTATTTTGTATTCATGTTTGAGGCGCTCAAGACGGCCTCACCTGTTGCAACGTCCAGTATCTTTACGCTGCTGCCTTTTTTGGCGTTGTTTCTGGATTTTCTGATTTTTCGAAAACGGGCCGGTTTGCGGTTCATCATTTATTTGCTGATCGGAGCATTGGGAACGTCTATTGTGATCTTTAAAGGAGCGTTCGAAAATTTCCTTCTTCTCAGGTTGGATTATGGCGAAATGGTTTTTTTTGCAGGCACAGTGATTCATGCGGCTTATGCCGTGCTTGTTCCAAAGATGCGCGAAGGGGAACCCGTGGGCGTTGTGACCTTTGCGGTCATGGTGGGCGCTATGATCGTACTGGGGGTGCTGTTTCCCAACCGTATCCTGCAGACAGATTGGATGAATTTGGGGACAGAAGTGTATCTTTCGCTTTTGTATTTATCGATCTTTGCCAGCATCTTTTCTTTGACGCTTTTGACAAAGGCCTCAGAACATCTTTCCAGCGGTCATTTTACGGCCTATACCTTTAGCACACCGTTTTGGGTCGCCATCCTTGACTACAATTTCTTGGGAAACCGCTTCGAATCCTATGTGTTTTTGGGGGGCGCGTTTATCTTGCTGAGTTTGGTATTGCTATTTGTGCATTCAGAACGCTTGTCTGAGCATTCACAATAGAATTGAAACTTTGAAAAGCGGTCTTTGCAAAGGTGACAACCGGAAAAGAAAATATTTTCTAATGCTTTCGACCAACACTCTGAGAAAACAGGTGAAATCCGAGGTAAATCAATTTGAATACTTGTAAAACCCTAAGAGTCATTGTTTTTTGCCGAAATGAAAAAGCCTGATTATTCCGAAGAAACACGCCTTTATGGGGAAGGTTTCCGTGCAATTTGCGGGATTGACGAAGTGGGACGGGGACCATTGGCAGGACCTGTTACCGCCGCTGCGGTTATCCTCGATCCAAATTACATTCCCGAGGGTTTGAACGATTCAAAACGGCTCTCTGAAAAACAGCGCGAGCGACTTTATTCTCTTATTATTGAGAGCAGTTTGGTCAGCATTATTCATGTATCAGTCGAAGACATTGATCGTCT
>VMBT01001131.1_pt1 | contig 14424 bp, 10 predicted proteins | sample 4404301 | NCBI WGS metagenome assembly VMBT01 (sample SAMN12238535, study PRJNA552566) | marine metagenome | isolation source: Coastal seawater | place: USA: coastal Georgia, Sapelo Island | collected 2008-08/2009-08
TGCTGTGATTTTTCATCTTGTTGAGAAACTGATAAACCAGTAGGTATATGAGTTATTCTAACAGCGCTATCTGTTGTGTTAACTGATTGTCCACCTGGACCACCCGCTCGAAAAACGTCAATTCTTAAGTCAGAGTCGTTTATTTTTAAATCTACTTCTTCAGCTTCAGGTAAAACAGCAACTGTGGCTGCGGATGTATGCACTCTTCCTTGTGTTTCGGTATCTGGAACTCTTTGAACTCTATGCACACCACTCTCATATTTTAATGTAGAATATATATTTGTACCTTTAATAGATGCAATTACCTCTTTTAAACCCCCAGCATCACTTCTTGAAATAGAAATAAGTTCTAATGACCACTTTTTTTTATGACTTACTTTTTCATACATTTTGAAAAGGTCTGAAGCAAATAAACTTGCCTCTAGTCCGCCAGTTCCAGCTCTTATTTCTATTATTGCATTTTTTTTATCTGCTTCATCTTTTGGCAGTAGAAATAATTTTAATTTTTTTTCATTGATCTCATGTTGAGATTTCAAATCAACAAGTTCTAACTCAGCCATATTTTTTAATTCTTTATCTGATGAGTTGTCCTCTAATATTTTCTCTAATTCTTGTTTTTCATTTTCGAACGATAAATATTTTTTAGCATTTAAAATTATTTCATTAACATCCGAATATTCTTTTGACTTTTCAGCAAATACTTTATTATCTAAACTTCCTGATGATAGATCTTTTTCTAGTGTAGAATGTTTTGTAATTAATTCTTCAATAGTCTTTGTTGGTATCATTGTTAATTTTCTAATTCAGAGGCCTTTTTTTCAACTTCTGCTACGACTTTATTAACTATATCATTAGTTAATACTTTTTCACTTTGCACCCCAGATAAATAAAGCATATTATTACCTTTTCCACCTCCAGTTATTCCAATATCAGTTAAAGCAGCCTCACCAGGTCCATTCACAACACAGCCAATTATAGATAGGGTAATTGGAGTTTTTATATGAGATAATTTTTCCTCTAAAATTTTAACTGTATCAATTACTTGAAACGCTTGCCTTGCACAAGATGGGCAAGAAATTATTTTAACTCCTCTATTTCGTAATCCTAAAGATTTAAGGATTTCATTTCCAATCTTAACCTCTTTTACAGGATCATCTGACAAAGAAACTCTTAAAGTGTCACCTATTCCGTCTAATAGCAATGAACCTAGTCCTATTGAAGACTTAACACTTCCTGATACAAAACTTCCAGCCTCAGTTATTCCAAGATGAAGAGGATAATCAGTAGCATCCGAAAGCTGTCTATAAGCTGCAATCGACAAAAATACATCAGAGGACTTAACGCTTATCTTGAAATTAAAAAAATCTTGATCCTCTAATATTTTAATGTTTCTTTTTGCACTCTCTACTAATGCCTCAGGGCATGGCTCTTTATACTTTTCTAGAATATCTTTTTCTAGAGAACCTGCATTAACTCCTATTCGAATTGAACAATCATTATTTTTTGCTGCGCTTAAAACCTCATAGATTTTATTTTTATCGCCAATATTTCCAGGATTTATTCTTAAACACTTCGCTCCATTTTCTGCAGCTTCTATAGCTCTTTTATAATGAAAATGAATATCTGCAATTACAGGTATTTGAACATTTTTTGTAATTTCTTTTAAGGCTTTTGAGGAGTCTTCATCTGGACAGGAAACTCTAACTAAGTCAGCACCCTCTTCATGAATTTTATTTATTTGTTCTATAGTAGCTGAAATATCTGTAGTCAAAGTATTAGTCATTGATTGAACTGATATTGGATTGTCACCACCAACTTTAACATTACCAACGTTAATTACTTTAGTTTTTTTTCGATTTATATTTCTAAATGGTCTTACATTCATAAGTTTAATCTAGTTTAAATTCTTTATGAAGAGCGGCTATTGCTTTTTTTACATTTTTTGATGAAACTAATACTGAAATTTTAATTTCAGATGTTGATATAACTAAAATGTTTATTTTTTTTGAAGCTAAAGCTTGAAACATCCTGTAAGTAATTCCAGGTGTAGTAATCATCCCAACTCCAATTATAGAAACTTTGGAAAGATTTTTATCAAAAGAAAGTTTTTTATAAGATATCGATTTATTTTGCTTAATTAATTTCTCGGTTTTTTTCAGATCATCAGATTTAATTGTAAAAGTTAAGTCAGTATCTTTTCCGTTTTGAGAAATATTTTGTACAACCATATCAACGTTAATTAAATTTCTTGATAGTGGTCTAAAAACTGAAGCAGCAACACCAGGTCTATCTTTAACTCCTACAATTGTGATCTTAGCATCATTTTTAGTTGAAGATATCCCAGTAATTATTTGATCGCTAAACGCTTTTTTAGAGCCTGTTATTAATGTACCTGGTTTATTAACAAATGAAGATTTAACTTTAATATCAATGTTATTTAACTTTGCATCTTGAACCGATGTTGGTTGCATCACTTTTGATCCTAAAGATGCCATTTCTAACATTTCGTCATAAAATATTTTTTTAATTTTCTTTGCTTTTTTATGTTGTCTTGGATCAGTAGTATAAACACCATCAACATCTGTATAAATAATACATTCATCAGCTTTAATAAATTTTGCTAACATTATTGCAGTTGCATCAGAACCACTTCTTCCTATTGTGGTAATTCTATTTTCATTATTAATTCCTTGAAAACCAGTAACAATTGGGATCCCACCTTGTTTCACATAATTATTTAATTCTTTTGTAATTATCTTATTTATTCTTGCTCCAGAATAAGGTCCATCAGTAATTATTGGTAATTGCCAAGAAACCCATGACCTAGATTTAAAACCATCATGAGTAAGTCTTCCTGCAATTAAAGCACATGAAACTTGTTCTCCAGTGGATACAAGTGCATCATATTCAGATCTGCTAAAATTATTACTAATTTGCTTCGATTTTTTTACAAGCTCATTGGTTACTCCACTCATTGCAGATGAAATCACCAAAACTCTATTTTTTTTCTTTTTATAAGCAGCTATAATTTTGCATACTTTTTTTATCCTATCGATACTACCAACAGAAGTTCCGCCAAATTTTAGTACAACAGTTTTCATGATCAGTTGAATTAATATAATTTAATTATAAATTGATAAAGTACATCTTAATTGTTATGTCAACTAATTATATATTATGAACAGTATTAATAAAAAAGAAATAGAAAAATTTTCAAATATGGCGGCCGAATGGTGGGATCCAGAAGGAAAATTTAAACCTCTTCATAAATTTAATCCTATAAGAATAAAATATATTAAAGAAAATATAATTAAGGAATTTCAACTTAAAAATAAAAAATATCCTCTTTCTGGAATAAATGTCCTTGATATTGGATGTGGAGGTGGATTGTTATCTGAGCCCATGTGTAGATTAGGAGCTAATGTTACAGCAATCGATGCTTCAAATAAAAATATTGCCATAGCAAACTTACATGCAAAAAAAAACAATCTTAAAATAAACTATATATGTTCATCGCCTGAAAAACTAAAAACTACAAAAAAATTTGATGTAATTTTGAACATGGAGATTGTTGAACATGTTGAGGATGTTGATTTTTTTTTAAAATCATGTGCTAATCTTTTAAAAAAAAATGGATTAATGTTTGTTGCAACTATAAATAAAACCTTAAAATCTTATATATTTGCAATTGTTGGTGCAGAATATGTTTTGAGATGGCTTCCTATTGGCACCCATGAATGGGAAAAGTTTGTTAAGCCTGAGGAATTAAAAAGTATTCTAATCAAGAACAATCTAAATCTCAAAAAAATTGATGGAATGAATTTTAACATTCTAAAGGATGAATGGAATGTTTCAAAAGATTTATCAGTAAATTATATTGCTGAATTTAAGAAAAACTAATTTTCTTTTTCATCAACCCAAGGAATTAATTGTGTATCTATGCCCTCTTCTTTGAGCTCTTTAATGTCTTTCTGAGAGGCTTTACCATATATCCCTTTTGTAGGTTTCTTACTATTGTAGTGAATAGATCTAGCTTCATATGCAAAATTATCCCCAACATACTTAAAATTATCTTTTATAAACTTTTGGTAATTTTTAATTGTTTTCTTAATTTTTTTATACTTCTGAGTATCAAATTTTTCTTCATTTTTAGCTTTTCTACTTATTAGCTGAGGAGCCATTAATGTTTTTTCAACTTTTTCAGAATTACAGTTGTGACAGATTAAAAGTTTTTTCTTTTTTAATTTTTCATATTCTGATGAAGATGAGAACCAGCTATCAAACTTTAATTCACAGTCGTTACACAAAAGTTTGTATTTTATCATAGTATAGAATTAGTTATCAAAATTTATATTTCAATATGTTCAACTTCTATAATCAGCATTAATCTCAATATAATTTTTTGTAAAATCCATAGTAAAAGCAGTAAAGCTTTTAGGACCAGTAAACAAATCTACATTGATGTCTATATTTTCACCTTTCATATACTCAGCTACTAATTTTTCATCGTAGTTCTTGTGTAATTTTCCATCCTGAATTATTTGATAATTTCCAAATTTCAAACCTAATTTATTTAAATTTATTTTTGGTCCTGCTTTTCCTATTGCCATCACTATTCGTCCCCAGTTTGGATCTTCTCCCGCAATAGCTGTTTTTACCAAAGCTGAATTTGCTATTGAGAAAGCAATTGTCTTTGCATCTTGTTCACTTTTGCTTTTATTAATATTTATAGTGACAAATTTTGATGCTCCTTCTCCATCAGAAACTACTCTCTTAGCTAAATTTAACAAAACATTGTTTAATGCTTTGTCGAATTTTTTTAGTTTTATATCATTAATACTTTTAATATTTGAATTGTTTGCTTTATTTGTTGCAAAAATACTAACCATATCATTTGTGCTAGTGTCCCCATCACACGAGATAGCATTAAATGTATTTGTAATATTTTTTTTTAATAATTTACTTAAAATATCATTCGATAAGTTGGCATCTGTAAATATGTATGCCAAGGTGGTTCCCATATTTGGAAATATCATACCCGAACCTTTGGCAACACCATAAATTTTTACCTCTTTATCTCCAATTTTACATTGTTCCATCGCAAGTTTTGGTTTTGTATCAGTGGTCATTATTCCTAAGGCTGCTTTCATCCAAAGAAATTTGTTTTGTGTATAGTTGATTTTTTTAATCAAGTTTGGAATTTGATCTATTATCTTTTCACATGGAAAGGTTTCACCTATTGTACCTGTGCATCCAAAAATAATTTCCTTTGAAGTAATTTTTTTTGGATAATCTTCATCTTCAACTTGTTTTTTTGATAATTGCTCAGAAGTTAAATCAGCAATTTTTGCGAGACTTTCGTAACCTTGTTTACCTGTGAAAGCATTTGCATTTCTAGTATTTACAATAAGAGAATAAATTTTTTTTGATTTTTGATTTATATTCCATTTAATATTTTCTGAGATAATTTTTGACTGTGTATAGACAGAGGCATGATTTGCACCATCTCTAAAGTAAAACATTACTAAATCATCTCTTTTAGTTTTATATAAATCTGCACTTAGAGCTGAAATAGATAAGCCATCTATATGATCAAGGTCCTGGAAATCCATCATTCTGGTATTTTTTGATTTCGAGGTTAAAAAATTTGTTAAATTAATACCCATGATATTTAAAATAATTGTTTAATACATATATTAAACAATATATTTAAAGAATAAATCAAATAGTCATGTTTAACCCGCTTAACCTAATTACAAAATTTATCAAATCTAGTAATCAAAAAGAACTAGATAGAATTGGAAAAATTGTAGAAAAAATAAATTCACACGAGGAACAATTCATAAAATTAAGTGATACAGACTTTCCAAAAAAAACAGTTGAATTTAAAAATCAATTAAAAAATGGAAAAAGTTTAGACGAAATTCTACCTGAAGCATTTGCACTAGTAAGAGAAGCTGCAAAAAGAACAAGACAAGAAAGACACTTTGATGTTCAACTTATTGGGGGAGTAGTTCTTCACGAAGGTAAAATTGCTGAAATGAGAACGGGTGAAGGAAAAACACTCACTATTGCTTTAGCGGCTTATTTAAATGCGCTTTCTGAAAATGGAGTTCATATAGTAACAGTTAATGATTACTTAGCAAAAAGAGATTCGATGGAAATGGGTCTCATATATAATTTTCTAGGTCTTACTTCTGGATTTATAAATAATGACCAAGATGATCTGGAAAGAAAGAAAAACTACAATTGTGACATTACTTATGCAACCAACAGTGAATTAGGATTTGATTATCTAAGAGATAACATGAAGTTTTCTCAAAAAGAGATGGTTCAAAGATCTCATGCATTTTCAATTGTAGATGAAATAGATTCTTGTTTAATTGATGAAGCAAGAACTCCACTTGTAATTTCTGGAGCTGCAGAAGATAAAACTGCTCAATACTTAGCAATAGATAAACTTGTTAAAATTTTAAATAATAAAGATTTTGAAATAGATGAGAAAGAAAAAAGTATACTTTTAACAAACGAGGGTATTAATAATGTTGAAAAACTTTTTTCTAATGCAGGGATCCTAAAAAATGATAATTTTTATGACCCAGAAAATCTTCATTTAGTTCACCACGTAAATCAAGCACTTCGTGCAAATCATTTATTTGAAAAAGGAAAAGATTACATTGTAAAAGATGGAGTTCTTAAAATCATAGACGAGTTGACTGGTAGAATTTTAGAAGGAAGAAGATTTGGAGATGGACTTCATCAGGCTCTTGAAGCTAAAGAAAAAATTCAGATACAAAATGAAAATCAAACTTTAGCATCAATTACCTATCAAAATTATTTTAAACTATATAAAAAAATATCAGGTTGTACCGGTACTGCAGTCACAGAATCTGAAGAATTTTTTGAAATATATAATCTTTCAGTAGTTGTAATACCAACAAATAAAGAAATGATCCGAAAGGACTATAATGATTTGATCTTTAGAACTGAAAAAGAAAAAAATGATGCAATAATTAATAAGATCATTGAAAAACATGAAATTGGTCAACCAATTTTGGTTTTCACATCTAGTATCAACAAATCTGAAGTTTATTCTAAATTATTAAATGAAAAAAATATTAAACACGTAGTTTTAAATGCAAAGAACCATGAAAATGAAGCTGAAATTATTGCAAATGCAGGAAAAGAAAAATCTTTGATAATTACAACCAGTATTTCTGGTAGAGGTGTTGACATCCAGCTTGGTGGAAAAAAAGGATCAATTCCTGATGATCAGTTAAAAATAGATAAAGAAAAAATTAAATCTCTAGGTGGTTTATTTGTAATTGGTACAGAAAGAATGGAGTCTAGAAGAGTGGACAATCAGGCAAGAGGAAGAGCTGGACGACAAGGAGATGAGGGTAGTTCTGTATTTTATGTAAGTTTAGAAGATGATTTGATGAGAATTTTTGGCTCAGAATCTATGAATAATATGCTTGAAAAACTTGGTTTAAAAGATGGTGAAAGTATTGATCACCCTTGGATCAACAAAGCATTAGAAAGAGCTCAGCAAAAAGTTGAAGCCAGAAATTTTGATATCAGAAAAACACTTATCAAATTTGATAATGTTTTGAATGACCAAAGACATGTTGTGTTTTCTCAAAGAAAAAACGCAATGAATAGTGAAAATATTTTTGATTATTCCGACGAATTTTTAAAAGAAATATCAGAAGACTTGATAAAATTAAAAATTCAAAATCTATCTAATCCAAAAAGTAATGAATTTAACAATAAAGTTAGGCAAATTGTTGGGAAAAGTTTTAATGATACTGAACTTGAAAGTTTGATTTCTGCAAAAGATAATGAACTGAAAGAGCAAATATCCTCAAAATTTAATGAGACACGTAATGAAAGAATTAAAGTTCTAAACGAGCAGCATGCAAAAGAAATTGAAAAAAGAATATTTTTGCAAACAATAGATTTGAATTGGAAATCACATATACAATATTTAGAACAACTTAGACAAGTGATTGGATTAAGATCTTACGGTCAAAGAGATCCTTTGGTTGAATATAAAAAAGAAGCTTTTGATTTATTTTCAAATTTATTAGAAAAACTAAAATTAGACTATGTTACAATTTTAATGAATTTAAAAGTTATAACAGAAGAAAGATCTTCCAATGAGGAAAGAGTAAATCCAAAACCACAAACCAAAAAAATGGGAAGAAATGAACCTTGCTTCTGTGGATCGGGCAAGAAGTTTAAACATTGCCATGGAGCTTTGTAATTCTTAAAAAAGAAAAAATAAAGAAGCTAAAAATAATAAACCTACACCAATACCAAATAATAATTTTTTTGATTTGAAAATATTATCAAAATTATTTTTCTTAATGGTCAAATTGCTTAAATCTTCTACATTGTTCATAAAACCATCATTTCTTCCAATTTTTAAAAATTTATTTTTTCTTTCATTCATTATATCTTCTGACGTCATTTCTTTGTATTGATCTAAATTTGTAGAAATAGATTTTCTAACGTTATCAAGCATCAGGTCTCTATCCCTGTGAGCACCACCTAAAGGTTCTGGGATTATTTCATCAATAACTTTTAATTTTAATAAATCTTTTGCGGAAAGCTTCATTGCTTTTGCTGCATCAAGCATTTTTTTTGGATCTCTCCATAATATAGTTGCACAGCCTTCAGGAGATATAACTGAATAAATAGCATTTTCTAGCATGATAACTTTGTTAGACGATGCTAATGCAATCGCACCACCTGATCCACCTTCACCTATAATTATTGCAATAGTTGGCACCTTAAGTTCCATGCAACATTCAATTGATTTTGCTATTGCCTCAGCTTGACCTCTTTCCTCTGCACCAACACCAGGATAAGCACCTGGCGTGTCTATAAAAGAGATAATTGGAATTTTAAATTTATTTGCTAAATTCATTAATCGAATAGTTTTTCTATAACCCTCAGGTCGCATCATCCCAAAATTTCTTTGAATTCTGCTATCCAAATCTTCACCCTTTTCTTGACCGATAACTAAAACTGACTGACCATTAAATTTTGCAAAACCAGTAAGTACAGATTTATCTTCACCATAATAACGGTCTCCAGATAGAGAAATAAAATCTTCGAATAAATTATCTATGAAAAATTTAGACTTTGGTCTGTCTTCATGTCTTGCAACCATGGTGGTTTGCCATGGATCTAGGTTTGAATATATATCATTTAATTTTTGATCTAACTCAACTTGTGTTTTTGAAATTTTTTGCGTATCTACTTCTGACAATCCCTCTTGATTGTAGGGATCTTTTAATTTTTCCAATTCTGTCTCTAAATCTTTAATCTCAGTTTCAAAATTAAGATAATTTTTCATAATATGGTTATAGCGGATGGTTAATTCATAAAAAAGGCAATAAAATGATATTTAATTTAAAGTGTAATTGTTATTAATTGACTCTTTTCTAGAAGAGGATACATATTTTATTGTCGGGAGAGACTATTAAATTTAGCACCGAAGGAGCAACCACCCCGGAAACTCTCAGGTAAAAAGGACCGATAGTTGCATAACACTCTGGAAAGAGAATTAATTCCGCCGAAGGAGCAAAACTCTCAGGCAAAAATACAGATGGGGTAATTTAGGTGATATGCAAGAAAAATATATAAATATAAATACTTTAAAAGTATCTGAAAAACTTTCTCAATTTATTAGCGACGAGCTATTAAAAGAAACAGATCTATCTGTTGATAATTTTTGGTCAGGGTTCGAGAAAACAGTCAATGAATTAGCACCTAAAAATAAAGAATTAATAAAATTTAGAGAAGACTTACAAAAACAAATAGACAATTGGCATATAAAAAATAAGGGAAATGAATTTAATTTGTCAGAATATAAAAAATTTCTAACAGAAATTGGTTATTTGAAAGAAGAAGGTGATGATTTTGAAATATCAACTCAAAATGTTGATGAGGAAATAACAAGTATTGCTGGACCTCAACTTGTTGTACCAGTAATGAATGCGAGATACGCATTAAATGCTGCTAATGCTAGATGGATGAGCTTATACGATAGTCTGTATGGAACAGATGTAATTGAACAATCAGAAGATAGTGTATCTGAAAGATACGACCCATTAAGAGGTGAGATGGTAATAAAATATGGAAGAGATTTTTTAGATAAATATTTTCCATTAGCAGGATTGAGTTGGCAAAAAATTACAAGTTTTGCGGTTAAGTATGGAAAATTTAAAGCTTTAAAAGGTGCTGATATATATGATTTGGTAGATGAGAATAAGTTTATTGGTCATAGGGGTGAAGCTGACAACCCGTCTGCTATAATTTTAAAAAATAACAATTTACATATAGAAATTTTAAAAGACTCAAGAGCTTTTGCGGCTCAACAAGATCATGCTGGGATTAGTGACATAATTTTAGAATCTGCGGTGTCAACTATATGCGATAACGAAGATAGTGTAGCTGCTGTAGATGCAGAAGATAAAATTGTTTGTTACAGAAATTGGCTAGGTCTAATGAAAGGTGATCTAAAATCAAAATTTGAAAAAGAAGGAAAATTATTTGAAAGAAAACTTAATCCTAATAGAAGCTATATTTCAAAAGATGGAAAAGGTTTAAAGCTTCATGGAAGAAGTTTACTGCTAGTTAGAAATGTTGGTCACTTAATGACTAATCCATCAATAATTTTAAAAGATGGTAGTGAAGTTCCAGAAGGAATAATGGATGCATTCATTACTACAGCTGCAGCCCTTCATGATATTAAGAAAAAAACTAATTCAAGAACTGGTTCTATTTATATCGTGAAACCAAAAATGCATGGACCAGATGAAACTGCATTTACTGATTTACTTTTCTCAAAAGTTGAAGAAGTTTTAGGTTTACCAAAATACACCTGCAAGATTGGAATAATGGATGAAGAAAGAAGAACCTCAGCTAATTTAAAAGAGTGCATTAGATCGTTAAAAAATAGAGTTTTCTTTATAAATACAGGTTTTCTAGACAGAACTGGTGATGAAATGCACACCTCTATGGAAGCTGGTCCGATGATTAAAAAAGGTGACATGAAAACTTCAAAATGGATTACAGCCTATGAAAACAACAATGTTGATATTGGTTTAAAATGTGGATTTTCTGGAAAAGCTCAAATTGGAAAAGGAATGTGGGCAATGCCTGATAAAATGAAAGATATGATGGAGCAAAAAACTGGACATTTAAAAGCAGGTGCAAATTGTGCATGGGTTCCATCTCCAACTGCTGCAGCTTTGCATTCGCTACATTATCATGAAATAAATATTTTTGATGAACAACAAAAAATTAAAAATAGAGAACAAGCAAAGCTTGATGATCTTTTAACAATACCTACTGCTGATAGACCAAATTGGTCTGTAGATGAAATTAATAAAGAAATTTCTAACTCAGCTCAAACTTTATTAGGTTATGTGGTCAGATGGATCGATCAAGGAGTTGGATGCTCCAAAGTACCAGATATAAATAACGTAGGTTTGATGGAAGATAGAGCCACACTTAGAATTTCATCTCAACATATTGCAAATTGGATACATCATGGAATTACAACAAAAATTCAAGTTGTAGAAATTCTTAAAGACATGGCTAAAATTGTAGATGATCAAAATAAAAATGACTCTAATTATGTAAGAATGAGTGATAACTTTGAAAATTCAATTGCATTTCAAACTGCTTGTGATTTGGTATTTAAAGGAAAAGAACAACCATCTGGTTATACTGAACCTTTACTGCATTTAAATAGACTTACTAAAAAGTCTAATCTGAATTAGAAACTAAGTTAGACCGATTTTTAAAAGCAGAAAATAAAGTCCCATCGTCTAAACTTTCAATTTCACCACCTACAGGTAACCCTTGTGCAAGTTTTGTAATTTTTACATTAGAATTTTTTAGGCTATCTTGAATGTAGTAAGCAGTAGTTTGACCTTCAACAGTTGCACTTGTAGCTAATATAACTTCTTCAATTTTATCTCGATTAACTCTCTCAACCAGCGAATTTACAAGTAAATCTTCTTTTCTTTGACCTACTGATGAAATGGTGCCTCCCAGAATATGAAAATACCCTTGATAAATATTTGAATTTTCAATCGACCATTGATCAGCAATGTCTTCTACAACACAAATCTTTGAATATTTATTTTTTGTATTTTCACAATTTATACATCCAGTTGAAATTGATTTAAGTGAACCACAAGAATTACATCTAGTTACATTTTTATAAACTTGAGCCAATGTATTTGCCATTGGTTTTACTAATTCATCACGGTTATTAATGAGTTTTAAAACAATCCTTTTGGCAGATTTTGGTCCTAAACCTGGAAGCTTTGAAATTAATTTTATTAATTCCTCAATCTCGTTAATATTTTGCATCTACTATAGTGGCCACTTAAAACCAGGTATTCCAAATCCACCTGTAGCTTTTGATATCTCTTCTGATGTTTTCGACTTTAATTGTGATTTGGCGTTATTATGCGCAGCTACAATTAAATCTTCTATTATTGATTTGTCTTCTTTCATTATTTCATCTGATAGTTTAATTGATTGCATTTCACCTTCTCCATCCAAGACGATTTTTGCTGAATTTGAGCCAGAAACACCCTCTACTCTAATCTCCTTAATTTTTTGCTGACTCTCTTTCATTTTTGCTTCAAGTTCTTTTGCTTTGTCTAATATTTTATTAAAATCAGTCATTATCTTTATCCTCCTTAGTTATCGATTTAACATCTACCAGTTCTGCATCAGGAAAATTTTCCATAAAGTTTTTATAAATTTCAGTTTGTTTAGCTTTTTCAATTAATATTTTTTTTTCATTTTCTTTCTTTTCTCTAATTGAGAGATCTCCTTTTGATTTACTAAGTGTGATAATCCATCTTTCTTTTGTCCATTCAAAAAGCTTTGTGGAAAGATCTTTTACAAAATCTTTATCAAGGCTGTCATTAAATGAAATCTCAATCCTATTTTTTTCAAATTTAACCAAATTGACATTTTTCTCTAATTCAAATTTAAGTTTTAATTCTCTTTTACTTGTGCAAATAGCAATTAATTCATCAAAAGAATTAATTTGAGTTTTGACTTCTGCTTTAACTTCAGTTTGTATTTCAGGATTCTTTTTTTCTTCTTGAGAGATATTTTTTATTTGATCAATAATTTTAGTCTCTGTTTTTATTTCAATTTTGCTTGTTGAATTTTCTTCTTTAGGTTTTGTATCTATTTGTTTAACTTGTTTTACAGAACTTAAGTGCATTAATCTAATCAAAAACATCTCAATTGATAAATGTTGATTTGATACAATATCTAATTCTTCTAACGACTTGATAGAAAATTGCCAAAATAAAATTAATACATCTGGTTGGATTTGATTAGAAATATTTTTTATTTTGTTAAATTCTTCATCATTGAGAGAAAAATTTGTGCTTTCTAAAGTTAAAGAATTTATATTTTTAAAGTAATATAACAGTTCTAAAAAATCATTTAAAAATATTTTTGGTTCAACTCCCTGATCATATATTTTTCTATAAATTTTTATTACCTTTTCTTCTTCTCCTCTTAATATCAATTCAAATAAATCAATTAATTGTGATTTATCAAAATAACCAAAAATCTTTTGAGCAGAATTTAAATCTAGTTCTTTATCATTATCTAAACTCAATAACGCTCTATCTAATAGAGATAATGCATCTCTTACTGAGCCCTCTGATATTTTTACAATTAATTTTAGAGCGTCATCCGTAACTTTTCCGTTTTCTTTATCTTTAATTTTTTTTATAAAATCTAACAATTCAGAAGATTTAATCCTTGAAAGATCAAAACGCTGACACCTTGAAACGACTGTTATAGGAATCTTTTTTATTTCTGTTGTGGCAAATATAAATTTTAAATATGAAGGTGGTTCTTCCAATGTTTTTAGTAAAGCATTAAAAGCTTGTTTACTTAACATATGAACTTCATCGATTATAAAAATTTTGTACTTTGCTGAAGTAGGTCCGTATCTGGAAAACTCAATTAGATCTCTAACATCATCAACTCCTGTCTTGCTGGCCGCATCCATTTCAAGTACATCAATGTGACTTGAGTTTGCAATCGACTGACAATTTTCACACAAATTATCAATGCACATTTTTTCAATACCATTTGAGCAATTCAAGGCTTTTGCTACAATTCTTGCGGTTGTAGTTTTTCCAATCCCTCTAATTCCAGTAAACAAATATGCATTAGGTACTTTGTCAGCTTTTATTGAATTTATAATTGTTTCAGCAACAACTTCTTGACCAATAAGATCATCAAATATTTGAGGTCTATATTTAAGAGCTAGTACTTTTGAATTGTTATTCATAAATTTTTTAAGGAGACTAGAACCTGAATAACTGTCTCTACGACTGCTTCCGTTAAGATCTGGTC
>VMBT01001132.1_pt1 | contig 14421 bp, 11 predicted proteins | sample 4404301 | NCBI WGS metagenome assembly VMBT01 (sample SAMN12238535, study PRJNA552566) | marine metagenome | isolation source: Coastal seawater | place: USA: coastal Georgia, Sapelo Island | collected 2008-08/2009-08
GCAGGAACTAATTTACCCTTAGATTTTCTAAGACCAGTTTCCATAGGGTGCTTGATAAGCAATTTAATATCGATATTTCCGTTTCTAGCTTTAGGCTTTAATTTAATTGATGCCATTTTAATTTCTCCTTAATAAATTACTGATCAGCGATTAACCGCCACATCCACCAATAGTTACTTTAACTTCTTGTGTCACAGCAGTCGTAGCACCACCTGCAGTTACAAGAGCAGTTACTGCTGAAGTTTTACCCATCTTAACACGAGTAGAAACCTCACCATTAGCACCAGTCATGTTGAATGAACAACATAGTGGAGTACCGTTCTCTTTTACCAAGATTGAAATGTTAGAAACATCAGCCATGCTAGATGCATCTACTGTCATTGGAACTACCGCACCATTCTCAGCAATTTTTGGCGCCTTGAATGTGAAAGAACCTTTACCTGCTGACGCTGCTGCTGCATCCATCTTAGATGAAATCGCTTTGAACGCATCAGAGTTTGCCATTACAGCACGTGGAGCTAGAAGTCCAGCACCAATAGCAGTCGCTACAGCTGAACCAGCCATTGCACTTTTTAAAAATAATCTTCTTTTCATTATTATTACTCCTAACTTATTTAGAATGAATGAAATCGACTAACTTGTCGATTTGTGCCGAAGTCAAAATACCATGCTTACCAAACGGAGGCATTATAGTATGTGGGAACTTCTTAGTTGGATCGTAAATTACTGCTCTAAGATCCGCCTTACTAGGGTATCTTGCTTTCATAGCAATTAATGGTGGTCCGATGTTACCAGGAAGGTTACCACCTGGAATCATATGGCAAGCTAGACAGTTACCTGCTTTTCTACCAAAAGCCACATCCTGTCCCGTTTCTTCTTTCGCGCCTACTTGAGTAGGAAGCACAAATAAAGAAGCTAGCAATGCCAAACCAGACATTATTGAGATTGTTTTTTTCATTATCTCTCTCCTCATTAAAATAAATTTATAGCTCATTTTTGGTTGAAATAAGCCGCACCAAAACCTCTATGATAATGAATTGGTATGAATTTGCAATATCAATTTTCAAAAAAAATCCCTTATGAATTTCCGCCAATTGAATTTGCTGCTGCAACAATTGCTTTGGCTTTGGCCATCGTCTCATCCCATTCCGCTTGTGGCTTTGAATCATAGACCACACCCGCCCCTGCTTGGACATAAACTTTCTGGTTTTTAATGACCGCAGTTCTAATGGCAATGGCTGTATCCATTGAGCCGTCCCATGATAAATAACCGATAGCGCCTGAATAAATATTTCTCTTTAAGGGCTCCACCTCATCAATAATTTCCATGGCTCTTACTTTAGGAGCGCCTGAGAGTGTGCCTGCAGGAAAAGTTGCCTTGAGCACATCGATTGCTGACATCTCATCTTTGATTTCACACTCCACATTGGAGACGATATGCATCACATGAGAGTACCTTTCTATCTTCATCTTCTCGGTTAGCTTAACGGAGCCAGTTTTTGCAATTCTGCCAAGATCATTTCTACCGAGGTCAATTAACATTAAGTGCTCTGCAATCTCTTTCTTATCTGCCAATAGATCTTTTTCATTGGCCAGATCCTCTTCCTGATTGTTACCCCTGGGTCGAGTTCCCGCTATAGGTCTTACTGTTGCTTTCCTTGATTTTTCCACTCGAGTAAGAATCTCAGGGGAGGAGCCGACAATATGAAAATCTGATAAATTCAGATAATACATATAGGGAGATGGGTTTAATGCTCTTAGCTGTCTGTATAGCTCAATGGGCGATGCATCAAAGTCAGCCTCTAGTCTTTGTGAAGGAACCACTTGCATGACATCACCTGCGATAATGTAGTCACGAATCTTTTCTACAGATTTCTTAAATTTTTCCTCGCCAAAACTGGATCTAAAATTATGAGAATGTTTTGTTGGTTTGGTTTGACCTTCAGATAACGGTTTAAGGATTTCCTGGTAGATTTCCTCCAATCTTTCTTGAGCCTCTTCATAAGTTTTTTCAGAAGGGTTGATGTGGTTAATGATAAAAACTTGATTTTTGACATTATCAAAAACCATGAGCTCATCCGAGACCATCAACAAAATATCTGGAACATTTAATTGATCAGGTTTATTAATTTTGGAGAGTTTGGGCTCAATGTATCGAATGATCTCATAACCAAAATAGCCTACCAATCCGCCATTAAATATCGGAAGCTCTTCAATCTCTGGAGCCTTAAATTCTTTTTGATAATCTTCAATCCAATCAAGAGGATTCTCAACTTCTTCGGAGGAAAGAATTTGACTGCCGGCCTCGATGGTAACTCTAAAGTCTTCAACCTTAATGATCTTACTGGCACCGATACCTACAAAAGAAAATCTACCCCATTTCTCGCCCCCTTCAACAGACTCAAAAAGATAAGAGTAGGGTTTATTGCCTTGTTTAAGATAAAGGCTTAAAGCTGTTTCAGTATCAATAGACTCAGTTCTGAAGACAGGAATATGGTTATAACCTTCAGCGACATATTGATTGTAAGTATTGAGATCCATTTATTGGCTGTGATAATACGTAGTTCAAATTATAAATAAACCCGCAAAAGCGGGTTTATTTAATTTACCTATTCAGAGTCAGCGACTGGCTCAGGCTCGGTCTCAGCATCGCTAAGTTCAGCCGATAAAGCCTCCTCAGCCTCTGAGTACAACATGCTCTCCTCTTGACGTTGACGTCTTGCTTCAGCATGCTGAGCAAAACCCGTACCTGCAGGAATTAACCTTCCAACAATTACATTCTCTTTAAGACCTAGAAGCTCATCAACTCTACCCGTCGTAGAAGCCTCGGTTAGAACTCTAGTAGTCTCTTGGAATGACGCTGCTGAAATGAATGACTCAGTTGATAGAGAAGCCTTAGTAATACCCATTAGAAGTCTCTCAAAAGTTACCTCTTGTTTACCTTGTGCTTTCAGCTGTTTATTAGCTTCAATCACTTTTGAGTATTCGGCAGTTTCGCCATTTACAAAGTTAGAATCACCTGCATCAATGATTTCACATTTTCTTAACATTTGCTTGATGATAACTTCAATGTGCTTATCAGCAATTTTTACACCTTGCAGGCGGTATACATTTTGTACTTCTCTGACAATGTATTGAGCCAATGGTTGAACACCAAGTAGTCTTAGAATGTCATGCGGATTAGAAGGACCATCTGAAATCACATCACCCTTCTCAACCGTCTCACCATCATAGACATTGACCTGACGCCATTTGTGGATCATCATTTCTGTTTCGTTGCCTTCTTCGTCAGTAATGATCAAGCGATCTTTAGACTTGGTAGGGTTACCAAAACTAACAACACCCGATGCTTCAGCTAGGATTGCGTGATCCTTAGCTTTTCTTGCCTCAAATAAATCAGCAACTCTTGGAAGACCACCAGTAATATCACTTGTCTTAGAAACATCTTTAGGAATCTTGGCAAGAACTTCACCCGCTTTAATGGATTGCTTATCTTCAAGATTAATCTTCACATTTGAAGGAAGGTAATGTGTAGAAACAACCTCATCATCACTCTCTGATTTCTTCAACTTCACTACCGGCTTCAAGCCTTTAGCTGCTGAAGTTCTCTCAGCTTCATCAATGATTTGATAAAAAGAAAGTCCTGTGAGAGGATCACTGTTTTTCATTACAGTCACACCCTCAACAAAATCTTCAAATACCACTAGACCTGCTTGTTCCGCAATGATTGGGTGAGTATGAGGATCCCAGTCGGCAATCTTAGTTCCTGACTCTACAGAGCCTCCATCTTGAACGTGAACAAATGCGCCATAAGGAATCTTATATCTTTCTACTTCTTGGCCTTTTTCATTTCTAACAGAAACTTCTGAAGATCTTGAGATAACTACCAAGTCACCTTTATCATTCGTAATTGATTTTAAGTTTTCAAAATGAACAACACCATTGTTATTAATATTAATGCTATTGATAGCTGTTGAAGCAGAAGCTGCACCACCAATATGGAAGGTTCTCATCGTTAACTGCGTACCAGGCTCACCGATAGATTGCGCTGCAATCACACCCACTGCCTCACCAACACTAATCTGATGACCACGAGCCATGTCATTACCATAACAATTCGCACAAACACCATACTTAGTTTCGCAAGTAATAGACGATCTAACCTTGATAGACTCAACACCCAACTCATCAATCTTATGAGTATCTTTGAGCTTGATTAAATGTCCTTTAGGAAGAAGTACTTCTTCAGATCCTGGAACCAACACATCTTCTGCAGTCACACGACCCATTGTCGCATCACCTAATGTTTGAACCACATTACCGCCATCAATAGTGGCTTTAATTGTTAATCCTTCTTCAGTTCCACAATCCTCTTCAGTGATTACTAAGTCTTGTCCAACATCCACCAAACGTCTTGTTAGATAACCAGAGTTAGCAGTCTTAAGCGCTGTATCAGCAAGACCTTTTCTCGCACCATGAGTTGAGATAAAGTATTGCATATTATTCAAACCTTCACGGAAGTTTGAAGTAATCGGAGTTTCAATAATTGAACCATCAGGTTTCGCCATCAAACCCCTCATACCAGCAAGCTGTCTGATCTGGGCTGGAGAACCCCTTGCTCCTGAATCAGCCATCATGTAGATTGAGTTGAATGAAGGTTTTTTCTCTTTTTTCCCTTCTGAATTTGTAATTTCTTCATATCCCACTTCATCCATCATTGCTTTTGCAATATCTTCTGAAGTTTTAGACCAGATATCAATCACCTTGTTATATCTCTCACCATCAGTTAAAACACCTTGTGAGAACTGATCTTGAACTTGTTTAACTTGTGATTCTGCAGCATCCACCATATTTGTTTTTGCATCAGGAATTGTCATATCATTCGAACAAAATGAAATGCCTGATTTAGTAGAATACTTGAATCCCATATACATCATCTGGTCAGCAAAGATCACAGTATGTTTTAGTTCTTGCTCTTGATAACAAACATGGATTAAATTTGAAATCACCTTCTTAGTACAAGCAGTATTGATTAAATCGAATGATAGACCTGCAGGAAGAACACTCGAGAAAATTGCTCTACCAACCGTTGTATCCACAATTCGTGTAGAGGTTGGTTGATATCCATCCTCTGTCTTCTCATAATCTTGGACTCTTAATTTAATCTGCGCATGTAAAGAAACAGCACCTGATTCATAAGCGTTAATTACTTCGGTAGGATTTGCAAATGATTTTCCTTCACCAAGTTCATTAAATTTTTCTCTAGTCATGTAGTAAAGACCCAAAATCACGTCCTGAGATGGAACAATAATTGGATCACCACTTGCTAGGTGAAGCACGTTATTAGACGCAAGCATTAATGTTCTTGCTTCAAGTTGAGCTTCTTCAGATAATGGCACATGAACAGCCATCTGGTCACCGTCAAAGTCGGCATTAAACGCACTACAAACTAATGGATGAAGTTGAATTGCTTTACCTTCAATTAACAAAGGTTCAAATGCCTGAATTCCAAGTCTATGAAGAGTTGGAGCTCGGTTTAAAAGAATTGGGTGTTGATGAACCACCTTTTCAAGAATGTCCCAAACTTCAGGAATCTCACTTTCCACCATCTTCTTCGCAGCTTTAATCGTTGAAGCATAACCGTTGGATTGAAGTCTGTTGTAGATAAATGGCTTAAATAGCTCTAGTGCCATTTTCTTTGGAAGTCCACACTGATGAAGTTTGAGGTATGGTCCACAAACAATAACAGATCTACCTGAGTAGTCAACACGCTTACCTAGTAAGTTTTGACGGAAGCGACCTTGCTTACCTTTGATCATATCCGCAATTGACTTAAGTGGTCTGCGGTTATTACCCATGACCGCTCTACCTCTTCTGCCATTATCGATTAGAGAGTCTACCGCTTCTTGCAACATTCTTTTCTCATTTCTGACAATGATCTCTGGTGCATCGAGCTCTAATAGACGAGCTAAACGATTATTTCTATTAATCACTCTTCTGTATAGATCATTCAAATCTGAAGTGGCAAACCTGCCACCATCTAGCGGAACTAGTGGTCTTAAATCTGGCGGAAGCACCGGAAGAACATTAAGAACCATCCACTCTGGCTTGTTGCCTGATTGAATTAATGAGTCAATCAGCTTAAGACGTTTATTTGTTTTCTTCAGTTTAGTTTGGCTCTTAGTAGTTTGAGCCTCTTCACGAAGATTTGCAGCCTCTTTTTCTAATTGAAGATCAGCAAGGATGCGCTGAATTCCCTCTGCGCCCATTTTTGCTTCAAACTCATCTTCTCCATATTCATCAAGCGCATCATAGTACATCTCTTCAGTCAGAAGTTGTTTATGCACTAGTGGAGTTGAACCAGGATCAGTGACAATAAATGCTTCAAAATAAAGAACTCTCTCAATATCTTTTAATGTCATATCCATCAAAAGACCTAATCTTGATGGAAGCGATTTCAAATACCAGATATGCGCAACTGGTGAAGCCAGCTCAATGTGACCCATTCTCTCTCTTCTAACTCTTGAAAGAGTAACCTCAACGCCACATTTTTCGCACACTACATTTCTATATTTCATTCGCTTGTATTTACCACAAATACATTCGAAATCTTTCATCGGTCCAAATACTTTTGCACAGAACAGACCATCTCTCTCTGGCTTGAAAGTTCTATAGTTGATCGTTTCTGGTTTCTTTACTTCACCATATGACCAAGAACGGATTTTTTCAGGAGATGCAAGACCCACTCTGATTGCATCAAATTCTTTATCTTTATTTTGGTTATTAAGAATTTTTACTAAGTCTTTCATTCTTTTCTCCTATTGGTATTGGTCAAGCTCAACATCGATGCCAAGCGCTCTGATTTCTTTAACAAGTACGTTAAATGATTCAGGCATCACTGACTCCGTCAAGTTTGCTCCATCAACAATGTTCTTATACATTTTTGCTCTTCCTGATACGTCATCAGATTTCACGGTCAACATTTCACGTAGAGTATGAGCCGCACCATATGCTTCTAATGCCCAGACCTCCATCTCACCGAATCTTTGACCACCAAACTGAGCTTTTCCGCTAAGTGGTTGTTGAGTAACTAGTGAATAAGGTCCAGTAGAACGGGCATGCATCTTATCATCCACTAGGTGATTCAGTTTCAGCATGTGCATGTATCCAACAGTGACAGGACGATCAAATTTCTCGCCAGTTAAACCGTCATATAATTGCGCTTGTCCAGACTCAGGGAGATCAGCCAGTTCAAGTAAAGATTTAACATCTTTTTCCTTAATACCATCAAAAACAGGAGTTGCCATTGGCACACCGGCTTTCAAGTTCTTAGCTAATTCTATGATTTCATCATCAGTCAGAGAATTAAGATCTTCAGTTTTTCCGTAACTGTTATAAATCTTGTCCAGGAAGGTACGGATTTCTTTAACCATATCTTTTTTCTTGGCTTCAAGAATATTTCCAATCTTATAACCAAGTCCTTTAGCAGCCCAACCTAAATGAACCTCAAGTACCTGACCAACATTCATACGAGATGGCACACCAAGAGGGTTAAGTACCACATCAACTGGGGTTCCGTCTTCTAAATAAGGCATATCTTCGATAGGAGAAACTCTTGAGATAACACCCTTGTTACCATGTCTACCAGCCATCTTATCACCCACCTGTAGAACTTTACGAGTAGCGACATAGACTTTAACCATCTTCATCACTCCAGGAGGTAACTCTGCGCCTTCGTTGATCTTTTTGCGCTCTTCTTCAAGGAACTTATCAAATTCCTCTTGCTTAATTTTGGCTTGTTTAACCAGTGCCGCAACTTCTTTGTTAATTGCATCACTTTCAACCTTAATTTTTGCAATTGAAGCATTCTCAATGTCTTTCAACTGGTCAAGAGTAATTTTCTTACCCTTCGCAACTGAACCAACTGCGCTCTTAGCAGTTTGACCTGACAGCTTCTCACGAATACGTCTAAAGATATCACCTTCAATGATTCCAAATTCATCATCAATGTCTTTCTTGATTTTATCTAGACGTTCCTGATCGATACTTTGTGCTCTTGAATCTTTTTCAACTCTATCTCGAGTAAAGACTTGAACATCAATCACAACACCTGATTTAGATGCGCCCATTCTAAGAGAAGTGTCTTTGACATTGTTAGCTTTCTCACCAAAGATAGCTCTAAGAAGTTTTTCCTCAGGAGATAAAACAGTTTCAGTCTTAGGAGTTACCTTTCCAACAAGTATATCTCCACCTTTTACTCTCGCACCCACATAGACAATACCAACATCATCTAGTTTAGATAAAGCAGATTCACTGACATTAGGAATATCCGCAGTAATCTCTTCAGGACCTAACTTGGTATCTCTTGCGTAGGCTGTCAATTCCTCGATATGAATGGTGGTAAATCTATCTTCTTGAACCACTTTTTCTGAGATAAGAATTGAGTCTTCAAAGTTATATCCATTCCATGGCATGAAAGCAATCATCATATTCTGACCTAAAGCCAATTCACCCATATCCGTTGAAGGACCATCAGCGAGGACATCACCAACTGCAACCACATCACCAGGCTTAACCAATGGCTTTTGATTGATACATGTATTTTGATTCGATCTTGCATACTTAGTTAGGTTATAGATATCCACACCTAGCTCACTATCCGTAGCTTGATTCGAATCGACACGAATAACTACTCTACCAGCATCAACTGCCTCAACAGTTCCGGCATTTTTTGCAGTAACACAAACTCTAGAGTCTGTTGCCACCACTCTCTCAATTCCTGTGCCAACCAATGGCTTTTCAGCTCTGAGTGTTGGGACTGCTTGACGTTGCATGTTAGAGCCCATAAGTGCACGGTTCGCATCATCATGCTCCAAGAAAGGAATCAGTGATGCAGCTACAGAAGCAATCTGTTTTGAGTCTATATCAATCAAAGTGACTTCTGATGGATTTACTAAAACAAATTCATTCTTGTGTCGGCAAGAAACTAACTCATCGGTTATCTTCCCTTTGGCATCAACAGTTGCATTTGCCTGAGCAATGATTTGATGTGTTTCATCAATGGCTGATATGTAAACGATTTCATCGGTAACTACACCATTTTTAACGACTTGATAAGGAGTTTCTAAGAAACCGTAACCATTGGTTCTTGAATATACTGCAAGTGTATTGATAAGACCAATATTTGGACCCTCTGGAGTCTCAATTGGACAAAGACGACCATAATGTGATGGATGCACGTCACGAACCTCAAATCCTGCTCTCTCACGAGTCAGTCCACCAGGACCTAATGCAGAAATTCTTCTTTTATGAGTAACACCTGACAAAGGATTGACTTGATCCATGAACTGTGAAAGTTGCGATGAACCAAAAAATTCTCTAACGGCAGCAGAGACTGGTTTAGAGTTGATTAAATCTTGAGGGGTAAGCTCATCAGTTTCTGCTAAATTCAAACCCTCTCTTACAGCTTTTTCGACACGAACCAAACCAATTCTGAATTGATTTTCAATCATCTCGCCTATTGCTCTTACACGTCTGTTTGCTAGCGTATCAACATCATCAACAGAGTCATTACCATTTTTAATCTCAATGAGTAATTTAATAACGCTAATGATGTCTTCATTTGTTAAAACCAACTCACCTTCTTCAGAATCAACGCCCAATCTTCTATTAAGCTTCATTCTTCCAACTTTTGAAAGATCATATCTTTCGTTATTGAAAAACAGGTTGTTGAATAAAGTATTGACAGCCTCTTCAGTTGCCGGCTCTCCAGGTCTCATGACATGATAGATATCTTCTCTAGCCTCTAACTCAGTAGCAGTGTCATCCACTCTTAATGTAGTTGAGATATAAGGACCGCCTTGTGATTCATTGATATGAAGAATATCAAATGCCTTGACTTTAGCGCCTTGAAGCTTCTCCAGGTTTTCTTCATTGATTTCAGTGTTAGCCTCAAAAAGGATCTCACCTGTTTCTTTATCAATAATGTCATTAGCAATAACCTTACCGAAAAGGTATTCAAAAGGAGCTTGGATAGATGTGACTTTAGCAGCCTCAAGTTCCTTCTTATGTTTCGCATTAATTCTTCTACCCTTCGCAGCAATAACGTCTTTGCCCGCTAGAATATCAAACTCTGCAATTGAACCCACTAATTTTGCTGGGTCAATATTAATGCTGCAATTCTTTGCGTTAAGTTTGATAGAAGTTTTTTCAAAGAATAATTCAAGGATTGCATTTGAATCAAGTCCCATTGCTCTTAATAAAGTAGTAACAGGAAGTTTTCTTCTTCTATCTATTCTGACAAATAAGTTATCATGATGATCAAATTCGAAATCAATCCAAGAACCTCTGTATGGAATAATTCTTGAGGTAAATAAAATTTTTCCTGATGAATGAGTCTTACCCTTATCGTGCTCAAAAATAACACCAGGTGATCTGTGAAGTTGAGAAACAACTACTCTTTCAGTACCATTGATTACAAAGGTACCTGTATCAGTCATAAGGGGAAGATTTCCAAGATATACATCTTCTTCAATGACTTGTTTTACTTTTCTTTTCTTTTTAAGTGCAGATCCATTTTTATCAAATAGAACTAGGTTAAGCTTCACTCTTAGGGTTGAGGCAAAAGTTACGCCTCTTAACTTACACTCTTCAACGTTGAATTTTGGTTCTTGTAGTTCAAAATCCACATATTCAATTTCAGCATAACCATTTACCGCAGTAATAGGAAAAACTGAGTTGAATACTCCATGAAGTCCTGTGTCATTCTCTTTTCCTGATTCAATAAATTCTTTGAATGAATTTATTTGGATTCCTAGTAAATCAGGTTCTTGGAGAATAGATTCTCTCGTTCCAAAGTTATTCCTGATTCTCTTTTTTTCAGTGAATGAATATGCCATTAATCCCTCTTCTAAGTAGTTTGTTTGTGTAACTCTTTATCGCAAATCGTATAAATCTTTAAACAAAACGAGATCTAGACCCCTAGGAGCCTAGATCTCTTTGTTGTTGGTTCTTTATTTCAACTCTACAGAACCGCCAGCTTCTTCAAGTTTCTTTTGAATCTCTTCAGCTTCAGCTTTTTCCACACCTTCTTTAACAGGCTGTGGAGCGCCTTCTACTAGGTCCTTAGCCTCTTTAAGACCTAGACCAGTGATTTCTCTAACTGCTTTAATAACACCAACTTTCTTGTCACCAAAACCTGTTAGAACAACATTGAATTCAGATTGTTCTGCAGCAGCAGCACCTGCATCACCAGCAGCAGCAGCAGCTGGAGCAGCTGCAACAGCAGCGGCAGAAACACCGAATTTTTCTTCCATTGCTGAAACTAATTCAACAACATCCATTACAGACATGTCTGCAATTGCATTTAAGATATCATCTCTAGATAAAGCCATGATTTTTTCTCCTTAAATTATTGTTTTTGATCGCGAACAGCGGCAACAACTCTTGTAACTTTCGTTGGTACCTCGTTTAGGGTTCTAGCCAATTTCTCAACAGGCGCTAACATAAGTGCCATCATGAGTGATATAGCTTGATCCTTAGTCGGAAGATCAGCAATGCGTTTGATTTGGTCTGCATCAACAAACTCGCCTGAAACGCCTAATCCTCTGACAATCAAATCTTCATTTTCTTTTGCAAAATCCTTAAAAACTCTTGCAACCGCTCCAGGGTCTTCTTGAGAAAAACCAAGAATTACCGGTCCACTTAACACAGGCATTACACACTCACATGTAGTTTCTGTTAACGCTCTTTTAGCAAGAGTGTTTTTCACTACACGAAGAGATACATTCGCTTGTATCGCAGCAGCGCGAAGATTTGTCATTTGTTCAACTGTCAATCCGCGATATTCAGCTACGCCTACAGAAACCGCATCACTTGCTAGTGAATTGACCTGCTTGACGATCACTTTTTTTGCTTCAAGATTTAGAGCCATAGTCTCTCCTGAACATTTATTTAACAAAAATGGAAATAGTTCTCACTATCTCCGCCAGAGTATTTACATACCCTCTACATAGGCCGCTTTTCAGCAATTAAACAAATCGAACCAACTTGCACCTATGGTCTTTGAGGTCTCACAGCATATCTTTGTTGTTGACCCAAAGAATTCTTTAATTTTTTTAACTATCTACCGTAGCAATATCAACGCCAAGTCCTGGACCCATTGTTGATGAAACACTCATTTTCTTTAAGAAAGTTCCTTTTGCTGAGCTAGGTTTCGCTTTCTTCAATGCCTCAATTAACGCCTTGATATTTTCTTCTAACGCTTTCACATCAAAAGAAGCCTTACCAATACCTGCATGAATAATTCCTGCCTTGTCATTTCTGTACTGAACCTGACCAGACTTCGCGTTTTTAACTGCAGTTTCAACATCAGGAGTTACGGTTCCTACCTTAGGGTTAGGCATCAAGCCTCTAGGACCAAGAACCTGTCCAAGTCTACCGACAACACCCATCGCATCCGGAGATGCAATGACGACGTCATAGTTTAAGTCTCCATCTTGCATAGTCTTCATTAAGTCTTCCATACCAACAGAGTCTGCACCAGCATCAGTAGCTTTTTTAGCGTTATCACCCTGAGTGAAAACTGCAATACGTACCGACTTACCAGTACCATTCGGAAGGACTACTGATCCACGAACATTTTGGTCTGATTTTTTTGAGTCAATTCCTAAATTAATAGACACTTCAACGGTCTCATCAAATTTTGCAGAAGCGCAATCTTTAACAAGTGAAAGTGCATCATTAATTGAGTACTTAGTATTCTTATCAATTTTTTCAGCGAAAGATTTTTGTTTTTTAGTTAGCTTAGCCATAATTAACCCTCCACCTTAATGCCCATAGAGCGAGCAGTACCAGCAATAATTTGAACAGCTGCGTCCATGTCATTCGCATTTAGATCTTTCATCTTCATCGCAGCAATTTCTTCAAGTTGGGCACGAGTAATTTTTCCAACCTTATTGATATGTGGCTCTCCACTGCCCTTTTTGATGCCTGTTACTTTAAGAATCAAAGCAGCAGCCGGTGGCGATTTGGTAATAAAAGTAAAGCTCTTATCGTTATATACTGTGATGATGACGGGAACCTTGGTTCCTTTATCGATATCTTGGGTCTGTGCATTAAACGCTTTACAGAAATCCATGATATTAACACCATGTTGTCCTAGAGCTGGACCAACCGGTGGTGACGGATTAGCGTCTTGTGCAGGCACCTGAAGCTTAATATAAGATTCAATTTTTTTAGCCATTTTTTTCTCCTATGGGTGCAAACGCTAAATTTAATTAGCTCCCCGATTAATTATGTTTTCTCTACTTGAGAAAACTCTAGCTCTACCGAAGTTGTTCTTCCAAAAATCAGAACTTCAACTTTCAATAAACTCTTTTCGTAATCAACACTTTCAATAACACCATTAAATTCATTGAAAGGACCATCGATAACCAATATCTCTTCTCCAGGCTGGTAGGCAACTTTTGGTTTTGGCTTATCAGCACCTTCTTGAACACGAGCCATGATGCGATCTACTTCTTTCTGACTAATAGGGGAAGGTTTGCCAGAAGATCCACCAATAAAGCCCATAACATTAGGCGTTCCTTTAAGTCTTAACCAAACAGTATCATCAAGATCCATGTTAATCATCATGTATCCAGGGAAAAATTTACGCTCAGTGTTTTTTCTCTGGCCATTTTTGATCTCAACTACCTGCTCTGTAGGAATTAAGATATCTCCAATCTTGTCTTGTAATTCTTCACGAGCAACTAACTCCTCGATTGCAAGTTTAACTTTTGCCTCATATCCGCTTCTAGCGTGAAGAACATACCATCTCTTTGACATAGAGCTCCTTAATAATTCAATGTGTTAGTAACTGTACCATCCAGGTGAAAAATGCATCTACAATCCATAGAAAGATCGACACAATAATCACAGCGATAATAATCATTCCAGTAGTTTTAGTTGTTTCTTCTCTTGTAGGCCAAACAACTTTTTTGAGTTCAATTTTTGTTTCCTTCATAAAAGAAACAAAACTCTTACCCTCAGAACCACTGATAAAAACAAGGCCAGCCACCACTAGACCTGCAACAAGTATTAAAACTTTAAAAAGTAAACTTGTTAATGCAAGCGGGTTTAAATAGAAAACTGCTAGAGAGGCTACCAAGATGACAATCGATAAGATTGTATTTATTGAGTAACCACTTTTTTTACTATCAACCTGTTTTTTCATCACTTAACTTTAATGGCAGGCGAGGAGGGAATCGAACCCCCAACCAACGGTTTTGGAGACCGCTATTCTACCAATTGAACTACTCGCCTATAAAAACTCCAAAGGCCTAGACATAAAAATGCCTAAGCCTTTAATAAATACCAATTAACGGAACTAATTATGCACCTTAGATACAACACCCGCACCAACAGTACGTCCGCCTTCTC
>VMBT01001134.1_pt1 | contig 14412 bp, 13 predicted proteins | sample 4404301 | NCBI WGS metagenome assembly VMBT01 (sample SAMN12238535, study PRJNA552566) | marine metagenome | isolation source: Coastal seawater | place: USA: coastal Georgia, Sapelo Island | collected 2008-08/2009-08
CCTTCTAGAACTTGAGTTGATTTAGTATGATTTAATATTGGTCTTACAGTCATTCTTATCTTATAAACATAAAAGTCAATTTTATGAATCTTTTTTAACATAATTAACTAATTATTTTTTAGATATTTTTTGTGAGGATTTTATAGTTTGTTAGAGCAAGCCCTGAATGAATTAATACAAATAAATCAACCAGAGATATTGATTTTTGTAACTGTTTTAGCAGTAATTTTGGTTGCTATTTCAAAATCAGGATTTGGAGGTGCTTTAGGTTCACTTGGATTGCCAGTAATGGTGTTTGTATTCCCTCCAAAGTTAGCAATTGCCGTTCTGCTACCTCTATATTTAATTACAGATATATTTGTTGCCTACACATGGCGAAAGTTTCCTGTAGTTAAAATTTTAAAAATCATGGTTTTAGGAGGCTTATCAGGACAAATTTTAGGGTGGTTATGTTTTGGATATTTAGATGACAAATATATTTTAATCTTAATTGGTATTTTGGCATTAATAACTGCAATTAGATATTTTAAGAATTTAATTTGGACAAAAAAAGATTCTGATAAATCAAAAGTAGATTTAAAGCCCTCCTTTTTAAGGGGAATGGGTTGGTGTGGTTTTTCAGGCTTTTCTAGTTTTGTTGCATTAACAGGTGGAATACCGGCTCAGATATTCTTATTGCCATTAAAACTTGAAAGACAGTTGTTCGTGGGTACTATGAGTTTTTATTTTCTAATAATAAACCTTGCTAAACTCCCTTTTTTCTTTGACTTAGAAGTTTTTAGTCCTACAAGTATTTTATTGAGTATAATGGTTTTACCTATATTACCATTTGGTATTTTTTTAGGTAAATTTTTGAATAGAACACTTTCTGATAAATTGTTCTATCATATAAGTCATTTTGCTCTACTTTGTTGTGGTATTAACTTAATTGGTAAACAAATTTTATAGGGGATTTTGATATGGAAAGTGAAATGTTTAAAAAAGGTATAGCCAAAAGAAGAAAAGTTTTAGGAGATGCTTACGTAGATAAAGCTCTAGCGTCTGCCGATGAATTAGGCGCTGATATGCAAAAATTAGTAACTGAATACGCCTGGGGTGAAGTTTGGAATAAGGAGAATTTATCAGATAGAGATAGATCACTTATCAATTTAGGAATGATAGCTGCATTAAATAGGTCTCATGAATTTAAATTGCATGTGAGGGGCGCTCTAAATAATGGTCTTACAAGGTTACAAATTCGTGATGCGGTTTTACAAATTACAATTTATTGCGGGGCGCCAGCAGGCCTTGAATCTTTAAGGCTAATTAGAGAAGTGTTTAATGAGGTGGATTCTGAAAATTAATCTAAGAAAATCAGAAAAATCTATATACTATAGTTCTTAATAAGTGAGTTGTTATGGTTCATAATGATGAAAAAATAAAATTGGATCAAAATATTTCAAATAATGATGATTCTAATTTTAAAAGTCTTTATGGCCTTACACCTGTTGTAGAGAACACTATAATAAATGCAATAAGTAATAAAAATGCTCGAAGTTTAAAAAAACTTATAGAACCACTTCACCCAGCAGATCAAGCTGACATGTTAGAAAGGCTTACTGATGAACAAATAAGTGATTTCTTAGGTCTTCTGGGGAAATCTCTTGATCCTGAGGTTTTAGTATATTTGGACCTTAATGTTCAAGAAAAGGTAATTGACTTTATTGGTCCCAAAGCTTTGGCAAAAGCTATTCCTGAACTACATTCTGATGACGCGGTAGAAATTCTTCAAGAATTGGAAGAGGCTGATAGAAATGTCATTATAAAACAGCTTCCAAAGTCTGATAGAATACTTGTTGAAGAAGCATTATCTTTTCCTGAGTCATCAGCAGGAAGGTTAATGCAAAGAGAATTTCTTGCTTTCCCAGGAAATTGGACTGTTGGTCAGACAATTGATCATATGCGTGATCAACCTCAAGACAATGAAGATAATTTTTATTCTGTTTATATTGTGGATCCTGCTCATAGGTTATTAGGCGTGATTTCATTATCTCGCTTATTATCAGCTAAAAGACCAGTTAGATTGAATAATTTAATGGAAGCTAATCCTAGAAGTGTAAATGTTGAAACTGATCAAGAAGAAGTCTCACTATTATTTCAACAATATGGTTTAGTAAATATGCCAGTTATTGACAAAGTCGGTCGTTTGTTGGGAGTTATTATTGTTGATGATATTGTTGATGTAATTAATGAGGAGGCAGAAGAAGATCTTCAAGGATTAACTGGTGTTAGTAACTTATCAATAACAGCTTCATTTATTGAAACTATTAAAGGTCGGTTTTCTTGGTTGATTTTAAATATGTTTACAGCAATTTTAGCGTCTACTGTTATAGGGCTTTTTCAAGAAGAAATTGAAAAGTTAGTTGCTTTGGCAGTTCTAATGCCGATAGTTGCTTCTATGGGAGGTAATGCAGGTACACAAACTGTAACTGTTGCAGTTAGAGCGCTTGCAACTAGGCAGTTGAACTATACAAATTTACAAAAATTTGTGTTAAAAGAAACTTGGTTAGGTTTGGTTAACGGTTTCTTGTTTGCTGTATTATCGGTATTATTAGCTTACCTTTGGTTCGGAGATAAACAAATTGCTCTAATTATGGGTTTGGCAATGATAGCGAACCTTTTATTTGCAGGTGTTTTGGGAACATTAATACCCTTGACATTAGAAAAATTTAATATTGATCCGGCAATATCAAGTTCTGTATTCCTTACAACAGCAACTGATGTAATAGGTTTTTTTACATTTTTAGGTTTGTCTGCTTTAGTTATTTTATAAAATAGGTTTAGATTTGTCATATCATTTAAAAAAAATAGCTGTTGGCATAGAATCTATTGATAGACTTAAAATCAGACAGAAAATGATATTCGAAACCTATGGTAAAATAGTTCACTCAACTAGAAATATGCCTAAACAAAAAGCAGAACTCATTAAGACAGGTTCGATGTTCTGGATAATAAAAAGATATGTTTTAGTTAGGCAAAAAATATTAAATATTGTTCCTGTTATACGTGATGACGGAAGTAAAGGTTGTGAGATTGAACTTGATAGAAATTTAATAAAAGTTATTCCAACAAAAATGAAACCATTTCAGGGGTGGAGATATTATCTTGAGAATGATATTCCTCAAGACTTAAATTTAAATGATCCCGAAGATGAAGAAATTCCAGAACAAATTCGTTCTGAGTTAATAGAGCTTGGTTTATACTAGTAAAAATAAGTTTAGTTAATTTAGTGTAAACTATATATATAAAATTGAAAAATTTAAGAGAATTCACATGTTATCAAAAATTTTTAGTTTTAGGACTTTATTATTTTTAATAGTTTTAGGATTAAGTCTTTTTATTTACAAATATTTAGTGTCTACAAAACCTGAAGCTAAAAAAGTTAAAATTGAAGAAAAAACTTTTTATGTAAAAGTTATGCAGGCAAAAAGGAATAATTATGTTCCAAAATCTGATGAATTTGGCAGAATAGTATCTACCAGACAGGGAGATCTCCGTTTTGGAGTTCCGGGTAGGGTAATTTATATTTCAGATAACTTTAAAAATGGATCATATGTAAAAAATGGCCAAGTTTTGGCTAAATTAGATCAAAAGCGATATTTATTAGAAGTTGAAAAACTTAAATCTGATACAAGAGAATTGCTAACACAATTAGAAATTCGGCAGAGACAGGTAAAAAGATTTAAATCGATGCTTTCTAGAAAAGTAATATCTCAAAACCAATATGATAATGAATTAATTCTTTTGTCAAAAAATCAATCAGATTATGTGAGATCAAAAATATTATTAGAAAAAGCAGAAGAAGATCTTTCTTACACTGTATTGAGATCCAAATTTAATGGTGTTTTATACGATATTAAAATTAACAAGGGGCAGTTTCTTTTGAGCAATGATAAAGTTGCTAATATATTCTCAGTTGATGATTTAGAAGTAGAATTTGCTGTCCCTTCTAAAATCTACTCAAATGCACAAAATTTAATAGGAAAAGATATTGAGGTGGTATGGGAAGCAAGTGATACATCTTTAAAAACAACTAAAGGGAAAATTATCAGAACTGGTGGGAAAATTATTGAAGAAGAGGGAGGGGGTAAAATTATTGCAAAGATAGATAATAAAAATCTCTCAATTCCACTAGGTGCTTTTGTAAGAGTTAGTTATCCATTAGATGAATTTTTAAATGTATTAAAAATCCCAGAGACAGCAATCTATGGTAACAAGGTGTATGTTGTAGAAAATAGAATTGCTAGAGAAAGAACTGTAGATATTAAATATAAAGGTAATGGTTATGTCATTATTAATGGAAATTTATCAGATTATGATCAAATCATAATAACAAAAATACCTGAAAAATTAAATAATCAAAAAGTCACAATTACTAATTAAGCTAATAATATACATAATCATTTAGAGTAAAATTTTGTTAAAATTCAAAGAGTCAGGTTTTTTAAAGTTTTTTGTGGAGCATAAGACAGCCGCAAATATAATTATGATACTAATGATTGTTGTTGGTTTATTATCAATAGGTAGATTAAATAAACAATTTTTTCCAGATTTTGATGTTGAGATTGTAGCTGTCACGATTGATTGGCCAGGAGCAACTGCTCAAGAAATAGATAAAAATATAGTCCAACTTCTTGAACCAGAATTGAGACCAATTTCAGGTGTTAAAAAAGTTACATCTAAGTCCATTGAGGGTAATGCGCTTACTCAGGTAGAGTTTGTTTACGGTCATGATATGCAAAAGGGACGAACAGATATTGAAACAGCTGTATCAAGAATAAATTTCCCTGACAAAGCAGAAAAACCTAAAATTATTTTAGGTGAATTTTTTGATACTGTTACAAGAATTGTCTTGTCAGGTGAATTGCCACTATCCGAATTAAGAATAAAATCAAAAAAACTAAAAGAAAAACTTCTAAACTCTGGTGTAGATAAAGTTGATATATTAGGTCTGCCTGAAGAAGAAATTTTAATTGAAATCTCTCAAATAGAAGTAGCTAAACTTAAACTTTCCTTAAATGAAATTTCAAATCTTATAAAATCTGAAACACAGGATGTTTCAGGTGGAAGTTTTGCTGATGGCTCATTAAGAGTTAGGACAATAGGTGAAAAAAGGTTAGTCGAAACATTTAAAAAATTAGAGTTAAAAAACTCTAGTTCTGGAGCAAGAATTTTATTAGGTGATATAGCTAACATAAAACCAAGCATTAAAAAAAGAAGTATTTTAAAATTTATTGACGGTAAACCTGCGGTAGAGATATGGGTTCGAAGAAGTAAAACTAGTGATGCTCTAAAAGTATCAGAAAATGTCAATGAAGTTATTGCTAATTCACAAGATATCATTGGAAAACAAATAAAGATTCAGACTTATAACACTGCTGCTAATCTTATAGAAGAAAGAATATCATTATTAGTGAAGAATGGTTTAAGTGGTCTTTGCATTGTACTTGCGGTTTTATTTTTATTTTTATCTCGTAATACCGCCATTTGGGTAGCCTTTGGTATTCCTATAGCCTTTCTTGCAACTTTTGGGGTTATGCTCGTTTCTGGACAGACTATTAATATGATTTCCTTATTTGGGTTAATAATGGCACTTGGCATAGTTGTAGATGATGCGATTGTGGTAGGAGAACATTCCTCATATTTAAAAAATAAAAGAAAACTTGATCATAATAAAGCGCCGGTTGTTGCTGCAACTAGAATGTCAATGCCTGTTATATCTGCAATGCTCACCACTGTGGCGGCCTTTATTCCCTTATTCATGGTCAAAGGCGTGATTGGAGAAATTATTGCTGCTATTCCTTGGGTCGTATGTGCCGTATTGGTAGCTAGCTTGATTGAATGCTTCCTTGTTTTACCAGCTCATTTAGCTCACTATGATAGATCTAGTAAGGATCAAGGTAGATTTAGGCAATGGTTTGATAAAAAATTCAATGCTTTTCAAGAAGGAGTTTTCAGAAAGTTTGTAATAGCAACTTTCAACTACAGATATATCACTTTCATGACAGCAGTAGGATTGTTTATTATTTCTATAGGAATGATGTCTGGGGGTAGAGTTTTGTTTAGTTTTTTCCCAACTCCAGAGGCTGATATAGTAATAGCTAATTTTAAAATGCACTCAGGGACGACTAAAACCCAAACAATTAAAATGCTTGATAATTTAAAGGTGGGTTTAGATAAAACTGCTAGCGAATTCCTATCCTCACCCGATCTTATTCAATTTAAGATGTCTACAATTGGCACAAGAACCTCTTTTTCTAATGATTCAACACCTAGCTCTATTGGCAGTGATTTACTTGGCTCCATGGTTGTTGAATTAAAAACAGCTGATAAAAGAGAAATAAGAACAAAGGACTTCATAAGTGCCTGGAGAAAAAATATTATAAATGAACCAGGTCTTGATAACCTTACAATTAGAGCTCCAAGTGGAGGTCCTCCAGGAAGAGACCTTGATGTAAGGTTTCAAGGAGATGATTTAAAAACTCTTAAACTTGCATCTAATGAGTTAATAAATATTGCTCGAAATATTCCAGGTGTTTCATCCCTAAGTGATAACCTTGAATTTGGTATTCAAGAAAAAAATCTAAGATTAAGTGAAAAGGGACAGTCTCTAGGGTTTTCTATAATTAGTTTAGGAGAACAAGTTAGATCAGCAATTAATGGGAGCGTTATATCACTATTCCCAAAAGGAGATGAGGAAGTTACAGTCCGATTAAAATTGTCTGAAGATGAACAGAATACAGACATGATAAACGATCTAAGAATAATTTCACCACGTGGATCAAGTTTTAAACTTCAAGAAATAGCAATAATTAATGAAACACTTCCCTTTGCTTCAATCAATAGAACTAATGGATTTCGAGAAGTTACTATTTCTGGAGACTTGTTTCCTGAAATGATGAACACTGCTCAAGCACGAAACTATTTAATAGAGCAGGGGCTACCTGAAATTGCCAAAAAATATAATTTATCTTATAGATTTGATGGGAAAGATTTGGAACAAAAGGAAACATTTGCTGATATGGGAACAGGTTCAATAATAGGTCTGTTACTTATCTATTTTATTCTGGCTTGGGTGTTTAAATCATGGTTAAGACCATTCTCTATTATGATAATGATACCTTTTGCTTTTATTGGTGCGGTTTTAGGTCATTATTTATTAGGTTTAACAATGTCTATACTATCTATGTTTGCCCTTCTGGCCTTAGCTGGGATAGTTGTAAACAATTCTATAATTTTAGTTTCTACTATAGAACGTAGACTTGATGACTTGCGTAACCTAGAGAGTAGGGAGCATAATGATAATGAATTAATTAATGAGGCTATTATTAATGGTGTAGTAGATAGACTTAGGCCAGTTTTGCTGACATCACTTACTACAATCGGTGGTTTGTCAGCACTTATGTTTGAAACATCCCTCCAAGCTCAGTTTTTAATCCCTATGGCAGCAACAATAGTTTTTGGTCTTGGTGTAACTGCTTTTCTTGTGCTTGTAATAGTTCCGTCTATGATGGGTATAAGTAATGATTTTTCAAATTTTGTAATAAATTTCAAAAGGAAATTTTAAGTTGATCATAAACTCCTTTATAATTGAAAGCTCAGAAAAGTCTGCCCTCTCAGATATCAAGTTCAATAAAGATGGGCTAATTCCGGTTATTGCACAATGTGTTCAGTCTGGGACTGTTTTAATGATGGCTTGGATGAATGAGGAAGCATTAAAGAAGACAATTGATACTAATGATATGTATTACTTCTCACGTTCGAGACAAAAACTTTGGCAAAAAGGAGAAACGAGTGGGCATTTTCAGAAACTTATTGAACTTAGATTAGATTGTGATAACGATACCATACTTGCTTTAATTGAACAGACTGGTGCTGCTTGTCATACAGGAACTAAAAGCTGTTTTTTTAAAACAATCAGAGAATTTAAAGATGAATAGTACAAACAACCCTGGATCATTTGGTAGCGCAAGGGGGGTATCCCAAAAGTTAAAAAAAGATAAAAAAAGAAAATCATCAAGCACTAGATGGATAGGAAGACAGATTAATGATCCTTATGTTCTAGAAACCCAAAAAAGAGGTTATAAATCTAGAGCAGCCTTCAAATTATTACAAATTGATGAAAAGTATAAATTTCTTGTTCCTGGACGCTCAGTTGTAGATTTAGGATGTGCTCCCGGTGGTTGGCTTCAAATAGCTTCTCAAAAAGTTTGCTCAGTAGTTGGCAAAGAAAAAGTAGTTGGTGTAGATATTTTACCAACAGATAATATTGCCGGTTGTGTTTCTGTTTTAGGAGATATTACTGACCCAAATATAGGAGATGAGTTAATAAAAATTCTTGGCTGTAAGCCTGATATCATATTATCAGATATGGCTGCTAACACTACGGGCCATAGACAAACAGACCATCTTAGAACTACTTATTTATTAGAAGCAGCTCTAGATTTTGCTATCGAAAACTTAAATAAAAATGGTGTTTTTTTAGCAAAATGCTTTAAAGGAGGAGCAGAAATAGACTCGTTGTCCTTGATGAAAAAACATTTTTCTAGAGTAAATCATATCAAGCCTGATGCTAGTAGAAAAGAATCAGTAGAGGGATATGTTATTGCAACAGGTTTTAATAAAATATAATTTTTATATTTAATCTTTGAAATTTATTTTTAAAACTTTATATACAGGGTAACTTTTTAATATCTTAATCCTAAGGTCAAAAATGATTATAGAAGAAGCTTACACGTTTGATGATGTCTTATTACAACCAGGCCATAGTAAATTTGGACCAGCGGATGCAGACGTAAAAACTTCTATCACTAAGAATATTAACCTAAATATTCCACTTCTTTCAGCTGCAATGGATACTGTTACAGAACATAGGTTGGCAATAAATATGGCACAGCTTGGTGGAATGGGTGTTTTGCACAAAAACTTTAGCATTGATGACCAGGCCTCTGAGGTACAAAAAGTTAAAAAATTTGAGGCAGGTATGGTCGTAAATCCTGTTACTATAAAACCTGACCAAAGTTTAGGTGAAGCATTTAAATTAATGAAAGAAAATAAAATTAGTGGGATACCTGTTGTAGAGGGTTTAAAAAATAAGCTTGTTGGTATTTTAACTAACAGAGACGTTAGATTTGCGAATGATCTTAATCAACCAATTTCTGCTCTTATGACTAGAGATGTAGTTACAGTCAAAGAAAATGTATCAAGAGAAGAAGCAAGAAAACTTTTACATAAACATCGCATTGAAAAACTTGTTGTAGTAGATGAAGAAGGCTTTTGTGTTGGATTAATTACAGTAAAAGATATGGAAAAAGCTCAAAATCATCCAGATGCTTGCAAAGATGCTCAAGGTAGATTGAGAGTGGCAGCAGCTACTGGCGTTGGAAGTGAAGGTATTGCAAGAGCAGAAGCATTGATAGATGCTGGTGTTGATGTGCTAATTGTAGATACTGCCCATGGCCATAGTCAAATGGTTTTAGATACTGTAAAAGCAATTTCAAAACTTAGAAAAAAAATTGAACTAATTGGTGGGAATGTGGCAACTGCAGACGCCACTAAAGCTTTAATTGATTGTGGTGCTGATGGGGTAAAAGTTGGAATTGGCCCAGGATCTATCTGTACAACTAGAATGATTGCAGGAGTAGGAGTTCCTCAGTTAACTGCAATCATTGAATGTTCAGAAGTAGCTAGAAAAGAATCTATTCCTATAATTGCAGATGGTGGAATTAAATATTCAGGAGATATTGCAAAAGCTATTGCAGGTGGTGCTTTTGCCGTAATGGTAGGATCACTATTAGCCGGAACTGATGAGACACCAGGAGAGGTTTTTCTATTTCAAGGCAGGTCTTATAAATCCTATAGAGGAATGGGATCATTGGGTGCAATGGCCAGAGGATCAGCTGACAGATATTTCCAAGCAGAAATAGAAACTTTAAAACTTGTACCAGAAGGAATTGAAGGCCAAGTTCCATATAAAGGACCTTCAGCAAACGTACTTCATCAATTAGTTGGTGGTTTAAAATCAGCTATGGGATATACTGGTAACAAGAACATTACTGAAATGCAAAAAAATTGTGTTTTTAAGAGAATTAGTAATGCTGGCCTAAAAGAAAGTCATGTACATGATGTCACTATTACCAGAGAAGCTCCAAATTATCGTCCATCTTAATGAGAGATCAAGAAAGAATAATTAAGGTAAAAGAATTATTAGATGCATTTGATAATTCACAAAAAGTGGCCAGCAAAATTGTTAATAGTTATTTTAGATCAAATAAATTTATTGGTTCTAAGGATAGAAAATTCATTTCCAAGAGCTTTTGGAATATTTTAAGAAACAGATATAAAATTAAATGGCATTTAGAAAATTTAAATTTAAAAAATATAAATTCCTATCAAGTAATCTTAGAACTGTTTTTCTTAAATGAAGATTATAAAAATAATATTATTAAAATTAAAAATTTACTTATTTTGTCCTCTCAAACTAATCAGGATTTTAGTGGTATAAGTTTAGATTTTTTAGATAGTGAACTCTTTAAGAATTTTAATCACCCCGATATGCCAAATCATATTAATTATGAACTCCAAGAATTCTTGTTAAATAGTATTCAGATAAGCTTTCCTGACCAATGGTTAGACATTGTTCTATCAATGAACAAGGAAGCTTTTTTTGATATAAGAGTTAATAGAATAAAAAAAATGTCTCGAGATCAATTAAGTATGAAGTTAAGATCTCTAGAGATCGATCATGAATATTCTCATTATTCGCCACTTGGTATAAGGCTTAAAAAAAGATATCCAATAGAAGGATATGACATTTATAAAAACGGTCATTTAGAAATTCAAGGTGAAGCATCACAGATAGCAACAATTTTAACTGACCCAAAACCAGGAATGCAAATTGCTGAAATATGCTCTGGTGCTGGTGGAAAATCATTAACCTTAGCTGATTTAATGGAGAATAAAGGTCGAGTTATGTCCTTTGATATAAATAAGAAGAGGTTAGAAAATGCTGGTATACGTCTTAAAAGAGCAGGAGTGCATAATGTGGAGAGAAAGTATGTTGATAAAGAATGGTCTGTCAAAGGTTTAGAAAAAAAATTTGACCTTGTTTTAATTGATGCTCCATGCTCAGGAATTGGTAAATGGTCTCGGAGTCCAGATTCTAAATTTAGTTTTAATGAGAAAAAATTAGAAGAACTTATCAGTATACAATATGAGCTTCTAATTAAAGGATCTATGATGGTTAAACCTGGTGGAAAATTGGCTTATATGGTTTGTTCTTTTTTATATGAAGAAGGTTTTAATCAGATAGATAAGTTTAAAAAGAAAAACAATTCAGACTTTTCAGAAATAAATATGTTTAATATGTGGAATGATACAATTTTTTTAATGAATAAAACACCATATCCTTTTAATGCAGGCCAGAATAGTATACTTCTTAATCCAGCCAGCTACAAAACTGATGGATTTTTTATTTCAATGTTCCAGAGGAAAAGATGATTTATGAAGAATGATATGGTTCTAATAATTGATTTTGGTAGTCAAGTGACTCAATTAATTGCGAGAAGGCTTAGAGAATTAAAAGTATATTGTGAAATTTATCCATTTAATAAAATTAATAACTTACTATTAAAAGATATTAACCCTAAAGCCATTATTTTATCTGGCGGACCGGCAAGTGTTCTAGATGCGGACGCGCCTAAGCCACCTTCAAAAATCTTTGAATTGGGAACACCCATCCTAGGAATTTGTTATGGTCAGCAAATCATGGTTGAAATGTTAGGTGGTAAAGTTACCTCAGGTCATGGAACTTCTGAATTTGGCAAATCTTTTGTAAAAATAAAAAAGAAGAATATTAAAATTTTGGAAAATTTATTTTTAGATAACCAAGACGAAGAGGTCTGGATGTCTCACGGAGACCATGTTTCTAAAATTCCTAAAAGTTTTGATGTTTATGCAGAATCAGAAAATGCTCCATTCGCCATAATAGGTAATGAAGAAAAAAATCTTTATGCTGTTCAATTCCATCCTGAGGTTGTTCATACATTAAATGGTATTACTTTATTAAAAAATTTTTTAAAAATTTCAGACTGTTTATTTAATTGGGATATGAAATCTTATCTAAAAGACTCAATATCAAAAATAAAAAACATAGTAGGTGATAAAAAAGTAATTTGCGCATTATCTGGTGGAGTTGATAGCTCAGTTACTGCAATTCTAATACATAAGGCTATTGGAAACCAACTTACATGTGTATATGTGAATAATGGTTTAATGAGAAAAAATGAAAGTGAAGAGGTTATTGGTTTATATAAAGACCATTTCAAACTGAATTTGGTTGAAGCTGATGAAGAAAAATTATTTTTATCACACTTAAGAGGTGTTAGTGATCCTGAGAAAAAAAGAAAAATTATTGGTAAATTATTTATTGATGTTTTTGAAAAACACGCAAAAGAAATTGGCGATGTAGATTTTTTAGCACAGGGTACTCTTTACCCAGATGTCATAGAAAGCGTAAGTTTTTCAGGAGCACCATCAGTTACTATCAAATCTCATCATAACGTGGGTGGTTTACCAGAAAAAATGAATTTGACCCTTATTGAGCCTTTAAAAGAATTATTTAAAGATGAAGTTAGAGTTTTAGGGCAAGAATTAGGTATTCCGGATAATTTTATTTCTAGGCATCCTTTTCCTGGTCCTGGATTGGCAATTAGATGTCCAGGGGAAATCACAAAAGAGAAATTAGAAATCCTTAGAAATGCTGACCAAATTTATATTGAGCAAATAAAAAAATACAATTTATATAAAAAGATTTGGCAAGCATTTGTTGTAATCTTACCTGTTAAAACAGTTGGTGTAATGGGAGATGCTAGAACATATGATTATGTGTGTGCATTAAGAGCGGTTACTTCTGTAGATGGTATGACAGCAGATTATTTTCCATTCGATCACGAGTTTCTAAGTGAGACTGCAACTAAAATAATTAATAATGTAGAAGGTGTAAATAGGGTAACATATGACATTACATCTAAACCACCAGGCACAATTGAGTGGGAGTAGTGCCAGTTTTATAAACCATTGTTTTTTTTATTGTTTTTTAAATATTGTATTTACAAAATTGCAATAATTAATATTGCTCTTCAAAAAATTCAAAAACTGTTACAAAAAAAGCTACCAGAGCTAAAACATGATTGAAAAATATCATTGTTATTATAATTGTCTATCTATTAAATTAATTTATGCTAGATAGTATATTATTATGTAAATTTAGCAAAATTATACTAAATGCGATTTTGGAATTATAAATCAGATGAGTTCTACAAAATTTATACAACTATCTTTGATAGTAATTTCCCTATAGAGAAAAAAAAAGTAATTTTAAAATCTTTATTTAACGGTGAATATTGTTTGATGAGGATAACTAGCATTTCGAAGCAATGTTATGAAGAGTTAAAAAAAAATAATTTTAAAAAAGTTACAAAATTTAAAAGGGTAAATAAAAGATTTGTCAGGCATCAATTTGTTTCGTTTAGTGAAACTTTAGATCGTATTATTGAGAGGAAAGTTCCAATGAAGGAATTTTGGAACATAATTGATGAAAATGAAAAAACACATTTAATTACAAGAGCAGAAAAAGATAAAGAAGAATATTTTTATATAAATATACCTATAGAAGGTGGTTATTTTTTAAATAAAACTTCTGGGTATGAGTATGGTAAAAAAGAAGAATTGTATTTAAAATACATAAGTGGACAAAGGATTAGATGGAAAAAAATGAAATTAGAAACAAAAAAGAAAAACAAAGAAGATGAGGAATAGATTAATCTATATTTCTAAATAGTTACAAAAAAGATAAGGTTAAGAAATTGCAATTAAATGGAACGAAGTTTCAAATAGAGGTTTGGAACGAAATAAAAAAAATACCAAAGGGTAGTGTTAAAACTTATAAAGAAATAGCATTTATTTTAAATAGACCTAGATCATCAAGAGCTGTTGCAAATGCATGTGCTAAAAATCCATATCCACCAAAAATACCTTGTCATAGAGTAATTAGATCTGATGGTTATTTAGGAGGATATAGTGGAAAGGGAGGTATCAAAACAAAACAAAAATTATTAATTTCTGAGGGGTTCTCGGACTTTAAAATTGATTAAAGAGTTCTTAAAAAAAGTCGTTATTAATTTGTAAACTTTAGAATGCTAGGTTTCTAAAATGAATGAAAGTTTAGATTTAAGAAATAGAATAAACAAGATGAGATCTATCAATAACCTTGAGACCAATGAAGATCAATTCTCAAAACATATAAAAATAGACTCAAAAAAAACTGATCAGAGAGAAACACAAAAAAATGCAAAACATTCTCAGGAAAGAATT
>VMBT01001136.1_pt1 | contig 14396 bp, 13 predicted proteins | sample 4404301 | NCBI WGS metagenome assembly VMBT01 (sample SAMN12238535, study PRJNA552566) | marine metagenome | isolation source: Coastal seawater | place: USA: coastal Georgia, Sapelo Island | collected 2008-08/2009-08
ATTTGCCTGCGCCGTTGGGGCCGACAATGACGGCAATTTGGCCCAAATCAACCGAAATTGTGCAGTTGTTTATGATATTTGCGCCACCATAACCGCCGGTCATATTTTCACCAATGAGAAAGCTCATACGTTTACCTCATCGGCTTTTTGGTTTTTTATTCCAGTGCCCAAATAGGCTTCGATCACCTGTTCGTTGCGCTTAATTTCTTCGGCTGTTCCCTGCGCAAGAACACGCCCTTCTGCCATCACGATGACCGGATCACATAAGCGTGAGATGAAATCCATATCATGTTCGATAATGCAAAAAGTATAGCCCCTCTCACGGTTCAACCGAATGATTGCATCCGCGATTGTATTCAGCAAAGTCCGGTTCACACCGGCGCCGACTTCATCAAGAAATACCACTTTGGCGTCCACCATCATTGTGCGACCAAGTTCGAGTAATTTCTTTTGACCTCCAGACAAGTTTCCAGCCTTTTCCTCCGCAAGGTGGTCGATTGTCAGAAACTTCAAAACATCAAGCGCGCGCTCTTTAAGTTCGGCCTCTTCTTGGGCAATTCTTTTTCGGTGAAACCATGTGTTCCAAAGCGATTCTCCCGTTTGCCCCCCCGGCACCATCATCAAGTTTTCCAAAACCGTCATGGAACCAAATTCATGGGCGATTTGAAAGGTTCGCAACACCCCTTGTGCAAACAACTCATGCGGGGGAAGGCCTGTGATATCGGTTTGTGCCATTTTTATAACACCAGAGGTCGGTGGGAGCACCCCCGCAATCACGTTGAACAAAGTGGTTTTGCCCGCCCCGTTGGGTCCGATAAGGCCCGTAATGGACCCCTCTTTTATTTCAAGCGAGGCTCCATCGACAGCGCGAAAGCCCCCAAAATGCTTGTGTACATTTTCAATTTTAATCATTGCGCATTAAGATTCAGATTTTAAAACGGTCCACATTAAGAAACAGCCCGGCAAAGCTCCGGGCTGTTTTATTTCTAAGGCTGATGCCCAAGTTATCTGTATCTGACAGTCGCGATTTTACCGCCGCTAATCTCGATTTGACGATAATTACCTGCAGATTCACCTGGCCCGATCAGTTCAACAGCTGACCCACCAACGTAGTCCACATCGCCACCGTCTGCCAAGATTTTAAGCGCTTTTGCCAATTCACCTGGATAGATTTTCTCTCCGGGCGCGTTTGCAACTTCCATCACCTTGTCTTTCAAATCCGCAGAGGCGGAAGATCCGGCCGCCTGCATTGCCAAAATGAGCAAGGCCGCTGCATCGTAAGATTCTGGCGCAAAGGGTGATGTGCCGTCAAATCCATTGGCTTTACCCATATCCGCAACTGCAGCCGCACCAGGGCTGTCTGTGCCTGGATGCTGTCCCGTGGATCCGTCAATTTCAGAGCCGAAATTGTCTTCCAGATTTACGGAAATCATACCATCTGGGAAGTGGAAGGAGTCGAAAGCGCCCGCATCCAAGGCAGCCCGCAAAACACCGCCGCCGCCTTGATCAATGTAACCCGCGATAACAAGGCGGTCACCACCAGCAGCCGCAAGAGCGCCCACTTCAGCAGAGTAGTCCGCTTTGCCGTCTTCGTGCGCCGCATTCAAAGTGACCGTTCCCCCTGCCGCGGTAAAGGCTGCTTCAAAGGCTTCTGCCAAACCCTTACCATAGTCTGAGTTTGTGTATGTCACCGGCACTTTTGTTATGCCTTGCTCCATCAGAATTTCTGTCATGATTTGACCCTGACGCGCATCCGAAGGCGATGTTCTGAAAAACAGACCGTCATCCTCTGCTGTTGACAGCGCAGGAGAAGTCGCAGAAGGCGAGATCATCACAATGCCATTTGGTCGCGCAACGTTTTGCAGAATTGCCCCAGTCACACCCGAGCAGTCACCACCGACAATGGCATTCACCTTGTCAGATGTAACCAAACGCTCTGCTGCAGAAACCGCAGCCGCTGAGTCAATACAAGTTGAGTCTCCACGAACGCTGGAAACAGTGGAGCCGCCCAAGAAAATGCCTGAGTCGGTAGCTTCCTTCATAGCAAGCTCCGCCGCGGCAGCCATGGGCTGGGTCAAAGATTCGATCGGTCCGGTAAACCCGAAAATGATGCCTAACTTCACATCTTCGGCGATTGCCGCAGTTGATAATAGCGTAGATCCGGCTAATACCGTGAGTACTCTTCGCATAGCTCTCTCCCTGAGTAGAATTGTGTACCACATAATTTCATATCATATGTTTAATGCAAGCAATATATACAGATTAAGAACAGTTTCTATCTACCCAAAGATATCAAAATTTTATTTTTCGAGATATTCGAAAGGTTTGACCGCAGGGATTTAGAACTTAAATATAATCAATCCGTTTGGGACAAGCAACGATCATAAAATTCGTTGGCGTCGCATCGAAACCATAATCTGCGCATAGCATTTATTATATTATACATAGATTTCTGATGCTTATGAAAAATAACTAACGCATATTTTGACAATTTAAAATACAACTGGCAGAACGTTCGTGACGCGACCGAAAAAAGAAAATTTAAAAACGAAATCAGGACATTTTTCTGTGACCGCTGGGCATTTTGACACGGAACTCATAATTGCATTTGGGGACAGGTGAAATGAATTTACCAGCAATCTGCTGCTTAATTACCACCTTAAGGTAAAATACGGCTCAAAGTTTCCTACCCGCCCCTTAATTTCTGCATCAGGTAAATTTCACTTTCCGTCGTAACGGGTGTCGTCAGATCATTTGCGATGATTTTCCCGTCAACGGCCACCGAAACCCCTGCTTCAATAGGCCCTTCAAGCCCTGGATAGAGCTTGACCAGACCGCGCAAGATATCCCCCACAGTTGAAGCCTGCACTTCAACCGCATCTTGTCCGTCAACCAGAGACCTTAAACCAGACCAGAGATGAACTTTAACCATCCTGTGCCGCTTTGAGCGCCGCAACAATTCGCGGGGGCGACATGGGAAGTTCGCGCATCCGAACCCCTGCCGCGGCAGACACCGCATTGGCGATCGCCGCCAAAGGCGGGCAGATAGAGGTTTCCCCAACCCCGCGCACCCCATAAGGATGTCCGGGGTTCGCCACCTCCACAATCACTGTGTCAATCATCGGCAAATCAGAAGCCAAGGGAATGCGATAGTCAAGGAAGCCCGCATTTTGCAACCGCCCATCGTCTCCATAGATATATTCTTCGTTCAGCGCCCAACCGATCCCTTGTGCTGCCCCACCTTGGAATTGCCCCTCCACATAGGTGGGATGGATCGCCTTTCCGGCATCCTGCACCACAGTGTAGCGGACGATCTTTGTTTTTCCGGTTTCGTGATCAACCTCTGCATCCACAATATGGGTGGCAAAGCTCACACCTGCCCCTTCTGGCGTGGCCTCGAAGTGCCCCACAATCGGCCCCCCCGTTGCCCCCATATTCGCTGTGATCTTGGCAAGGGGTAAAGGATCAAAATCTCCCGCATTTGCACCGGATGGAACGGCGCAGCCGTCCTCCCATTTCACCGCATCCTCTGGAATGCCCCATTTTTGTGCCGCACGCTTGCAAAGTTTGTTGACCGCATCTTTGGCCGCCTTGATCGTGGCAAGACCTGAGGCATAGGTGACCCGTGACCCGTGACTGATCTCATTATAGCCCAGCGTTGCTGTGTCTGCGACGGTGCAGCGAATGTGTTCGTAAGGAATTCCAAGTTCTTCCGCAGCCATCAATGCCATGGATGCGCGACTGCCTCCAATATCAGGCGTACCAACGGATATTTGTGCGGTCCCATCTTCAGAAAGTGCAAGAGAAACAGCTGTTTCTCCGCCGTGGTTAAACCAAAATCCGCAGGAAATTCCCCGCCCTTGGCCCTCTTTCAAAGGCGTATTATAATGTTCATGCGCCTTAGCTGCCTCCAGTGTTTCCACAAGCCCGATATCATCAAAGCGTGGTCCAAAGCTGGCCTTTGTGCCTTTGTGAGAGGCGTTTTTCAAACGCACATCAATGGGATCAAGCCCCAGCTCTTTGCAAAGATCATCAATCACGGATTCCACCGCAAAGGCCGCCATTGGCGACCCCGGTGCACGGTAAGCCGCCTGTTTTGGCCTGTTGGACATGACATCATATCCGATCTGATGCACATTTTCGAGCGCATAGGGGGCAAAGGCGCACATGGCCGTGAATTCACACGGCGCGCCCGGAAAGGCACCGCCCTGCAAGCGGAAGACACCACTTGCAGCTGTGATCGTGCCGTCTTTCTTCATGCCTATTTTGATATCCATTGATGTCGATGCAGTTGGACCCGTCGCACGAAATACTTCCGAACGGCTCATAACAATTTTAACGGGTTTGTTAGCTTTACGAGACAAAGCAAGCGCCACAGGTTCGATAAAGACCGTCGTCTTTCCGCCAAAGCCACCACCAATTTCTGAGGCCGTTACGCGCAACTGGCTGGTTTCCAATCCCAAGAGCGCAGCACACATTTTCTGGGCATACCAATGGCCTTGTGTGGTGCACCATAATTCGCCTTTTCCATCATTTCCAAGGCTGCCAAGACAGGCATGGGGTTCGATATATCCCTGATGGGTGGCTTCAGTTTTAAAACTGTTCTCTAGGACCAGATCCGCCTCTGCGAAACCTGCTTCAACATCCCCGTGTCCGCTGTCGTGATATCGCACAACATTGGGATGCATGCCAGCTGGAACAGATTTATCCGCCGCCCCTTCGCGAATGACTGGCGCACCCTCTGCCATGGCCTTGTCCACATCAGTCACATGATCGAGCACCTCATAGGTGACATCGATCAATTTCAACGCGTCACGCGCAATCAGTGCCGAGGTCGCAGCTACTGCTGCCACGGCATGCCCGTCATAAAGCGCTTTTTCCCCGGCCATGACATTTTCCAGAACGTTCCATGGCTCACCCGTCAGTCCGGGACCAAACGTGGGGTTGGTCGAAAAATCGGCGCGTGTCACGACAGCTTTGACGCCTTTCAACGCTTCCGCTTTGCTTGTGTCGATGGAAAGAATACGTGCATGGGCATGCGGGGAACGCAAAATCGCCCCATGAAGCATGCCCGGCGCGGTCATATCCGCACCAAATTTTGCACGTCCCGTGACTTTATCTACGCCATCGGGGCGCTCAGGTCTTGTTCCGACAAATTTAAAATCTTTGGTTTTTGTATCGTCTAAAGCCATTATCCAGCCTCCCGCATTTCAGCTGCTGTATCCATGATCGCGCGGATGATTTTATCATAACCCGTGCACCGGCACAGGTTTCCTGCAAGCCAATACCTCACCTCTGTTTCGGTGGGGTTCGGATTTCGTTCAAGTAAGTTCTTGGTCGCCACTAAAATACCGGGCGTACAAATTCCGCACTGAAGCGCGGCGTATTTGATGAATTTTTCCTGCAACGGATGAAGGTCCTGCCCTTTGGCAATCCCTTCGACCGTGTCAACGGTTTTCCCTTCGGCCTCTACGCCCAACACGAGACAGGCGCAGACCAAACGTCCGTCCAGCACGACCGAGCACGCACCACAATCCCCTGTGCCGCAGCCTTCTTTAGAGCCAGTCAGCTGTAATTTATCCCTCAGACAGTCCAGAAGTGTTTCGCGAGGATCACAGAGGAAATCGACCTCATCCCCGTTGACCGTTGTATTGACGTGAATTTTGCTCATTGTGATCCCCCTGCCCGCGTATATGCAATTTTCGCAGCGCGTTTGGCCAGAACGCCAGCGAGATGTGTTCGATATTCGACGGTTCCGCGTCGATCTGTGATCGGATTGCATGCTGAACTCGCTACAGCAGCCATATTTTCCAACGCCGCATCGTCAAGTTTTGTGCCGATGATCGCCTTTGCAGCAGCGTCAACATCCAAAACTGTGGGAGCGACAGCCCCTAAAGAAACACGCGCGGCGCTCACCACGCCCTGTTCATCCAACTGAAGCCAGACGCCGCACCCTGCCACAGCGATATCCATTTCGCTTCGCGGGATGAAGCGCAAATAGGCGTCTCCCGAACGCTCCGCGCGCGTGGGCAGCAACACGGCCTTCACCACATCGCCTTTTTCAAGATTTGTTTTTCCGGGTGATTTGGGAATATCCATGACACTGACGATGCGTTCTCCAGACAGGGATTGCACAACAATGCGCGCATCCGCGGCAACCAGTGCCGGCACACTATCTGCAGCCGGCGAACCATTACAGAGATTACCAACCAAAGTCGCCCGTCCCTGAATTTGTGTAGACCCGATCAGGTCCACGGCTTCGACCACGCCGGGCCACTCATTTTTCAGCTCTGCGTGTTCGCTCATTTCAGCCCCTGCCACCGCAGCGCCGATGCGCCAGCCACCATCCTCTGTGCGTTCTATGGATTTGGCGCCTTCTGCTTTCTTTATGTCAATCAGGGTGTCAGGCGTAAAAATATCCGATCTCAGTTGCACAAGCACGTCTGTGCCCCCAGCCAGAAAACGAATGCTGCCTTGTGCCTTTGAAGCAATTTCTGCAGCGGAGGAAAAACTATCAGGGGAATAATATTGCATCTTATATCGACTCGTTTCAGTTCACCGTTGTTGACCGAGACTAAAGATATATTCCTACTTGTAAATCGCTTCGAACCATGAAGGGGCTTTTCATGGTAAATTTCCGACGCACCATGTGCTTGGCTGACTATATCAAAAAAATAAAAAGCCCCGTCTGACGCGGGGCTTTCAAAAATATTGTGCAAGTGAAACCTTGGAGAGAGTCCTTAACCGCGCGCGGCTTTGGCGACCTCTGCGGCAAAGTCTTCTTCTTTCTTTTCAATTCCTTCACCTACTTCAAAGCGCAGATATCCCGTGATTTCCACACCGGCTTCTTTCGCAGCTTGCGCAACAGTCACATCAGGGTTTACAACGAAAGACTGACCAAGAAGCGTCACTTCACCCATAAATTTCTTCATGCGGCCTTCGATCATTTTTTCAATCACGGCCTCAGGTTTTCCAGATTCACGCGCCTGTTCTGTCAGAACATTTTTTTCCCGCTCCACAAGCGCCGGATCAAGGTCTGCTTCGCTCAGGGACTGAGGGTGCGCCGCGGCGATGTGCATTGCAACCTGTTTGCCGAAGGCCGTATTTTCACCGCTCAGCGCAACAAGAACCCCAATTTTTCCCATGCCCGCGGCGGCTGCGTTGTGCACATAGGATTCAACTGATCCACCCGTGATCTTACCCAATCTGCGCAATGACATGTTTTCACCAATTGTGGCGATTTTTGAGGTAAGCACATCAGACACAACGCCACCAGCGACAGAAGCTGACGCAAGATCCTCCACCGTCTCAACAGAGAGGCCTGCAGTCGCAAAAGAGCTTACCATTTCTTGGAATTCAGCGTTCTTTGCCACAAAATCGGTTTCGGAGTTCACCTCAACGGCAACGCCCGTTGTCCCGTCAATGGCAACCGCCACCAACCCTTCTGCCGCAACACGTCCTGATTTTTTTGCAGCCTTTGCAAGGCCTTTTGTGCGCAACCAATCCACCGCCAATTCAAAATCGCCGTCTGTTTCGGTCAGTGCTTTTTTTGCGTCCATCATGCCTGCGCCGGTCGCTTCGCGCAGTTCTTTCACCATAGATGCTGTGATCGCCATTTCAGCTCTCCTCGTATATCAGATATCAAAGCGCCTTTTTCCATGTCAAAGCATGGCGCCCCAAAAACGGGGCGACAGCGCGGAAATTATTAAGATGCGGCTTCTTCTTTTTCGGCTTCAGCTGGAGCTTCTGCCACTTCTTCTGCCAGCGTTTCTTCTACGGGTGCCTCTTCCATGGCCCCAAGATCAACACCTGCAGCGCCCAATTGTGCAGACATACCGTCCAGCACAGAGCGGCTCGCCAAATCACAGTAAAGAGAAATTGCGCGCGCGGCATCGTCATTGCCCGGAATGATATAATCAACACCATCCGGCGAACAGTTGGTATCCACGATGGCTACAACGGGGATGCCCAGCTTGTTTGCCTCAGCAACTGCGAGAGCTTCTTTTTTCACGTCGACGACGAACAACAGGTCAGGCACGCCGCCCATTTCGCGAATCCCGCCAAGAGACGCCTGAAGTTTGCCAAGCTCGCGCTCGATGCCAAGGCGTTCTTTCTTGGTCATACCATCCGCACCGGTTGCGAGCTTTTCTTCAATAGCGGCAAGACGGTTGATAGATTGTGATACGGTTTGCCAGTTGGTGAGCGTGCCACCCAACCAGCGGTGGTTCATATAATACTGTGCGCATTTTTCTGCTGCTTCTGCAATCGGCTGCGCTGCCTGACGTTTTGTTCCAACGAACAACACGCGACCGCCTTTGGCAACAGTTTCGCGAATGGCGTTCAATGCTGCGTCCAACATTGGAACCGTTTGTGTAAGATCCAAAATATGAATGCCGTTACGCGCACCATAAATGAATTCCCCCATACGAGGGTTCCAACGTTGTGTCTGGTGGCCAAAATGAACGCCTGCTTCCAATAGCTGACGCAAAGTGAACTCTGGTAGAGCCATATCCGTTTCCTTTCCGGTTTTCTCCTAGGACGAAAGTGCGAAGGTCTTTGCCTCCAACCGGTGGACCGTGAGGATGTCTCCCCCAAAGCCCGCTTTCGTCTGTGAACTACGATGCGCTCTCTAAGGGAGTTTTCAGATGGGCGCAAGACGAAACTTCCGGCCGATCAAGATGGCCTCAGGCCAACAGTGTCCGCTCCAGAACCCACCAAAACCCAATGAGCGCGATGATGCAGGATGCCGGTATGGTCACCCGTGCCCGATAATACGCAGATCGCCCAAACGGCAGGGCAAGCAGCAGATAAGCAATCGCGATGACACTCAACTGCCCAAACTCCACACCGACATTGAAGCCGATAAGCGCGGGAATATACTGCCCTTCCGGCAGTCCAAATTCTGAAAGAACGCTGGCAAAGCCCAGTCCATGAAGCAACCCAAAGCCAAAGACAATTACCGTACGCCATGGATTAAGCTGTGCAAAAAAGATGTTTTCAACCGCCACAAAGACAATCGATGCGGCAATTAATGGTTCCACGATCGAGGCAGGAACAGAGACAACCCCAAGGGCTCCTGCAATAAGGGTCACCGTATGGGCCAGCGTAAAGGCTGAAACCTGCCACAGCAGGGTTGAAGTTTTTAGTGATAGTAAAAACAATCCCAACACAAAAAGAATATGATCCAATCCCTCAGGCACCACATGATCAAATCCGATTGGGATATATTCCAAAAATCGGCTCGGAGCAGATATTTCCTCACCAATATCCGCCGACATGAGATCGCTTTCTTGGCCCGCTGCCAGATACTGGGTCAAGCCGTTTTCAATTCCATTTTGCCGAAGGATGGTTGTCCCAAGGGTCTCATCAAATCTTATGCTTGCTTCACGGATAAGATCGCGGCTTACGATGCTGAAGGACAAATTGCTCAACCTTGGCAAATCCAGATTTGGATCATCGTCGACACGCAGCGATTTAAATTCAAACCCATCCATCCCTTTTAAAGACGCCGTTTTGACGGCTATAAGTTGCGTAAAATCTGCCCAGTTCTTTTCAAACCTTGCTATTAATTCGTCCGATGCCAAAGCCCGCAAATTTTTGTATGTTCCGCTTTCTTCTGCCTCATCTGTATTGCTGAGCTCTGCAAGATTGATTTCAGCCAAATATGCTTCTACGTTCAAGCGCAAATCAACGGTGATTGTCTTGCCATCTATGCGAATGTCGGCGATGTTCGGTATCACTTCATGAGCGGTAGTTTTGCCAGTCACAGCAATCCAAAGACCGCAAATCAAAACGAAATTTAAAAGGGTTCGCATGAAAGATTTCAAAATCATTGTCTGGATTTGCCTTTGTATTTTTGCAATGCCACGCATTTCCGTTAGCCATGAATTATGGCTTGATAGCAAGACGTTTCAAATCGAATCCAGTCAAATTCTCGAAATTGACATGCGAAACGGCGAAAATTTCAATGGCATCAGTCTTTCGTTTTTCGAAAACCGTATAAAACAGTTTTTCTGGGACCAGAATGGAACGAGAACAGCTGTGACGTCTCGCGCAGGGGATGTTCCGGCCATGCGCACATCCATAGCGACTGAGGGGCTTGTGAGCATCGTTTATGAATCCACCCCTTCTTTTCTGACCTATACAAACTGGGACAAATTCGTCAATTTCGTGGTGCACAAGGATCTTGTGAATGCCATTGATCGGCATGAAAAAAATGGATGGCCCAAGGAGCGCTTCAAAGAGGTCTATCACCGCTATTCCAAGGCACTCATCGGCGTTGGGCATTCCAAGGGTGCAGATAAGAATTTTGGCCTAGAGACAGAATTTGTGGCGCTTCAAAATCCCTATGTTGACCGCCTATCTGAACACATCCTTTTGCAGCTCTTTTATCAAAATGCCCCCCGCGCCAATGCGCAAGTCGAAGTCTTTGAACGTAATGACCGCGAAGAAGTAACGGTTTTTATGCTTCGCACAGATGCGGACGGACAGGTTTTAGTGCCGGTTCAATCAGGGCATGATTATCTGATTGACAGCGTGGTCTTGCGAGAATTTGCTTCCGAAGAAGAAAACGGCCCCCTTTGGGAAAGCCTGTGGGCAGCATTGACATTTTCGGTTCCTGAAAAATGAATGCTTCTCATATGAAAGTTATTTGCGCCGGAAGTGTCCTGTGGGATGTCATAGGACGAACAGAAGATGTCTTGGGCCTCGGTGGTGATAAAGGCGGACGGATTGTGCGGAGACCCGGCGGCGTTGCCTATAACATCGCCCAAAAACTGGCGATGCTGGGAACACGTCCCCTTATTCTTTCCGTTTTGGGAAACGACACAGAGGGAAAAGAGCTTTGTGAAACCTGTAACACCAACGGGTTAGATATGCGGTTTGTCTATTTTTCCGAAGCCCTGCCTACAGATCAATATATGGCAATTGAGGACAAAAACGGTTTGGTCGCTGCGATCGCGGATGCGCATTCTTTGGAGCGCGAAGGCGATGCTATTCTTGCGACGCTTTTAGATCCAAAGAACGGATTGCTTGACGCGCCGCAAAACACGCTTTTGATCCTGGACGGAAATTTTACAGAGGCGCAGCTGAGCAACATGGCACACCACGAGGCGCTTAAAGATATAACATTTATCATTGCCCCCGCTTCACCGGGTAAGGTCGACCGCCTGCGGTGTTTCTTTAATCGCTCTAACACGGTTCTGTTCTGTAATTTGAGCGAAGCATCGATTTTGTCTGATGCGTCGATGACCGACGCAAAGGAAGCGGCACAAACTTTGATTGATCGAGGTTTTGATAGGGTGATCGTAACAAACGGGTCAGAGATGGCCTGCGATGCCGCGCGCAACTTTGACATCCTGTGCCAAACCCCAACACCTGTCAAAATCCAAGGGGTCACGGGTGCGGGCGATGTCTTCATGGCCTGCCATGTTTTTCAGGAAATAAACGGCGCCACCCGAGAAAACGCGCTCTCAGCTGCAATATTGGCAGCAGGAAACTACGTATCAGGACAAGAAGAATGACTTATCTGCTTAGCCAAGAGGTTAAAGAAGCACTCAAAAACAATTCGCCAGTTGTGGCGCTTGAAAGTACAATAATTACCCATGGGATGCCGTATCCCGACAATGTTGCCATGGCCAGATCAGTTGAAGATGACATCCGCGCCGCAGGCGCAACGCCAGCAACCATAGCCGTCCTGAACGGGCAGCTCCACGTCGGCCTGAATGCTGACCAGATCGAAGCCCTTTCAACTGCCACAGCGCCGCTAAAGCTCTCACGGGCGGATATGGCGCTCGCAATGGTCAGTGGAAAAACAGGTGGAACCACAGTGGCAGGCACGATGATTGCGGCTTCACTGGCAGGCATCTCAGTATTTGCAACAGGCGGCATTGGGGGGGTGCATCGGGGTGCGGAGCTCACGTTTGATGTTTCTGCAGACCTACAGGAACTGGCCCAAACCCCAGTGACTGTTGTGGCTGCAGGAGCAAAAGCAATCCTTGATCTGCCCAAAACGCTTGAGGTTTTGGAGACTTTCGGCGTTCCCGTAATTGCCTATGGTCAGGATGAGTTGCCAGCCTTCTGGTCCCGCACCAGTGGGCTGAAGGCCCCGTTGCGCTTGGATCACCCTGAAGAGATCGCAAAGGCGCATCACATGCGGGCACAGCTTGGCCTCAGCGGCGGACAATTGATTGCCAACCCAATACCCAAGGAAGATGAAATCCCGCGAGATGTGTTAACCCCCCTGATAGAAAAAGCGATCCGCGAGGCAGAAGCAAAAGCAATCACTGCGAAAGAAGTGACGCCCTTTTTGCTGAAGACCATTTTGGATTTAACAAATGGAAAATCACTCGTCGCAAACAAAGCGCTCGTCCGAAACAATGCCCGTCTTGCCGCAGAAATAGCTAAGCACATCTAAAACAAAGGACTTTTCTCCTAAAGCTAGCCCCGCTATTGTGTCTGGATAATTTCCCCCATAAAAGTACGGTCCATGGAAGAACCTTTTCAAACACCACCACCTGCGCCGCGCCGCAAGTCATTTCTCTCCGGGCTCAGAAACAGTTTCCTCACCGGAGTGGTCGTAATTGCACCTGTTGGATTGACGGTTTGGCTGATTTGGTCGGTCATCGGATGGGTAGATGGTGTGGTCCTGCCTTTTGTGCCAAGTCGTTATCAGCCCGAGAACATTCTCAACACATTTCTGGGACTAGATATCAAATTGCAGTTGCGCGGGCTCGGCGTCGTGTTTTTCCTGATTTTCACGACGTTCGTGGGCTGGCTCGCCAAAGGACTTCTCGGTCGTTCATTGATCCGCTCTGCTGAACGGTTTGTGAACCGGATGCCCGTCGTAAGATCCATTTATTCGGGTGTTAAACAAATTGCGGAAACAGTATTTTCCCAAGCAGACAGGTCTTTTGAAAAAGCCTGTATCGTCCAATATCCACGTAAAGGGATCTGGGCCGTTGGGTTCATTTCGACACCCGCGAAAGGTGAAATTCGTGCACGGGTGAATGACGCGCAGAACCTGTTGTCAGTCTTTGTCCCAACAACCCCAAACCCAACATCGGGATTTCTGCTTTTCTTTCCTGCGGAAGATGTTATTGAATTAGACATGTCCATAGAAGATGCGGCAAAACTCGTTATTTCGGCGGGACTTGTTTATCCTAACCAAAATGGCGAGATTGTGATCGAAGACAATTAGGCGGTCGCCGCGTTTTCTGTCCCTATTTTGAAAACGCATTGTGGTATCGTGAAATATTTTACATCAATTATCGTCGCTATAACATTTAGCGCTTTTTCTATGCCCCACGTTGTGCGGGCGGATTTAAAGGCGGCCCAGACAGCATTGGGCGCTGGTGATTTTGTGGCTGCTTTGAAAGAAGTCCAACCAGTCTGGCAAACCCATCCTCTGGATGCGGCCTTGATCACAGCACGCTCTACCCTTGAACTTGGCCGACCTGACTTGGCAGAAAAAGCGGCGCGGGCTGCGTTGACGATGAAACCGGACAGCTATGCGGCCCTTTTATTGCTTGGCAGTGCACTTCAGCGCCAAGACAAAGTAATTGCGGCAGAATATTACTTTCGCCGAGCCTTGGACGTGTCAGAAGATGCGCGTGCCAAAGAGCTGTCCCGAAATGTTCTGCGCTCCTTGCAAAGGCAGAAAAACTGGCTTGTCGACGGAACCTTTGGCATCGTGCCGACTTCGAATGTCGGCAAGGTCTCCGACGAAAAAAAAATCAAAACCGTCTTGGGGGAATTTGACATCGCGTCCCAATCCGAAAGGGGTCTCGGCATTTACGGCGGACTATATCTCACGCGCCAGACTCCGCTTGCCAATGGGGCTCGGTTCGATTTTGGGGTGAACTTTTATGATAAGGCGTTTCGCCAGCACGAATTCAACATGAAGACCCGTGGCGCGACTGCAAGCTTTAACTTTCCACTTTCAGAACGTTCCAACGCATCATTTTCCGCCTCAAAATCCCGCTTTAGCTTTGGGGGAGAACCCTATTCTGATACAACAAAGTTGGGTGCCAGTTACGGTTTCAGCACCGCGGCGGGACGCATATTGCGTTTCGACATGACCCATGAAAAGCAGAATATTATCGATAATGCAGATCAGCTAAGCTATGAAAACTCAGGCTCCGTTAATTTTGGTGTTTGGAGGTCAAAACAAACCTACGTTTCCTTAGAACTGAGAGGGAACAGGCGGACCTCAGAGCATCCTGCTTTTGATAGCTGGGGTAAGGGGGCATCCGTTTTGGCGCGCTATAATCCCAAAGACACGGGCTGGGTTATCGAAGGTGCGCTCAGCCGAAATCAAAAAAACTGGGACCGGCCGTCAGGTATTACACCAGATGTAAGACATGATAATGAATGGTTGCTCAGCATGAGCGCCTATA
>VMBT01001137.1_pt1 | contig 14392 bp, 14 predicted proteins | sample 4404301 | NCBI WGS metagenome assembly VMBT01 (sample SAMN12238535, study PRJNA552566) | marine metagenome | isolation source: Coastal seawater | place: USA: coastal Georgia, Sapelo Island | collected 2008-08/2009-08
ATCGAGCAAGACGTATTTAATGAGTTGAAGCTAAAAGAGTTGGATAAAAATGAGCACTGATTCTGATATGCCTCTTTCTGCTCATTTATTAGAGCTAAGAAAAAGGCTCCTCAGATTTATAATAGTTCTTGGAATTGCATTCGTAGCAGGGATGCCATTCAATGAATATATTTACACCTATCTAAGCAATCCTCTCATGGCCTCTTTGCCAACCGATGGGAAGCTAATAGCAACACAAGTAACAAGCCCTGTACTAGTTCCCATAAAAACAACCTTTTATGCTGCTTTGTTATTTTGCATGCCCGTGTTTTTCATAGAATTATGGGGGTTCTTGAAGCCTGGATTATATGCGCATGAAAAAAAACTAGCCTTGCCCATAATAATTTCTACCACCATATTATTCTTTGCAGGAGTTTGTTTTGGGTTTTATGTAGCAACACCGGTGATTTTCAATTTTATTCATGCCTTCAGCCCGAACAACATTCTGATCATGACAGATATTGGAAATTATCTCTCTTTCATGTTGAAGCTTTTATTTGCTTTTGGTATTGCGTTTGAAATGCCAGTAATTGTTAATTTGCTAGTTAGAACTGGAACCATAAGCAAAGCAAGATTAAGAGAGCTTAGGCCCTATTTAATCGTTTTATTTTTTGTAATTGGAATGCTTCTAACGCCACCGGATATGTTTTCTCAACTTTTCTTAGCATTGCCAATGTGGCTGCTTTTTGAATTAGGCTTATTGTTAAGTAAAGAAAAAATCTAAATTCTTAGCCTGCTCATCCAATCTTCTTTGGAAGGAGCCTGAATATTGAGCGCCTGTTTCACAGCTTCTGCAGGAGACTGAGTAATGATAATTTGTTTCCTGTTCTCATCGGAGAGAAACTTGTACTTAACAGCATTATCCATCCAAGCTAAGAAACTATCGTAATAATTAAGAGTATTTAAAATAACTATAGGTTTGGCAATCATTCCAACCTGATTATTTACTTGGACATCGAGTAATTCATCAAGTGAGCCCATGCCTCCTGCCAAAACTATAAATGCATCGCTAATTTCCAAAAATTTTTCTTTTCTTTCAAAAAACGTTTTGGTAATGATCTCAGTCGTAATCCTTGGGTTGGTCTTCTCAAATGTATCTAGTTTTTCTAGGGCTATGCCTGTTACCTTGCCCCCATTGTCTAATGCTGCATCTGAAACAATCCCCATCAATCCTCTATTACCTCCACCGAACACAAGCTCTGCTTTTGCATCAGCTAAGAGTTTGCCCACCTCGTGTGCATGTTCAGAAAAGATTTTTTCTGAGCCCGAATGAGCTCCACAAAATACTGCAACTTTCTTATTCATTTGGTAAACCTAATATATTTTTGGAAATAATGTTGAGTTGAATCTCTGAGCTTCCACCTGCAATAGTATAAGCCTTCGAATAAAAAAATGATTTAATAATATCGAATTCATCTCCCTGGGCGCTCTCTAAATCCTTTATACCAATGCTCCCTAGGGCATATAAATTTAGCTCCCATCTTTGTTGAACTTCTTCAGTAGAAAGGTATTTTAGAACCATAGACGGATTAAATGATCCTAATCTTGCTTCCATTGCCGCTCTAGACATTGTTAAATCAATTGCGTTTTGTCTCATGCTATGACGAACGATGCGGTAATAAAGAGAAGTTTCCTTGGTCAAATTCCTCTCTTTAAAAAGCTTCATGGGGTCAACATCGACTGCTCCCTCAGACCCTAAATCAGACATCATCATTCGTTCCAGAGCTAATAATCTCTTGGCTATTTCCCATCCTTGATTTTCTTCGCCGATAAGATTGGCTACCGGAACCCTAACATCAGAAAAAAATACCTGACAAAATGGAGACTGGCCACTAAGCAATTTAATGGGCTTTACCTCAATCCCTTGAGAATTCATATCTATTAAGATAAATGATATACCTCCTTGTTTTGATTCCTTAGAGGTCCGCACCAAGCAATACATATAATCAGCTTTATTAGCTTCTGAGGTCCAAATTTTTGCTCCATTGATCACATAATGGTCGCCATCTTTTGTTGCACTGGTTGAGAGACTTGCAAGATCTGAACCAGACCCAGGTTCAGAGAATCCCTGACACCACCATATTTCTCCTCTAGAAATCTTGGGAAGAAATAATTCCTTTTGCTCTTTATTTGCATACTCCAAAATAATCGGGCCCAACATAGTAATGCCAAAATTAATCTGAGCAGGGCGGGCATTAATGTTTAGAAGCTCTTCCTTTAAAATTTTTATCTCTTCATCATTAAGACCAGCTCCTCCATATTCTTGGGGCCAGTCAGGAGTACAAAACCCATTAGCTGTCATTGCCTTAAACCATTCTTCTGCTTCCTTGCTAGGAAAAGAAATTTTTGAGGATGCCCAAACCTGCTCAGAGTTTGGCATGGGAGTTCTCATGGAAGGAGGACAATTTTCTTCAAGCCAAGCTTTAATGCTTTCTCTAAATTCCATTTTAAAAATTAAAATTCAAGGTATAAGGTCCATCGTTAACCGATGAAATCTGCATCATTGCACCAAAAGCCCCAAAAGAAACTCCGATACACTGAGAAGAAGATAACTCAATCATCAAATCATATAGTTGCTTTGCCTTGCTAGGCTCTAGGGCTAAATGATAGCTTGGTCTTAGGCCTTTTTTTGTAACTGCGCTAAGGGTGAACTGGCTAACAATCAATAGTTCTGCTTCTAAATCCTTCAAACTAGTATCTAAAATGCCGCTATCTCCCTCGAAAATCTTGTAATTTGTAATTTTATTAAAAAACTTTGCTATTACTTCCTCGTTGTCATGCTCTTCAAAACATACATAAGCAAGAATTCCCTTTTTTATTGAAGATTGAGCTATTCCTCCAATGGAAACTGATGCCTGCGAGACTCGCTGAATAATTACTCTCAAAGGAATCCTAATTTACTGTAGGATCTAAACTTCCATCAAGGTATCGAAGATGCATATCCTCTAGCGAAATAACTGATATTTTATCTGCCTGACCAGCGGTTCCAAAAGCCTCATATCGATCTATACAAATATCTCTCATTGCTTCCATGGTTTTAGTGAGATATTTTCGTGGATCAAATTCTGATGTATTTTCTTGGAGAAATCTTCTGATTGCGCCAGTTGAAGCTAAACGCAAATCTGTATCAATATTTACCTTTCTAACTCCATGCTTTATTCCTTCTTGGACTTCCTCTACAGGAACACCATAGGTTTCAGGTATTTCTCCACCAAACTGGTTAATGATTTCAAGCCAATCTTGAGGAACTGCAGACGAACCATGCATTACTAAATGAGTATCTGGAATTCGTGCATGAATCTCTTTAACTCTCTCAATTGCAAGAATATCTCCTGTGGGTGGTCTAGTAAATTTATAGGCTCCATGACTGGTTCCTATGGCGATTGCAAGAGCATCTACTTGGGTATCTTTTACAAACTGTGCAGCCTCTTCAGGGTCAGTAAGAAGCTGATCATGCGATAGAATGCCTTCTGCTCCAGATCCATCTTCATCTCCTGCTTCACCTGTCTCTAAAGATCCAAGACACCCCAATTCTCCTTCCACGGATACCCCGCAAGCATGGGCCATATCTACTACCGTTTTTGTAACTCGAGAATTGTACTCATAATCAGCAGGCGTTTTCATATCCTCCTTGAGAGAACCGTCCATCATTACGGACGAAAAACCAAGCTGAATTGAGCGCTGACAAACACTTGGTGACGCTCCATGATCCTGATGCATTACAACAGGTATATGAGGAAACTCTTCCAAGGCAGCTAAAATAAGGTGTCTAAGAAAAGTGGGTCCGGCATACTTTCTAGCACCAGCTGAAGCTTGCACTATCACAGGACTATTAGTTTTGTTGGCAGCCTCCATGATTGCTCGCATCTGCTCAAGGTTATTAACATTGAAAGCCGGAACACCGTAACTATTTTCTGCTGCGTGATCTAGTAGTTGTCTTAAACTTATTAATGCCATTCTTATTCTCCTCGTTATCTAAAATTCATACCCTAGTGCTTCTAGGGCAGGCAACCTTTTGCCCTCTAAGAATTCTAAAAAAGCTCCTCCTGCTGTAGAAATATACCCTATATCTTGAGGATTGATAAATTCATTAATAGCAGCAATAGTCTCTCCGCCCCCTGCAATTGAAAATGCATCCGAGTCAGCAATAAAGGAAGCCAAGGATTTGGTGCCGGTTTTAAACGGTTCCTTTTCAAATACTCCTGCTGGTCCATTCCATATGATGGTCTTAGCTGACTCTATAATTTCTCCATAGTTTTGATCAATGGAAATATCTAAGATCATGTCATCGTCTTCTATGGAATCTATCGACTTTCTTGTTGCACTCACATCATCAAGGCTTTTAGCTGTAAATACTTCAGTAGGCAAAATGCAATTGCCTTTCTTAAGAATTTCTTCAGCTATTTCTAGCATATCTTCTTCAACCAATGAGTTTCCAACACTAAAGCCTTGAGCCATCAAAAATGTATTGGCGATACCGCCTCCAACAATAATGTGATCTGAAATATCAGAGAGCTTTTGAAGCACTGATAGTTTGGTAGATACTTTTGAACCCCCAACAATTGAAATGAGAGGCTGGTTAAAAGATTTAAAAGCTTTTGATAAAGAGGCAACCTCTTTTTCAACTAGAAGGCCGGCACAAGAATGTTCTGTGCTTAATATCGCACCATATGTTGATGATTGGGCTCTATGGGATGTTCCAAATGCATCAAATACATATACATCGCAAAGGTCGGCAATATTTCTAGAAAAATTTTTATCATTGTCTTTTTCACCAACAAAACACCTTATATTTTCTAGCATCGTTATAGGCGAATCAAAACTATAGAAACAAGCATCTCGAGTAAGCTCTTTATTAAGTGAAACATCTACATTGAGCAATTCTGAGAGGTGTTTCGCTACAGGCTCTAATGAGTTAGCAGGATCAAATATCCCTTCTGTGGGCCTACCTAGATGAGAGATTATCAAAATCCTGCAATTTGCATCAAGAAGGTATTGAATGGTTGGAATGCTGGCAAGTATTCTAGTATCGTCTAGAACTTTATCTCCTTGGATTGGAACATTTAGATCTAGCCTAAGAGCAATATTTTTTTCTACAATATTTAAATCTTGAAGCTTTCTCATCCAAGTAACTTCTTGGCTTCACTGGCAATATTATTTGCATCAAATCCAAATTCTTTAATTAATATGTTCCCAGGGGCGCTCTCACCAAAGGTTTCAATTCCCATAATCTTATCCATCGATGAAGCTATGGGTCCCCAACTCGCTGGATGCGACATTTCTACAAATAATTTAGGAATATTCGGAAGAATAACGCTCTCTCTGTATGCGTGGTCTTGTTCGTTGAATAGATCAAGACAAGGCATGGACACTATATTTATTTTTTCGGATTTTAGAATAGCTTTAGCTTCCAGTGCTGCGCCCACCTCGCTACCAGATGCAATAATTTGCAGCTCCGGATTATCTGCTCTATCTAAAACATAGCCTCCCTTAGCAATATCTGATAACTGGGCTTTATCAAGTGGAAGTTTAGGTAAACCTTGTCGAGAAAGAATTAATGAGTGAGGATTTCTTGCCGAGCTTACTGCTGCCTTCCAAGCTATGCTGGTTTCAACCAAGTCAGCAGGGCGCCAATTATAGAGATTTGGTGTATTTCTAAGAGTAGCAATATGCTCAATGGGTTGATGAGTTGGGCCATCCTCTCCAAGCCCTATAGAATCATGGGTAAACACATAGGTAACAGGGATATTCATAAGCGCAGAGAGTCGCACAGCATTTCTTGCATAATCCATGAAAACCAAAAATGTCCCACCATAAGGTTTGATTCCACCATGCAGCGCCATACCGTTCATCATGGCTGCCATCCCAAATTCTCGAACTCCATAAAAAATATGATTGCCATTAGCGTCATGCTTGGTTAATGAAGTGCTTGCAGCAGACAAAGTATTATTGGAGCCAGTTAAGTCTGCAGATCCGCCTAATAACTCCGGTAATTCTGCGCAAAGGAAATCTAAACACTGCTCAGAAGCCTTTCGAGTAGCAACTGAGCCTTCTTTGCTAAGTGAGTCTTCAATAAACTGATCCATCTTAATATCAAAATCTTCTGGTAATTTGCTCTGAATTAACCTTTCCAGCAAAGCGGTCTTTTCTGGAAAAGTATCCTTATATTGAATGAGTAAATTATCCCAGCTCTCATTAAGCACTGAGCCCTGCTCAGCAGCACTCCAGGCAGAATAAATTACTTCAGGAATAAAGAATGGTTCATGGTTCCAGCCTAGATTGTCTCTTGTTGCTTGGACTTCTTCATCTCCAAGTGCAGAGCCATGAGATTTTTCAGAGCCTTCTTTAGAAGGAGAACCAAAACCAATTTTGGTTTTACAACAAATCATGGAGGGCTTTTGCTCCTCTCTCTTCGCTGAATCTATAGCGCTAATAATTGCTTCGGTATCATGTCCATCTACCTCGATAACCTGCCATCCATAGGATTCAAAACGTTTAACAGTATCGTCTGTAAACCAATCTTCAACCTTGCCATCTATTGAAATGCCGTTTTGATCATAGAAACAAATAAGTTTCCCAAGTTCATGAGTCCCTGCAAAAGAACAAGCTTCATGAGAGATGCCCTCCATAAGACACCCATCACCTAAAAATACATAAGTGTAATGATCAATTACACTAAAACCATCTTGATTAAATCTTGTGGCTAGGTGTTTTTCTGCTAAAGCCATGCCAACTGCGTTAGCCAATCCCTGGCCAAGAGGACCTGTTGTAGTTTCAATGCCTAAGTCTAAATCGTATTCAGGATGACCAGGAGTCTTTGATTTAAGCTGTCTAAAGTTTTTGATGTCTTCTATGCTCAGAGGATATCCAGTCAAATGCAATAGACTATAGAGCAACATGGATCCATGACCATTGGAAAGCACAAACCTATCTCTGTTAAACCAACCTGGATTTGCAGGATTATGCTTTAAGTGATGTTTCCAAAGAGCTACAGCAATATCAGCCATTCCCATTGGCATACCAGGATGTCCAGAATTGGCTTTTTGTACAGCATCGATTGAAAGAAAACGGATTGCATTTGCAAGCTCAGAATTTGAAGGGGTGCTCATGTAAAGAGATCTTAATATGAATAGATTTACAAATAAACCAATTGATTGTGATATCTATTAAAAAGGTTTAAAATTCGCACAAATAGCGATTTGTTCCTGCTTGCATGCTAAAACTGCTAAAAGGGACGCCTTAATAATAGGTGTATTAATGAACTTATCATTTGAATTTTTTCCACCAAAAGACTTGGATTTTCTGAGGGTGGCAGAGTGCTTCAATGATTTAAGCGTCTTAGATCCAAAATTTATTTCTATAACCTACGGAGCTCTTGGAAATTCGGAAGAAAAATCCCTGGGCCTGATAAAAGAAATTAAAAATTTATCAAGTATAGAGATAGCTGCACACCTAACATTAGTTAATAAATCAAAAGATCAAATCAATAATATAGCTTCTCAATTAAAAGATGCGGGTATAAATCAGATTGTAGCCATCAGAGGAGATAGTCCTGACGGTAATTTTAAGCACCATCCAGAAGGCTTTCGTGCGACCAGTGAATTTGTAAGCTATTTGAAAAATTTAGGATTTGAAGTAATTGTATCGGCTTATCCAGAACCTCATCCAATGTCTAAGGGGTTTGAAGTTGATCTACAAATTCTTAAAGATAAAGTGGATGCAGGCGCAACCAAAGCAATCACTCAGTTCTGTTTTGATGACTCTCGTTTTGAATTTTTAAGAAATGAAGTTAGTCGTGAAAATATTGGTATTGAATTAATTGCAGGAATTATGCCTATTTATAATATAGAAAACCTTTGTAACATGGCAGTGAGATGCGGTGCAAAGATCCCTCAAGAAATTATCAAAAAATTCGAAAACAAATCACCAGACGATGAAGAGATGGCTATCGAAATCATTTCAAGCCAAATTAGAAGCTTAAGAAGTTTTGGTTATGAATCTTTTCATGTTTATACGTTAAATAAATCTAATCTAGTTAAGAAAATAATAGATTCGATACAGGAGAAATTATGAGTTATATTTTTACATCTGAGTCAGTTTCTGAAGGTCATCCAGACAAAGTATGCGACCAAATCTCTGATGCTATTTTAGATGCCTATCTAAAAGAGGATCCAAACAGCAGAGTTGCATGTGAAACATTGATAAAAAATAACATGGTGGTAGTTGCTGGTGAGATAACTTCTGCAGGTGCGCCAAATCTTGAGCCAATCATTAGAAATGTAATAAATGAAATAGGCTATAACGATGATCAGCTTGGCTTTAATGGCAGCAACTGTGAAATACAGAATTTTATCTTTCAACAGTCACCAGATATTGCTCAAGGAGTTAATGAAGGAGAGGGTGAAAATTTAGAACAGGGTGCTGGAGATCAGGGTTTAATGTTTGGTTATGCATGCAATGAAACTGCCACTCTAATGCCTGCACCGATTGATCTAAGTCATAAATTGGTAAAAAAACAATCTGAGGTTAGAAAGAATGGTGCATTGTCTTGGCTAAGACCGGATGCAAAGAGTCAGGTCAGTGTTGTTTATGATGAGGGAGGCAAGGTTATTCAAGGCATTTCTGCCATTGTGTTATCAACACAGCATGATGAGGGCATCTCTCAAGCTGATTTAAAAGAAGCAGTAATGGAAGAAATAATCAAACCAATTATTCCCTCAGAATGGATGCTTGATAACACAAAAGTGTTTATAAACCCTACCGGGAAATTTGTGATTGGAGGCCCAGTTGGGGATTGCGGCCTAACCGGGAGAAAGATTATTGTGGATACCTATGGAGGCATGGCGCGCCATGGTGGTGGAGCATTCTCTGGTAAGGACCCTTCAAAAGTCGATCGATCTGCAGCTTATGCAGCAAGATATGTTGCTAAGAATATTGTAAATTCTGGCTATGCTGATTATTGCGAGATCCAAGTTTCCTATGCAATTGGAGTAGCAGAGCCTACTTCAATTAACATCAACACCTTTGGAACAGAAAAAACAGACCTATCTCAATTGGAATCACTTGTCAGAGAAAAGTTTGATCTAAGACCAAAGGGCATCATTAATATGCTTGATTTAAAGAGGCCAATATATCAAGATACAGCGGCCTATGGTCATTTTGGCAGATCAGATGTCGAATTTTCATGGGAAAAAACAGACGTTAGTTTATAAGTAAGGTAAAAAAATATGAGCAATGATTACAAGGTAGCAGATATAGACCTAGCGGATTTTGGAAGAAGGGAAATATCCCTTGCCGAAAACGAAATGCCCGCTTTGATGACATTAAGAGAAAAATATAAAGGGGAGCAACCTTTAAAAGGCGCTAAAATCATGGGTTGCATCCATATGACAGTGCAAACTGCCGTATTAATGGAAACATTAGCAGATTTAGGAGCCGAGCTTCGTTGGTCTTCTTGTAATATTTTTTCTACTCAGGATCATGCAGCTGCAGCAATGGCTGCAAGAGGAATTCCAACTTTTGCCTGGAAAGGTGAAACCGAGGAAGAATTCGAATGGTGTATTGAGCAAACTATCTTAAAAGATGGCAAACCTTGGGATGCCAATATGATTTTAGACGATGGCGGGGACTTGACTGCAATGGTTCACGACAAATACCCAGAAATGCTTGAAACTATCCACGGTATCTCAGAAGAAACTACAACTGGAGTCCATCGACTCAAAGACATGCTAAAAAAGGGAGAATTAAAAGTTCCAGCAATCAATGTTAATGACTCCGTTACTAAATCTAAAAATGACAATAAATACGGCTGCAGACACAGCTTGAATGATGCAATTAAAAGAGGGACTGATATGCTCCTTTCGGGGAAAAAAGCATTGGTTATAGGGTACGGTGATGTTGGGAAGGGGTCTGCTCAAAGTCTTTCTCAAGAAGGCATGATTGTAAGAATTGTGGAATCGGACCCAATATGTGCGATGCAGGCTTGCATGGATGGCTATGAAGTTGTTTCTGCTTACAATAATGGCGTAGTAACTAGAAATATTGCTGACATAAATACCTCTCTGCTTAACGATACAGATCTACTGGTTACAACTACTGGCAATGTTAATGTCTGTGATGCACCAATGTTAGAAAGCCTTAAAAATGCAAGCGTGGTATGCAACATTGGCCACTTTGATAACGAAATTGACACTCACTACATGAGAGAAGCGTGGTACTGGGAGGAAATAAAACCACAAGTACACCGAATTTTTAGAGATACAAAGCCAGGCAGCACTCCTGACCTGTCTTCAAAAAACTTCATCATTCTATTGGCTGAAGGAAGGCTAGTTAATCTTGGTAATGCTACCGGTCACCCAAGCAGAATAATGGATGGTTCTTTTGCTAACCAGGTATTGGCCCAGATATATCTTTATCAACAAGCCTTTGCAAACATTAATGATGAAGATAAAAAACAAGAACTCTTGAAAGTTAAAGTGCTTCCTAAGAAACTTGATGAAGAAGTAGCACAGTTAATGGTCGAGGGCTTTGGCGGCATGGTTACAAAGCTAACAGAGGAGCAAGCCACTTACATTGGCGTCAATGTTGAGGGCCCCTTTAAAGACGAAGAGTATAAGTACTAAAAAATCAGAAAGCCTTAACTTAAAGGTTTTATAATTGACTGATGTCAAAAACGGTTTTTCTAATATTTATTGCTGGTTTTTTCTTGGCGTCTTGTGGATATAAAGGGCCAATAAATCCGAACACAGATTCATTAAAGGCAGAAATTGAACAGTTTTAGCCATGAAAATGGCATTCTTTTTTGTGAGAATGTATCTATTGCTGAGATTGCTGAAAAGTTCGGTTCACCCGTCTATGTTTATTCTGAAAACCACATTCGCAGCAAAGCACGAGATTATCTAACAAGCCTGTCAAAGCCTGGAATGATATGTTTTTCTGTAAAGGCATTGTCTAACATTCATATTTTAAAAATTTTGGCCGATGAAGGATGCTGTTTTGATGTGGTTTCTGCTGGAGAAATGCAAAGATGTTTTGCAGCAGGCATAGATGCTGGGAAATTAATTTTCTCAGGAGTTGGAAAATCTGAACAAGAAATTGCATTTGCAATTAAATCTGGAATATTCTCAATCAATGCTGAATCTTTCTCAGAAATAGAAAGAATATCAAAAATTGCTGCAGAACTTGATACTGTTGCACCCCTTGGCATAAGAATTAATCCAGATATTTCCATTGCTAGCCATGAATATATTCAAACAGGCAAGAAGGAAGATAAATTTGGAATCAATACTGAAGACGCTTTATCAAAATTAAAAGAGATTTCAAATAATCCGCATCTTGAGCTTAAGGGCATTGCTTGTCATATTGGCTCACAAATTTCAGACACAGCTTATTTTAAAGAAGCTGCTAAAAGTATGCTAAGAGTTATATCAGAAATTGATGCGCTCGATTTAACTTGCTCATTTATTGATATGGGTGGTGGCGGAGCAATAAATTACATTAATGAAAAAGAGATGGCTCCTCAAGATATCATTGAGGCAATTGAAGATGTGCTGAAAGAAAGAAATGAGTTGCTCGTTCTTGAGCCCGGACGATCTATAGTTGGAAATGCCGGAGCTCTTATCACTAAAGTAGAGTATCTTAAATCAAGTTTCGCAATAGTAGATGCTGGGATGAATGATCTTATTCGACCAGCTTTATACAAAGCAGAGCATAAAATTGTTGATGTGAATTTATCTCTTAAAGAAAATAAAACCTTAAAAGTGGTTGGGCCTATTTGTGAATCTGGAGACTATCTGTCTCAAGAATCTCAGCTTCAAGCAGATGAGGGCGATTACATTGCAGTCTTAGGTGCAGGAGCTTATGGGTCAGTTATGTCTTCTAATTATAATAGCCGGGCTAGAGCGCCAGAAATCTTGGTTAATGGAGATAACTACAGGCTTATCAGAAAAAGAGAGTCTGTAGCAGATCTTATAAATCCTGAAATTAACCTATGAGCATAAAATTTAGTAAGTGGCATGCTAACGGAAATGATTTCTTAATCACAGAATGCTTAAGCCAAGATTTTTCCCTCAATAAAAAGTCTATTAGCCAAATTGCAAACAGGCATCAAGGGATTGGTTTTGATCAGCTGATCTTAGTTTGCCCCCCTATTAAGCCAAAGAGTGATTTCAGCTTTAGATTCTTTAATGCGGATGGCACTGAAGCAGGTAATTGTTTGAATGGTTCTAGGTGTGCTGTTTCATTCATTAAACAACAACACTTTTCAAAAAAAGACTCTTTGGTAGTAGATATAAAAAATAGTTCTAATTTATATTCAATTTCTAGAGGGTCGGTCGCCACTGAATCAACTATGGCGACTTCCTTAAATATACCGAGAGCTTTAGATAAACATTTATTGCGGTTTAAGTTGAAAAAAGTAGGCTTTGTTGAAATTGGTAACAAACATCTAATTCTTTCATCTAAATCAAAGCCCAGCTCCATAGACCTAATAAGTCTAGATAAAGTAATTAGGTCTATAGCAGATTTTAATGATGCCAATATCTCGGTTTTCCATAAAGACAAGAATGTTTTATCAGTAAGAACATCTGAAAACGGAGTTGGAGAAACTCTTTCTTGTGGGTCTGCTGCAGCAGCCATTGCAAGTCTATTGAATGAGAAAAATTTAGTTGTTGCATCTCCTGGGGGTAAGCTCAAAACCTTGAAGACAAAAAAAGATACAATTATTTTAAAAGGTCCTACAGAACATATTATGGAATGCACATGGGAAAGAAAAAAGAAATAACCGCTGCTGAGGTTGAGCTCTACTTACTTGATAATCTAGACTTCTTTAAATCCAGGGAGTCTCTTGTTGCAGAGCTAGAATTTAAAGATTCTGTTGCTGGCGCCTCTTCCTTGCTAGAGAAACAAGTAAAGAAGCTGCGTTCGGAGCAAAACTCCCTCTCGGATTTATTAAATAAATTCCTGGCAAATGCTTCTGAGAATGAAATGTTGTTTAACAATACTAAAGCATTGCTGCTTAATGCTCTTGATTGTAATAATAGCCAAGAGCTATTTCAGGTATCTGAAAAATACTTTCAAGATATTGAGGGTATCGATTTTTGTAGTTGTTCATTTTTAGATACTGCTGAAAAAGAGTTAATCGAAAATACTCTTGGTAAAGATTTGGAAAGCAATAATGCTTTCATAGGCAGTTTTTCTTTTGAAAAGGCTGAGGCCATTTTCGGGAACAAAGATTTGCGTTCTGGTGTAATCGCAGTCTCTCAGGAATCAAAAAAGATTATCCTGATAAAGCTAGCTTCAAAAGATGGATCTAGATACATTGGTGATGAAGGCACTGCCTTTATAGAATATGTAATTGAGATACTTGGGGCTATTGCAAACAAAATAGACGGATAAAGGGTTGCTAAAAAAAGAAATTGAAGATTTTTACGAGTATGTCCACCTCATACGCGGCCAAGCAATAAATACCGCAAAGTCTTATAGAAGAGATCTCTTAAAGTTAAACGAATTTCTGCAAACCAAAAATGTTTTATCTGTAACAAAGATTCAGAAAGCAGATATGTCTGAATGGATTGGCATTCTTTTTGATTCTGGGCTTAGCACTAAAAGCATTCAACGACATATTTCTTCTGCAAAAGCTTTGTTTCAATTCCTTAAAAAAAGAGGAGTCATTGATGTCTCTCCACTGGAAACCATTAGGCCCCCAAAAGCTAGCAACTATTTACCGAATACTTTATCTCCTGAAGACGTCATGCAACTTCTCTCTTTTCGCCCCAACACAAACGGTGAAATTCGGGATATCTGTATTATAGAGCTCATCTATGCATGCGGCTTAAGAGTTTCTGAGGCAGCAAATATTGATATCAAAGACTTTGAAGAAGGCCTGCAATTTTTAAGAGTACTTGGCAAAGGTTCAAAAGTTAGATTAGTGCCGGTGGGTTCCTTTGCAATTAAGGCGATTGAACTCTGGCTTGAGAAAAGGGCAAACATAGAAACAAATGAAAACGCTCTTTTTATAAATTTAAGAGGAAAGCGAATCTCCCCAAGATCAATCCAAAACTCTATAAAAAAGATTTCTATTGCTCAGGGTCTTCCTCCTGTTCACCCTCATATGCTCAGACATAGTTTTGCGACCCATTTGCTAGAATCAAGCGGTGATCTAAGAAGTATTCAGGAGCTTCTAGGACATGCTTCACTTTCAACTACTCAGATATATACTAAATTAGATTATCAACATTTAATGAGCGTCTATGAGAAAGCGCATCCAAGAGCAATAAAAAAGTGAGCAGAATTAAACTTATAACCTTTGATTTGGATGATACCTTTTGGGATATTGGGCCCGTCATCATTAATG
>VMBT01001140.1_pt1 | contig 14355 bp, 25 predicted proteins | sample 4404301 | NCBI WGS metagenome assembly VMBT01 (sample SAMN12238535, study PRJNA552566) | marine metagenome | isolation source: Coastal seawater | place: USA: coastal Georgia, Sapelo Island | collected 2008-08/2009-08
GTTCATGTTATTGATGATTACCCACATGTTCCAGTCTCCATACCTAACATCATTTCACCCAGTCCTTTTTACAGTCATGATTTTGAACACCCTCATCAAGATATCTGCCTTGATCTCATCAAGATCTCTCAGCACTATTTCCCAACAAAAGGATCAGGATATGAATATCAAGTTAATTACAATTCAAGACCACCAACTTGGCATATTGACCGAGATGTAGTATACTATAACGAGACAGGTGAAAATCATTTACCCATTTGTTCTATTGTCTTATACTATGATATTCACCCTGATTTAGTCACTGGTGAATTGAATATAGATAATCAAATGCTGATTCGTCCGAAGAATCAACGTATTGTTATCTTTGGACCAGGCATTGTGCATAAGGTAGAGGATTTTGATCTACCAAGAACTAGCATTGCTGTTTTACCATGGATCAAAAGCCCCCTATCCCGCAAATCATTGCCCTGATCATTACATTCCTTCTCACAATCGCAACGATCGTAGCAGGATACTTTCATGGTCATATGCACCTGATCACAACACTACAAAACGCAGTCAAATGAATCTTTCTATTCAAGAAGTCGATCACATTCTCAAAGCACTAGAAACCATGAGCAATCATGATGTAGCACGAGCAAGAGAAATTATCTCTAATGGTGTTACAGATCATGAAGGATTGATTCAACGACTTAAAGATTATAAACTTCGATTGACCAGTCCCGCTTACGATGCATGGAGTTTTGAATGAGTGAATTGATTAAGAGAACATTTCATGTTGAGATTTCAAGTGATGTCTTGGAATTGATTGGTGAAATTGAACAACCTTTCTTCTCCTCTGGTGGTGCATACTATCGACTAGAGAAGTATCTGTGTGAACAAGATCATCCAGATGCACGTTTCTTTTTAAGTGATCCTACCATTTGTGAGTATGAGAAACTTTTAAAAGAGAATGGGAGAAAGTATGATTCGTATGTGAGAAAAGAACTGAATAAAGCATATAAGCAACGTAATCTGAAGCGAACAGAACTACGTCGTGAAAGTGAACTTCTCACTCAGAAGTGGCGTCTGTTTCAAAAAACTGCTGCTGAAGCAACACATCTCACAAAGAAACAACGATCTAAACTTAGAATGGAGCCAGGTGGTGCTGAAGACATGAGATTGAAAAAGAATGCGATTAATAATCTGATGCATGAAATTGAATCACCAATCATTGATTATGCTGAAGAACATTTTCGTGCTCCTGATGTTTGGGATGTGCTAAAACCACTCTTTGCTAGATCATATTGGATTCATACTTATGTCTCATATCTACCACCAATGTATCTAAACGGTAGAGTATATTCTATCGTATCAGAAGAACCAGTTCAACAATCACCACCAGAACAACTACCACCAGAACTGCATAACTCAGTACAATGGAAGTCTCGTAATCGTGGTGGTAAAGTTACTCTATCAGGTAAAGGGTTTGATCAGGTAGCATCTAAACATTATCCACCTAATATTCCTAATCAAGCATGACCTCAGCAATCTTTATCGCAGCATTTATCATTGGATTTACACTTACATTAGAATTAACATGGGGAGTCAAACGTTCACGCTAACAATGGAGGATTATACGATTATCCTCAATGCATTACACTATTACAAACAAGTCGGCAAACGTGGTCGATTTCTTGAATATGATAATGAAAGAATTAACAACCTGAGGGATAAACTTGCATACCAACTCATACCGTCGAAAGACTCAAAGAACCCCGCCTAAGAACTATTACACAGTAGAGTATGAACATATCCCCTATGGACATACTCAATCTAGAATTGAAAGAGCAGTTTATTTTCAACTTGAATCGGCACAAGAAGCAATGATGAAAATGATCAAGAGAGGACAAGTCGTCACTGGATTAAATGAACAACAATTATTTTAAACATTTCATCTATACTACACAAGCATTCACTCAACAACAGTGTGAGTATCAAATTCAAAGGTTTGAAGAAGATACTATTCATCAGACAGTAGATTACTCACATCATAACAATACTCAGTGGAAGAACTATACTAGTATCTACATCACTAAGCATCAGCATTGGTGGGACATAGACAAACTCTATGCGAATACTATTGATAGATTATTACCTGAGTATATCAATCATTGTGAATTAGTATTAGATGATTGTAAACCAAGACCAGTGATGTTTAAGTCTAATACTTACAATGATACTGGATTTAAACTGAGACGATATGATCCTGGAGATTATTTTCACTGGCATCATGATCTAACCAATAAGGATGAACTGGGATGGAGACATGTAGGATGCATATTCTATTTGAATGATGTAGCAGAAGGAGGAGAGACTGAGTTCTTAGATGGTACACTCATTCAACCGACACAGGGTACAGTATTGATGTTTCCATCCTCCTGGACATACATTCATAGAGGGTTACCACCAGTGAATTCACCCAAATATGCAGCAACAACATTTATATGCTCCAACTAGACTTCACCGAGGGGGGCGAACTGTTCTCCGCGTCAGTCATAGCAAGGGTTCTCAATAAGTTGACCTAGTTGAGAACAAATAATTAAAAAGCATTAAAAAAATATAGTGTAGTGGCTCCATAGTTACTGTGAAGTTACTCTAAAGGTACTCTGGAGACGTTGGCTTAGCACGCAACCTATCGAAAGTCAACTCAAAGTGGTCAGAGGTCAAAGTGGCACATAGACCCGCCCAGACCCCCCAGAATGCCCTATATTAGATTCATGGAAAACAAGGAATTCGCAAAAATCTCAAAATCCCACTTTTTCACTTTTTTGACTTTTTGAGATTTTTAAGAATTTAAGTTTTTTAAGAAACTTAGTTTTTTCCTTTTTTAAATTTTAACAATTAAATGGACTCATTAATCCTTGAAAACCTTGATTCTAGTGCTATTTTTAGCATTAATGTGAGTGATGCGGGTGTTAATATAGCTTATCAGAGCAAAAAAGAGAAGATTTACTCATATAATTGTGATAATCTTCAAGAATTTGCAAATAATCTCCAAAAAGTAGTAAAAGACCCTGAAAAGTCTGTTGGTAGTTGGGTAAACCGACAAATCAAGGAAAAAACTCTCATTCTAAATACTCTTTGAAGTTAACACTTACTAATGTCTAAGACTAACAAGAACTATTACGACAAGTTCGACAATATCAACGATGAAGAAGAACTTTACGGTTATGAAGTAAAGAACATTCGTCGCCAAAGTAAGAAAAAAGTCAGGAAATTCAAAGACTATGACGAATACGAATCGTGATCAAAATGCCTGGATTAATGCACTAGAATTAGCCCAGGATTCAACCAGCGAAACTAGACAACAACTCGTCAATGATTACGGTGGACGTGCTCTCAACTCGTTAGAAGTTAACGCTGATGAGAGATACGTAATCGTCTCATTTAAAGACAGTCCAGAGGTAACGACCATCTTTAAATATCCTAACGATCAACTCACTATCATGGAAATTGAGGGTGAGTTACACAAAGTGATGCACGAACTGACTGAAGAGAATGAGGAATCAATTCTCTCTGCAGTGTTTACACTTTGGTTGATGAATGAAAGGTTATCATACTTTGCACAGTTCACTGATGCAACGGTAGACGCTTCTGAGACTGTCCACACCGACCTGGATGATGAAGGCAATATTATGGTGGATTCTTATCGAGACGAAGGTTGGACTCAACACGACAAAGAAAAACCAGTTGACGAGGTGGCACATGAGAGCGGGACAGGGTTCGGATAAGGTGTATTCTATGGAAGTCAAGCAAACCACTCGACTCCATGCGTAAGATCGAACAGCAAATGTGTGCCGCTATCAAGGCAGACAAGAACTGGTCTTCAGGCAATACCCAAGTCGTCACCAACGATGGTGTGTCCACTGTATACCTGCACGGTAACAAGATCGCCATGGTTGATGACACCAGCATGACCATCTTTGATGGTGGTTGGCAGTCCAACACCACCAAATCTCGCTTGAATGCATTGTGCTCTGAGTTCTGCATTGCAGGTGAGGGCGTATTCCAGAAAGACTTTGCCTGGTATGTTCGCAAGTTTGTTGGTGCAATCAACGGACAAAACAAGTACGTAACTGAAGATTTCTGCTCTGGTTACGTGTTTGCATGATATCGTGGGGGAGTACAAAAGACAGGTATTTTAGAAACCTCGCCCCCTCACTTTTTTCACTTTTTGACTTTTTTCAAAAAGTGAGTTTTTTTTAAAATTACATATTTTAAGAATTAAACTTTAAACACACTCTATTAACTATTCTATGGTATAATTAATAGACAGTAATTAGAGTGAGTTACTAATGACTAGAGAAGAGTTTGAGAGAGAATTAGAAGAACAAACTCTAGAAGAGTTAGTATACTTAGGACAAACAATTGAACCACAATTGTTTGATGATTACACCCCAACATTCATTGACCTTGACTACACAATCCAACACTGATTACACTGTTCAGACTGAATTCCTGTCTGATGAAATTGATCTGATGATTGATATCATCGAAGAGAATGCAGGAGTTTTTGATAGTGAGTCCTGGACAATTGCACAGTCTATCTTACACAAACTGATTCAGCCGCTTCGCTCGACCAGTTCGCAAGGTGTCCACTTAGAGGCGCAACAGGGCGACCGACCGCTTATGATTACTTCAGTTCAAACAAAACAACATGTGGGATGAGATTCAAGACATGCCTGGTGAGATCTTCGATCTCGACATTGATGATCGGGAGATGATGCCCCCAGACATGCAAGAAGACATCGAGAAGGAAGATCCTCTGCTTGACTGATATGAATTACGCTGAGATTCTCAAGGTTTGGAATAGCGAAACACCAGATGATTTCGCTATCTTCAGTGAGTTCTACTATCAAATGTTCGGGGAAGATTATGAGATCCCCTACACAACAGATTCAACCACATCATCATTCTTCCCCTATGATTGATCGACTCACGATGTTATCTCAACGTGAACAATTGATGGAAGACATTGATTGCATCATCACTAGTTTCTTCGATGATACTTGGGGAGATTATGATGATGCAGATTGTAATCAATTGATTGCAACTCTGTGTGATTCTGTCTGCAAAAACTTTCCTGCTGAATGATCATGACCGACAACATCATCGACCGCGACGAATTGCAGAATGATTACATCGAACGCATCATTGATGGGATGGATCATAAGACAATGTATCAATACATTTATGACATGTTAGAGCAGAACTTTGAGAAATACACTGTCGATGAACTTATAGGCGAAGTTGAAGAGTATTACCCTGACCTGCTGGACAGTTGACGTGGTGGCACAGAACCCCTTGATTTTTGCCCGATTCTGTGCAATGATACCATCATGAACAAAACACACAACGTCTACGAACAACAGATCCTCGCTAAGGGTCGCGACCTGCCCAAGGCACAACCCAGCACGGGTAAGGTGCCCGCTCGCTTCGCTGATCGCTTCGCTACCTTTGAAGAGTATCAAGAAGCAATGGCAGATTTTCTCAACGGTAACTGAAACTATGTGGGATGAAATCATGGACATGCCAGGTGAGATTTTTGACCTGGACATTGATGATCGTGAGATGATGCCACCTGACATGCAGGATGACATCGAAAAAGAAGATCCTTTGCTTGATGACTGACATGAACTACACTGAAATTCTCAAGGTTTGGAATAGCGAAACACCAGATGATTTCGCTATCTTCAGTGACTTCTACTATCAAATGTTCGGGGAGGATTTTGATATCCCCTACGTAACAGATAGCACCACCTCAGCGTTCTATCCCTACGACTGAGACCAGTTGACAAGGTGGCACAGCATCAACCCCAAACGGTCTGACCCTGTGCCTATAATGACTTCAGTTCAAACAAACCGCTTCAAATCATGCGTAAGATCGAACGTCAAATGCTGAATGCCATCGCTAACAACAGCGACTGGAAATGTGCTAACACTGAAGTCATCTTTGACGCTGACACTAACGAGAGCAAAGTGTATCTGCACGGCAACCACATTGCAGACGTTGCTGATAACTACATCCGTATCTATGATGGCGGTTGGCAGTCTAACACTACCAAGTCTCGCCTGAATGCTATCTTTGACGAGTGCGGTATTGCTGGCGAAGGTGTATTCCAAAAGAACTATCAGTGGTTCGTTCGTTTGTACAATGGCACTGAATTCTTTGTCACTGAGTTTCGTAACGGTATGAAGATGGGTGCTCTGTCTCATCAACTGTTGCTCTCCTGAGCATAACTTAGTCCACACATTCATCACTGCATTCTTAACATGAACGACTTCGAACTTTTCGAACTCAAAGAGAACTATGTCAACCACATTATCGATGGCATGGATATGGATTCTCTGATTCAATTGGCGCATGATTTGTTAATGGATGAGTATGAAAAGATGAGTGAGGATGAGATGATTGAAGAGATCAAAGATCTGTATGATGAGGATACTTTGATCAACCTAATCCCTGACGCTAAGTAACACTCGGCCGCGGCAATCACTGATTCTCAATAGACTTTCTTATTGAGAATCGCGGCTCAACTAGTACAACCACACTACCACGTTATGGGCGCTAGGACCTTCCCTCATCACGAGAATTACAGCACAGGCAGTCCACTTCCCAAACTGGTCTACCAACTCGCCAAACGCGCTCTGGGCGTGCTTATAATGTCATCATGAACAAAACACCTGACCTCGCCGCCATCCTCGCTGACTACACCCGTCAGCACAACGCCATGATGGCACGGTCTGCCGCCAACCGTAAGGCGTTCGCTGAGGGTCGCCCTTTCCCCTTCCCTGCCCCTGAGTGCCAATCCACAACCTGGCACATCAGCGACCGCCACTGAGCGGCAGACCGACTAGGATACACACAACACACAAACACAACACCATGATCAGCAACTACAACGGTTGGGCAAACTTCGAGACCTGGAATGCTGCCCTGTGGATCGGAAACGATGAGTTTCTCTACAACACTGCTAAGGCATGTGTAGAGTTCTGCTCTGAAGATGAGACCCCTTGGGATAAGTTCGTGCGCTGCATGATGGAGGGGCAAGTGGGTAAGTTCCTCGGTCAAACTGGCGACGGTGTTGAGTGGGACAACGTGAACATTGATGCCGATGAGATGAATGAAATGATGGCAGATCTTTGACCCATTCTTTACATCAACACCATGACTGACAAACAACTCAAACGCCTTGCACTTGCCAACGGTTGGATTAAAGAACGCAATGGCAGTAAGCATGAGAAATGGGTGCATAAATCAGGCAATGTGATGACTATTCCCTACAGACCAAAGGAACACACAGCACGACACATTGCGAGGCGATTAGTTACACTTAGCGCCTGACAGTAAGGTATACGGGGGGACAGTGATTTGTCCCCCTTATTTGTTAATTAGGGTCGCCAAGCGGGTTTGGGACTCCTACCCCTTCCCTAACCTACAAAAGTATCCAGACGAGCGATAAATATTATCGAAATGTCTTTTTGTAAAACCTTCAATATAAAAAAATTCCCGTGGACAAAAATGACCCCAGAACCTGGAGCTACGAAGACGCTCTCAACAATTTTGAAGCATTCTGCAACTACTTCGACGCAGCAGCTGCTTCAAGTTATCGCTCAGCAAAATCGAAAGATCGCCCAGTTGGAGATCGAGATAATGCAATTGAAAGCGATGAAACTGATGTATCGCCCACCAGGGGCGAGTGAGCATATGAATGTCGTCGAGTATTTGGATAACATCGAGGAGAGACTAAGATGCCTGGAAAAGTAGCAGGATATAACGGAGTAGTTGATAGTGGTGGTGCAGGTGCATGTAACACGCCCCCATTTGTAATTGGACCTGCGGTCCCCCGTACTGTGACTGTCGGAGGACTCTTTCCGATCTTAGAGGGTGATGTGTTAACACCAGCACCAGGGACGACCCCAGGAGGCAATCCCTGTACCACTCCTCGTGTTGCGATCAGCACGACAGCGAAGGTGAGAATGAATGGGTTACGCCCCTGTTGTCCTGGAGACTTTCTCGCAACTGCTACAGGCATCACAATTACTGCCGCGTCGGCAAACCCAAAAGTCAACGTGGTATGATATAATAACAAAGTACATTGAGGTAATCAGACATGGCAAAACGCCCTTCACTGACTGGATCAAATACCATTGAACCCAAGGAGAAGATGAGTCGCCAGGGAAGTGGTAGAAATACTAAATACAGTGCGACCAGTCGCAACAAAGCCAAGAAACGCTACAGAGGACAAGGACGATGACTGAATTCAATTATGTTGTAGGACGCCCATCTACGTTGCAGTATCGTAGTGACGCTGATACTGATGGAGATGGTACGCTTTCTAAGGAAGAATTGAAAGCAGCGGGCATTAAAGACGGCATTGAGACAGCAGAAGCATCTGAAGAATGAATCTAATTTGTAATCTCCCTGCCGAGAAAGTATGGGTTCGTAAGGAATATCTTACTGACCATCAAAGTGGGCATGGAGAATTCGTTGAGGGCGTCTGGGTATCGGCAAAATCGATACCTGGGCGTGCTTTTTATTTTGAGACTTATCTCCCACAATATGGGGCAATGTACGATAAGCTACCAATTAGTGCGTTTCTCCGAACGCCGAAAACTCCGACAATCGATATGGGATTAGAGGATCTACAATTCTGGAACTGCATGGACTATGGCGTCGTATGCATGAACAAGGGATTTGTGACGAGCATGACTGCCGAAGTTAGAACTCGTAACTTTGGATGCATGAAGGGGCAATATATGTTTACGTTGGATAATTACCATGCAAACATTGACGTTATAGATAATAATGTAAGTGAAACTCCTGCCGAGCACAAGTCGCATAACTGCATAGCATTAGAGAATGGTCAGTTTGGTTTGTATCCTAACAATAGGATGCGTCTCTATGACCTCTCTATCACGCCTGAAGTGCCCTTAACTCCAGATTTCAAGGTATCCACCATAGAATACCAAGTCGAGAATACAGAGGGTTGGGGACGTTTAGGAGACACTGATGATTATTTCTGGGAAACACCACAGGAGAAAGACAATGGACAAAAGAGTGGACAAGAGTAAAGAATTCATTGAGGAGGGGATGACCCTTATCACTGAAACTGACTCTGATCGTTATCTAGATCAAGCAGCACGTCAGCGTAGATCAAAGAAAAAGGAAGAACTCTATCCACTGCCTGAAGATCGTCTAGACAGGCAGTGTGGCGGTGCTGGTGGATTTGACGATTTTGTAGAGCGTTGGACTGAGTGACTAAATAAAAAGACGGTCAAATAGTGTGTAGTGCCTACAGTAAACCCATTTAAGGATTTATCATTATCTTTTGGAAGAAATAAGGTTACAGATGACCTTCTTCTGAAGAAAGATGATGCTGCTGTAAAGCAGGCAGTGCAAAACATTATTTTGACGAATAAAGGAGAACGTCTATATGATGATCAATATGGATCTAATGTTAGATCCTATTTGTTTGAACCATTAGACTTAGCGACATCCAGTTCAATCGCTGATGAAATCAGAGGTGCATTAAGCAGGTATGAGCCAAGAATTAGAATTACTCAGTTATTAGTAGAACCAGATTTTGCTAATAATGGGTTTGAAGTCACATTGGAATTTGTGATTCAAGGACGTTCCGATATCCCACCACGTTCCATTGAGTTCTTTCTCAACCGTACTCGATAATGCCTTATACTCAAGTAGCAAATTTAGACTTTGCAGACATTAAAACGTCCCTGATTGACTACATGAGGGGCAACTCGGATTTCACTGACTATGATTTCCAAGGATCTGCACTATCTACATTATTGGATGTGTTAGCATATAACACATACTACACAGCATTCAACACTAACATGGTGGTGAATGAACTGTTCTTGGATTCTGCTACGTTGAGAGATAACGTTATCTCCCTAGCAAAGCAAATTGGATATCGTCCTAGATCTTCAACTGCACCAAAAGCAACAGTCAACTTCCAAGTTAACTATACTGGATCAGGAACAGCACCTGATGGTGTGAAATTGAAGAAGGGAACTGGATTCCTAACTAACTTTGATGATACCCTGTATCAATTCGTCACTATCGACGACCAGGAAGCGCCTCTAAACGGTGGTATTGCTGACTTTGGTGATATTGATGTCTATGAGGGAACGTTGATTACACAGTCGTTTACGATCAACACAGGACTCAAGAACCAAAGATTTATTTTACAAAATAGTGGATTAGATACATCATCAATTCGTGTGAGAGTATACCCACAAGAAAACGACACCAACTACGTTACATACAGCGCAGCAGATAACATTCTAGATCTCAACGGTTCATCTCAAGTCTTCTTTGTTGAGGAGATTGAAGATGAGCAGTATGAGGTCTTTTTTGGTGATGGAGTATATGGTAAGAAACTTACTAATGGTAACTTCATCGAGGTTTCATATCTGGTAACGTCGGCAGCTGCTACAAATGGCGCTAAGACGTTCACATTCTCAGGTATTATTACTCCCAAAACAGGCACTGCGAACTTCTCGTACACAACGTCTATATCAACCGTAGATGCCGCTGCAGGCGGTGCTGACCCAGAGTCGGTAGCATCTATTAAAAAGTCTGCTCCTAGGGCATTTGCAGCGCAAGACAGAGCGGTTACAGCAGCAGACTATGAGTCAATCGTAAGAAAGGTCTACCCAGCGATCTCAGACATCATTACTTTTGGTGGTGAAGAGGACGATCCCCCTGAGTTTGGTAAAGTCAAGGTCGCAGTAAAACCACAAGAAGCAATTGCTCTATCTTCATATACTAAGAACGAGATCAAAACAAAACTGAAGGATTACGCTATCGCATCAGTTACTGTTGATATTATTGATCCATCAATCTTGTATATTGAACTAAACTCAACAGTCAGTTATAAAAAGTCGTTAACAACATTATCAAAGAAAGAAATCGCAGGTAGAGCAACAACTGCAGTTGAAGATTACCTATCATCAGCAGAAACAGAGAAGTTTAACGGTAGATTCCGTCATAGTAAATTTGCATCTGTAATTGATGGTGCAGATCGTGCTATTACATCAAACGTAACTGAAGTAACATTGAGAAAAGATTTCTATCCAATTCTCAACTCTACTTTCTACTATGAGTTGTGTTATCTAAACACATTCAAGGATTCTTGTGACGAATCAGTCATGAAATCTACTGGGTTTGTAGTCAGTGAATATCCTTCCTACACAGTCTATTTGGAAGATGATACCTTTGGTAAAATTGACCTATATAGACTGAATGCCCTGACTGGCGAGAAGATCTATGTGAAGAGAGCAGTTGGAGATATTAACTACTCCAAAGGCGAGATTAAATTATATGATCTGACCATCATTCAAGGTAGTTTTTCGGACAATAAGATTGAAGTTCGCGTAGAGCCTGCGTCGAGAGACGTAAATGCTGTTCGCGAAGTTTATCTAGACGTTGATATCTCAAAATCCAATTTTAGTGCGGTTCCAGAATGAACTTAAAGACTAGAAATATTTCATCGCTGATTGAAAGTCAGCTACCTAGTTTTATTTTAGAAGACTATGAACTTTTTGGTAAGTTCTTGAAGTCTTACTATGCTCAGCAAGAACTGAGTGGTGGAGTTCTGGACATTATTTTAAACCTCACCAAATATCGTGATATCAATTTTTATGATAAAGCAGTTCTAACAGAGTCTACCAAAACCGTTGGTATCACTGGGATCTCAGACACTACTATTATTGTAGACAGTACCGAAGGATTCCCAAAACAGGGTCTCATCAAACTTGGTGATGAGATTGCATTCTATACATCAAAAACTGCGACAACATTTCAATCAGTCAGTAGAGGTGTAAGCGGTAACACCACACTAGGCGACCTATATTCTAATAGTAAGTTTGTTTCAACTTCTGCAGCATCTCATGCTGACGATACAGTTGTTGAGAACATTAGTAATTTATTTTTATATGCTCTAATCAAGAGTTTTGAGTCTGAGTATCTTGCTGGTATCCCAGAAAAGTATCTGAGAGGCGAGATCGACAAGAGAACTCTAATTAAGAACATCTCTTCATTCTACAAATCAAAAGGAACCAAGCGTTCCATTCAGTTTATCTTCAACTGCCTCATCAGTAGTGATGATACTGATGTATTCTTCCCAAAAGAGACCACACTAAAAGCGTCAGAATCTGACTGGTCTAAAGTTTACTCTTTGAGAGTTATTGCTTTAAGTGGAAATCCAGAAACGTTAATCGGAAAAAGAGTTACCCAGTCTGGTGCTTCATACGCATCTGCTGTTGTTGATAATGCGTTGAAAGAGCAGATTGTAGATGGTGTTCAAATGTGGGACATCATTCTTGCTGAGAATTCGGTCAACAACGTATTTCAAGTAGCAAACAAAACATCTCTAACAAAAGATATCCAATCATCAGATACTGTAGGAGATAAGATTGAGGTTGATTCAACTTTTGGATGGGATAAAGAAGGACTCATTTACATTAATGGAGAAAGAATTGAATATTCTTCTAAGACTATAAGACATTTTGTTATTAAGTCTAGATCTTTATCGACCACACATGCATCTGGAGCAAAACTGTATAGTAATATCACGATTGACTCTGGTAATGTAAAGTTGCTCCCCCTAGGAGTTACTTACAACTTACAACCACAGGGAGCAATCCCATATGGTGTTGAAGGTGAAACTATTACTGTTGAGAAGTCTGGATTTGATACGGTAGATCCTATCATTAAAAAATCCAATAATACGATTAGATGGATGTTCCCAACATCATCATCAACGGTTCAAAGTGGTGATGCTAGAACAACTGCTGCTAACGTAGACACTATTCCTGGTATTAGCGCGTTCTTTGAAGATAAAGAAAACTATTACATTTGTTGCAGTGGATTCCCATTAGGAAGAACGATCTTTTTCAATCAAACTATTAGTGCAGACAAAACTCCAATTGATCAAGCACTATTGAGAACTATTCGCAAGAAGGCAGAAACGACTACAGAAGTATATGCTACTCCTAGAAAAGATGTAGGTATTTTTGTAGATGGTTCTATTGCTTATGGTTATAAGCATGAAGAAGGCGTTCTGTTTGGAAAACTAACTAAAATTGAAGTTACGAATCAAGGATCTGGATATGCTAGACCACCATTCGTATTAATCAATAGCACACCATACAAAGCATCTGCAAATCTTTCTGGTAACGTTGTCGAGTCCGTTACCATCACAGACGAAGGAAATTATACTACAACTCCACAGATAGAAATCGTTTCTGGTAGAAACGCAGTTTTAACTCCAGTTGTTACTTTAGGAAAAATCACAAGTATTGTAATTACCAACCCTGGTGAATATTATTCTGCTCCACCAACGATTAGGATTACTGATAGATTAGGAAGAGGTCGATTCGCAGATTACGTTGCTACCGTGTCTGCTGGTGGTCAAATTACAGAAGTAACGCAAATTAACGCTGGTAACTTCTATACTGCAGGTGAAGTATTAGTAGAAGTTATCCCATCTGGAAGTAATGCAGAGGCAGAAGCGTCTATCTACGAATGGGTAAAGAATAGATATACAGTAGTAGGAACGGATATTGATAGCGAATATGGATTCTCTTTCAACAATTCAGCAGGATTCAATACTTACGGTGTTCTCTCATATGCGCCATCGCTAAGAACATCCCTGTCTGATAATGGAGTTTCACATTCCCCCATCATCGGATTCGCCTACGATGGTAATCCCATTTATGGTCCTTATGGATACACTGTTGCTACCGATTCGTCAACCGCCATCAAACGAATGGAAAGCGGTTATAGACAAAGGGCGTCTAGAACAAATGGTCCTTCTGCAACCACATATCCAATCGGAACTTTTATCCAAGACTATTATTATGCGGATAGACTTGGAGATCTAGATAGAAATAATGGTAGGTTCTGTGTTACACCAGAATATCCAAATGGTGTGTATGCATACTTTGTTACTTTAAATGCATCTCTACAACCAGAATTTCCATATTTGCTAGGGGAAAACTTCTATTCACTACCTCTTACAGCAAACTACCAAGAGTTCCAAACACATGCTGATCTTCCATTAGATGCAGTTAGACTAAGAACTCAGAGCACTCCTCAAAATGGTATTGTTACTAGAGCAAAGGTAAAGGATGTCTCTACAGGTAGTATTGATAAAATCAAAACATATGATTCTTCTGATAACTTCTCTGTAGGGTCTAGTATTGTTTTTGATAACTCCCAGACTGGTGGATCTGATGCTGCTGGTCTAGTATCTTCTGTTAATGGTAAAACAGTTTCTTCTCTCC
>VMBT01001141.1_pt1 | contig 14352 bp, 13 predicted proteins | sample 4404301 | NCBI WGS metagenome assembly VMBT01 (sample SAMN12238535, study PRJNA552566) | marine metagenome | isolation source: Coastal seawater | place: USA: coastal Georgia, Sapelo Island | collected 2008-08/2009-08
GATTCCGGCTCATATGATCCCTGAAATCTGGAAAGAGCGGCTCTGTGCACCGCGCCCGCCGATTGCAGGAGTGGCAATGACTGTGCCGTCAATCATGGGTATTTTGAATGTAACACCAGACAGTTTTTCGGATGGCGGACAGTATCAAAGCACCGACGCAGCCATCGCTCAGGGAAGCGCGATTGCACAAATGGGTGCAGATTTCATTGATGTCGGTGGGGAATCCACGCGGCCCGGCGCGTTGGAAATTCCTGTTGAAGAGGAAATATATCGCATTGAGCCGGTGATCAAAGCACTTCAGGGTATCACATCGGCCATTTCTATAGACACACGCAAGGCCGCTGTGGCGGAGGTTGCGCTGTCTGCGGGGGCAAAACTGGTCAATGATGTATCGGGCTTTCAGTTTGACGCAAAGCTTTTACCTCTTTGCGCTGAAAAATCGGTTCCGGTGTGCGTCATGCATTCGCAGGGATTGCCTGAGACAATGCAAAACAATCCCTCCTACGACAATATTGTCTTGGATGTTTATGACTTTCTTCACCTACAGATAGAACGTCTGGTGAATGCAGGTGTGCCCAGATCACAAATTATTGCAGATCCGGGAATTGGATTTGGAAAGACTATGCGCCATAATCTGGCTCTGCTACAGAAAATCTCGCTCTTTCATGGGTTAGGAGTGGCGGTGTTGCTTGGCATGTCACGTAAAGGATTTATTGGTAAAATTACCGGCGAAGAAGACGCGCGAAACCGTGTGATTGGCTCTGTTGCCGCAGCGATGGTCGGAGCCTCGCAGGGCGTACAGATTTTCAGGGTGCATGATGTCAAAGAAACGCGCCAAGCGTTTGATGTCTGGCAAACCGTCCAGTTTGGAGATTTTTATGGGTAGAACATTATTTGGAACTGATGGGGTCCGAGGCGAGGCGAACAAATACCCTATGACGGCTGAAATGGCGCTGCGTCTGGGCGCCGCAGTTGGCAATTATTTTGGACGGCAAAAGGCGCGATCAAAGCGGGTTGTCATAGGCAAGGACACGCGCCAGTCAGGGTATATGTTTGAATATGCGCTGACGGCGGGTTTGACCTCAACCGGGATGAACGCCCTGCTTTTGGGGCCAGTGCCCACGCCTGCTGTGGGGCTATTGACGACGTCCATGCGTGCAGACTTGGGAATAATGGTCTCTGCCAGCCACAACAAATTCAAAGACAACGGGATAAAGTTTTTCGGCCCGGACGGGTATAAATTATCTGATCAGGTCGAAGAAGACATCGAAGACCTTCTGGTGCAAGATATCTCTTTGGCTGAAGTTAAAGAAATCGGTCGTGCACAAAGGGTGGATGATGGTTTGTTTCGTTATGTGGAACGTGTGAAATCGACCTTTCCACAAGGCATGCGGCTGGATGGGATCAAAGTGGTGGTTGATTGTGCAAATGGCGCTGCCTACCGCGCGGCACCGGAGGCGCTTTGGGAGCTGGGTGCAGAGGTGATTTCCATCGGAGTGCATCCAAACGGGAAAAATATAAACGAAGGCTGTGGTTCGACCCACCCGGAATGTGCCGCTAAGGCGGTCTTGGAACATGGGGCTGATGTTGGCCTCTGTCTTGACGGGGATGCCGACAGGCTGATCCTGATCGACGAAAAAGGTCAAATCGGTGATGGCGATCAATTGATGGGGCTTTTGGCGTCGCGCTGGGCCTCAGAACAGAAATTGGCGGGCGGTGCTTTGGTGTCGACTGTCATGTCAAACCTTGGACTTGAACGGTTTCTCAATTCACAGGATATTGCTCTGTTGCGCACCCAAGTTGGTGACCGGTATGTTGTTGAGCAGATGCGGGAAGGTGGGTTCAATTTAGGCGGAGAACAATCCGGACATATTGTGATGACCGATTATGCGACGACGGGGGATGGTTTGATTGCCGGTCTCCAGTTTCTTTCCGAAATGATGCGTACGGGCCGTCCGGCGAGCGAAACGCTTAATGTTTTTACGCCAATCCCACAGCTTTTGAAGAATGTTCGCTATGGCGAAGGTCAATCGCCACTTGATGCGCCCTCTGTCCAAAAAGCCATTGAGGCGGCGGAGCAGCAATTGAAAGGACAAGGGCGGCTATTGATCCGCAAATCTGGGACAGAACCGCTTATCCGTGTGATGGCTGAGTGCGAAAGCGATACGCTGTTAACTGAGGTCGTGGATGGTGTTGTTGACGCTGTGGTAGAGGCAAGCGCCGCCTGACGCCCTGCGGATAACAAGCCGGCATTCGCGATATGGCCTCCGGGTCCGGTTAGGAGATAATAACCAAATCGCGCGGCAATTGAGACAGAATTTCAGGGCCATCTGGCCTCAGGATCACAATCTCCTCTAGGCGCACACCAAATTCACCGGGAAGGTAAATTCCCGGCTCAATGGAAAACACCATGCCGGCTTCAAGAACAGTATTTGAGGACGCGCTCAGATAGGGCTGTTCGTGTACTTCGCTGCCAAGCCCGTGGCCCAAGCGATGCACGAAATAGTCGCCATAGCCGGCATCCGCTATCACCTTACGCGCTGCTGCGTCCACATCTTTTGCCAACACGCCGGGGCGCGCAGCTTTAAGTGCCGCACTGACCGCGTTGTCAACGATTTGGTGAATTTTCAGATATTCTGGCGTCGGATCGCCCAGAAACATCATACGGGTAATATCGCTGACATAGCCGTCCTTGCCTCCGCCCAAATCAACGACCACCGCGTCGCCGTCTTTGAGAACTGTGTCTGACGTGTGGTGATGGGGGAAAGCGCCATTTTTACCGGCGCCTATGATGTGAAACATAGGTTCGGCCCCGTGCTCTGTGAAGGATTGACGAACAATATCCATCACATCCCTTTCGCGCAGTCCGGCGGAGGTCTTGGCCCAGACGGTTTCCATCACCCGATCAGCGATCGCCGCATTTTCTTTGAGAAGGCGGTACTCTTCCTCATCTTTGCGCATGCGTAGCGCGCCCACAGTTGAGGCTGTAAACTGCCGCTCCGCCTTGGGGCGCATGTCTTGCACAAGCGCTGCAAAATCCGCACGCATCGTTTCATCAAGCGCAATCCGGCTCATTTCAGGAATGTCGAGGTCTGCCAATAACCTGTCAAAGGCTGCTTTCGGTCCTTCGGCATCGGTCCATTCGTAAAAGGGCAAATCAGTACTTGCGCGGGTCCCTTCGGCATTTAACGCAGGCATGAGAAAGGCAATGCCATTTTGTGAAACGCACAGTAAACAGGGGCGCTCATCAGGAAAGGGGTGAAATCCCAAAAGCCACTGCATATGTGCACCCGGCCCCAAGGTCAGGAGATCAACCTTTTCTTGAGCCATGCACTGACGCAATCGATTGACCCTCATACCTTGCAGATCCATGATGATTCTCCCAACTTTGATCTTAGCTTCACAACTCTGAAAAGTGACGGCAGCTTCGTCAAGGTGGCTTATGATCAGGTGATTTTACGGTTTCTGCCTGTGATGTTTGAAAACAAGGATTTGAGCGCGTCGATCTGGCTCAAAAGTGTTCCAAAAAGAATGAGCAGAAGAGCAAGGATCAACGGCAAGCTCAGGCTTTCATTCAGCAAGATGATCCCAAAAATCACTGACCAGACCGGTACCATGTAATTAGATAGGCTCATGAATACCGGACCCGCACTGCGGATCAACCCGTCCCTCAAATAGGCGGCAAAAGTGGTCGGAAAGATAGCTAAGAGAATAAGGGCCCATAACGTTGGCTTGTCCAAAGCTGTGGGAGGTCCACTATAAATCAAAGCAAAGCTCGATGTGAATAGAGCGCCGCCGATTAACGGGACTGCGACCAGACCAAGAGAATTTATGGGAGCGAGCTTGCGTGTGAAAATGGAATTTACCGCATAGCAAGCCGCCGCGGATAGACAGGCAAGACGCCCGTACCATTCCAATTCTGATCCACTGGATTGAAATGCGCGTCCCCCAATCAACAAAAGCACACCGCCAAACCCGATCAAAAAACCGCATAATGTTTTTGCGTTAATCTTTTCTCCGGGGACGAGCACATGCGCTAAGGGCAATACAAACAGGCCAACCGCAGCCATGGAGACCCCTGCAAAACCGGAGGATACATGCTGTTGTCCCCAGCTGATCAAAGTGAATGGGATCGCTGCATTCAGTAATGTAATCATCAAAAGGGGCAGATAGGAGCGCTCTTGCGTGGTAAAGAGGGTCCACCCTGATCCGCCCCAAATTATAAGGGAAAGACCTGCCGCAATTCCCATGCGATAAGCCACAAGCCAGTACGGAGACACGCCACGCAAGGCAATTTCAGTAAAAAGAAATGAACCGCCCCAGATCATGCCCAGCAGGGTGACCATAATCCAATGTCTGCCCGCAATCTGAGGTGCCCTGGGCATCTGAAATCAGCCAAAATAAAGAAAAAATGGACTGCGCCCCAATCATAAGACTGAGTTGGGGCGCACAGATGACTAGTTTTTGGCTTTGTCGACCATACGGCCTGCAGAAATCCACGGCATCATTGCACGAAGCTTTTCACCCACTTCTTCGATCTGGTGGGCATCGTTCAAACGACGTGTTCCTTTAAAGAAGGGCTGTCCCACTTTATTTTCGCTCATAAAGTCGCGTACAAATTTACCGGTTTGGATGTCTGTCAGAATCGCCTTCATCCGCGCCTTTGTTTCGTCATAAGGAAGCACGCGTGGTCCGCTTACGTATTCACCGTATTCTGCGGTGTTTGAGATGGAATAATTCATATTCGCAATGCCACCTTCATAAATCAGGTCAACAATGAGTTTCACCTCATGCAGGCACTCAAAATAGGCCATCTCGGGCGCATAACCGGCTTCCACCAAAGTTTCAAAGCCCATGCGGATCAATTCAACAAGTCCACCACAAAGAACCGCCTGTTCGCCAAAGAGGTCGGTTTCGCATTCCTCGCGGAAATTCGTTTCGATGATACCCGAACGCCCGCCACCGATTGCAGAACAGTAGCTCAACCCAATCTCAAGTGCTTTGCCAGAAGCATCATTGTCTACCGCCACGAGGCAGGGTACGCCGCCACCTTTGACATATTCACCGCGCACCGTGTGACCGGGACCCTTTGGTGCCATCATGATAACATCCACCCCCGGTTTGGGTTCGATCAGTCCAAAATGGACGTTCAAACCATGGGCAAAGGCGATGGCAGAGCCTTCTTTGAGGTTGTCATGCACATATTTTTGATAGGTTTCTGCCTGAAGCTCATCGGGCATTGTGAACATGATCAGATCACACCAAGCCGCAGCTTCGGCAATGCCCATTACCTGCAAACCTTCGCCTTCGGCTTTTTTGGCTGATGCAGATCCTTCGCGGAGCGCTACAACAACATTTTTCGCGCCGCTATCGCGCAGGTTGAGCGCATGGGCATGACCTTGAGAACCATAGCCAAGAATGGCGACTTTTTTGTCTTTGATAAGATTAATATCGCAATCGCGATCGTAATAAACACGCATGTGTAAACCCTCTTTCTGGTTGATGGCGCAAATATAGTCATCCTTGACGAATACAGGTTTCTACTTTACGCAAAATCAGAGAAATATGATTTATTTAATTCGTAATTTGACGATAAAGGAGAAATATCATTCTTGATGATCTAGATCGCCGCATTCTGCGCCGGCTTCAAAATGTGCCCGATATCTCGGTTGCTGACCTTGCTGAGATGTCAGCAAGCACGCCTGCGGTGGTGTCGCGCAGGCTTTCTAAATTGCGTGAGGAAGGCATAATATTAGGCAAAGAAGCGGTGATAGATTGGCAAAAGCTGGGCTATGATATCGAAGTGTCACTGCGCATTACGCTTGATAAAACCCAAAACCGCGCATTTGAGGAGTTTCTTGAGGCCGCGCGCCTGATCCCGCAGGTCATAGAGCTGCAGACCTTTGTCGGGCGGGTCGATGTGCGGCTTTCGGTGATTGCAAAAGATATGGCGGATTATCAACGCGTCTATCGCGACTTGATCCTGAAATTGCCTCATATGTCGGATGTTGAGGCGTTGTTGCATATCTCGCGCATTAAGTCGGATGAGGTTTTACCAGTATGATACCTCATGACGATATCGATATGATGCTGTTGCGTCTTTTGTCGGAAAATGCGGAGCTTTCTGCAGGTGCTTTGGCACGGCGGCTGAACATGTCCCAACCTGCCATATGGCGACGTGTGCGCCGGTTGGAAGAGAGCGGTGTCATCAAGGGACGGCGGATCATTCTAGACCGTGAAAAGCTTGGCTTTGGGGTGACCGTGTTTCTGGGCGTGAAACTTTCGGGGAAAAAGGGGGTGCCGCTTGAGGATTTTGAACGCGCGGTCTCGGCCATTCCCGAAGTCCAGACTGTCGAACACGTCTTGGGTATGTATGATTACCGTCTGCGTGTGGTGGCGCGCGATATTGCGGATTTTGAACGGGTCTTGCGCCGTCGCATCATGACGCTTCCGGGGGCTGGGGATGTGGAGGCCAATGTTTTGCTTAGCGAAGAACGACGACCCGGACCGCTATAGACCCTGCTAAGAAGTGTCGCGCCACAGTATAGACACTTTTCTCTTCACAAAGCTTGTGAGATAGTGAGGTAACTTTTGGAGATTTATCATGGCAGCGCTTTTAGACCACATTGATCCCGACGGCTTGGAAGAATTTTCTGTTGTCTTTACGGATCGTTCTCTCAACCATATGTCAAAGTCCTTTCAGCAGGTGATGAACGATATTTCTTCCATGCTGAAAGAAGTGTATTGCGCGGATGCGGTTGTCCTTGTCCCTGGTGGGGGTACCTATGGGATGGAGGCGGTCGCGCGTCAATTTGGGCAAAAGGCCAAAGTTCTCGTCGTGCGCAACGGATGGTTTTCCTACCGCTGGTCGCAAATTTTCGAAGCGACCACCGATGCTGACGATGTTGAGGTGATGAAGGCGCGCCAAATCGGGAATGACAGCCAATCGCCGTTTCGTCCCGCCCCTATCGCTGAGGTTGTTGCAAAAATTCATGATATGAAGCCCGATATCGTCTTTGCTCCCCATGTGGAAACATCCGCAGGTGTGATCTTACCTGACGAATATGTCAAAGAGCTCAGTAAAGCCGCTCATGACGTCGGCGCGCTTATGGTGCTTGATTGCATTGCGTCTGGCTGTGCTTGGGTAGATATGCGCGAAAGTGGTGTTGATGTCCTTATTTCTGCGCCACAAAAGGGGTGGTCTGCGTCACCCTCCGCAGGGCTTGTAATGCTGTCAGAACGGGCCGTGGCGCGGATGCAGGACACGCAATCAGACAGCTTTGCCATTGACCTTAAAAAATGGCATTCGATCATGCAGGCTTATGAAAACGGCGGACATGCCTACCATGCGACAATGCCCACGGATGCGCTGCGCGCGTTTCGCGATACGATGCTGGAAACCAGAGAGTTCGGGTTTCAAAAGCTCTGTGATGCACAGTGGGAATTGGGAAATGCGGTGCGTGCAATGCTAAAAGCCAAAGGCGTGATTTCGGTTGCTGCAGACGGGTATGGCGCGCCGGGCGTTGTTGTGTCTTACACCAAGGATGCCGGTATTCAGAACGGATCCAAATTTTCAGCGCTTGGCATGCAAATCGCAGCGGGCGTGCCGCTTGCCTGCGATGAACCGGAAAATTTCATGACGTTCCGTCTTGGATTGTTCGGTCTGGACAAACTGTACGATGTCAACGGAACATTGGCACGCTTAGGGCGGGTAATCGATCAGGTGCTTTAACGCCGCCCAAGACCCAGACCGAGTTTCATCAACCCTTTTCGCACTGGGGCCGCGCCGTGCAGCGTTTGAATGCCCAAGGCGCGCATGTTACTGAGAAGGGGCATGTCTCCCAGCGACGTATGATTGAGCATGCTGATCCCATTTACGCGCAGGCGAATATCATTGAAGCGGGCTTTATGGTATCTTTCAAGCACCTCTGGTGCGCCGATATCCTCTGCCTGCGCCGCGAGATCGCGCAGGGCTTTGATATCTGACAGGCTCATGTTCAGCCCCTGTGCGCCAATTGGGGGGACAACATGGGCCGCTTCGGCGATCAGGGCAACACGTTTCGCGCTGATCCTTTCTGCGAGCTGGGCAATGATGGGCCAGATGGAACGTTTGGTTGCAAGCGCCAGTGGACCCAGAATGTGGCAGGAACGCTCGGACATTTCTGCCTCAAAGGCTTCAGGCGAAAGCGCCATAAGCCGCGCGGCCTGTGCTGACGTTTCCATCCAGACAACAGCCGACGATGGCTGCCCGTCGTAATCAGGCAAGGGAACAAGGGTAAAGGGCCCGCCGTGGCGGTGTATTTCAGTGGAGACATTGTTATGTGGAATGGGATGGGTAACGGCAAAGGCCATTGCCTTTTGCCCAAATCGCGTTGTGCGTACTGAGATCCCAGCGCTTTGACGTACCAGCGAATTTCGCCCGTCCGCACCGATCACCAAGGCGGCAGAGAGGTTCATTCCATTGCTCAGCAAAACCCGTGCTTCACTGTCGCGCGTAAAGACTTGTTTCGTTTCGACACCTGCCAAAAACTCTGCCCTGCCGCTTGCTTCAAGCGCCTCCGACAACGCGCGCCGCGACAGCCAATTGGGCACGTTCCAGCCAAACGGCAGATCGGACAGTTCACGGGCATCAAACTCCCTGCTTACTTTTATATGATTTGGTTCCTCTGCCCCTCCTGCATCCACGATGCGCATGATATCAAGCGGAGTGGCATGATCTTTGACCCGACTCCAAAGACCAAGTTCATCCAAAAACTGCTGCGATGGCTGAAGAAAGGCCGTCGTGCGTAAATCGGCACCGTTTTCGTCGCGGGTTTGAACAGGGGGCGTGGGATCTGCACAGATGACGCTATAGCCCAGTCGCTCAAAGGCGACCGCGGCAACCATTCCGGCGATGCCCCCGCCAGATATAAAAACGTCAACTTTTTCCAATGGCCACTTGCCTCCTCAGTGACAAATTAGGCCAACAGTGCCGCAGTTTCAAAGCTCGAGCCTCCAATCAGACGATCTGACGCAGGAAGGCGGTTAAATCTGGAGTAACGAAATCCACATGCGGTTCTGAGCTCTCTGCCGTCGGGCTGACCAGAACCGTTCGCATGCCTAAATCTTTGGGAACGGCAAGGTTTCTGACATCATCTTCGAACATCGCGCCGGTGGTTGTTTTGGTCTTGTCCCTTCCAAACACCGCATCAAAGGCCTGCTTTTCCGGCTTGGGGCGGTAACCAGCGCTCTCAACGCCATAAATAGCCTCAAAGACGGGTTCGATGCCAAGGGCATTTAGGACATCTTTGGCATAGGGAATGGTGCCGTTTGTGTAAATGATTTTGCGACCGGGCAAGGCCTCTATCGCTGCGCCAAGCGCTGGATTTGGATCAATCACGCTGAAATCAATTTGATGGACATCCCATAGAAATGGATCCGGATCGATATTATGTTCTTCCATAAGGCCGGCCAGCGTCGTGCCATAAGTTGTCCAATACCTATTACGTAATGCATTTGCGGAGGCGGGGTCGGTCCCAAGCAATGCAACGATGTAATCCGTCATTTTTGTCTCAATCTGATCAAAAAGACGATTTTCTGGAGGATATAGCGTGTGATCCAGATCAAAGACCCAATCGGTCACATGTTGAAAATGTAATTTTGGCATCAAAAGGGTCCGCATCCCAAAAGGTGGGTGGTCTGGGGTTGATTTCTGGTCTTTTGCCCCTTTAGGTAAGGGCGCTTACTGAGTGCGAAAAGAGAATGCCAATGTCAACCCACCCCGATGCCTATACGCTGATCCTCGAAGCGATTGATGCGGGCGTGTTTAAACCCGGTGACCGTTTGGTTGAAGTGGATTTGGCAGATCGTTTTGGGGTTTCGCGCACGCCGGTCCGTGAGGCATTGCAACGCCTTGAAACGCAATCCTTGCTCACGCGAGACGGGCGCAGTTTGATTGTTGCTTCGCTGGATCACAATCAGGTTGCCGAACTTTATGCAGTACGCGCGGAGCTCGAAGGTCTGGCGGCCCGCCTTGCCGCCCGCCATGCGACAGTTGAAGAACAGCGGGTTCTTGATGAATTGGTCAGGGAACAGGTGCAGATAGACGCCGCTCCTGAGGCGCTCGTGCGGGCAAACCGAAGATTTCATCGTCAAGTCCATCTCGCGTCGCACAATCGTTATCTGGTTCAGCAGCTGGATCTTGTTCACCGTTCAATGGCCTTGATGGAAACCACCTCTTTGGCGATTGCAGGACGCGGCGAAGTCGCCTTTGATGAACATCGCGCGGTGGTTCACGCAATAATTGAACGAGATGAAGACGCTGCATACAAAGCGCTCAGAGATCACATCTCAAACGCATTTGTCGCGCGCCTGAAGGCTGAGGCATCTAAGAACGATCAATCTTAGTTTTGTCCAATCCATGTTGCGTTTTTTCCCAGTAAAAAGGGGCCGTGATCAGTTCATAGAGGGCTTTGACAGCCGCGACAGTGGCAAGCGGAAAATAGAAATACTGTAGCGGTATCCATGGCCAAAGTTGTTTTTGACCCGCTTTCTGGGTTCCAATCAGAGCAAGCAAAAGATCGGTGACAAAACACAAAATAAACAGTGTGCTCAAAGCTGAGGTGGCCGAAGCGCTTAACCCGAACGCATTTTTGTCGATCAGGCCGAATTGCACGCCCCAAAAGATCCATAAAAACGGGGCGAGAAGCACTTGCAGTATTCCGGGGAGGAACAAAGCCTGAAGACCCCAGAATTTTCTTGGGCCTAAATCGTGCCAAAGAGATTTCGGATCGCGCATATGGCACCAATATGTGATCATGAAACCTTTGATCCAGCGGGATCTTTGCATGATCCAACGGCGTGTTTGGGTGGTTGCCTCTTCATGGGTGGTGCTTTGGAGAATCTCGCACTGATACCCTGCCCGGGCAAGCCGAACGCCAAGGTCCGCATCCTCCGTCACGTTATGTGCGTCCCATCCTCCGAGGTCTTCTAAAATGGTACGGCGAAAAAAGAGCGTTGTGCCTCCAAGAGGTATGACGCATCCCAATTTCGCCAACCCTGGCAAAAAAACACGAAACCAAGCAGAATATTCGATAGCAAAACACCGGCTGATATAGCTTGTCCGCGCGTTAAAGAAACTAAGGCTCCCTTGCAGGCAAGCTGTATCCTGACTGGCTGTTGCAAATTGCGCAGCAACTTTGAGCAGTTGATCAGGTTCGGGCGCATCCTCTGCGTCGTACACACCGACAATCTCTCCAGAGCAAAATGGTAACGCATAGTTCAGCGCCCTTGGCTTTGTTTTGATGGTGCCCGCGGGGATGCGCAGGATTTCAATCCATGGAGGCAGCTCTGTTTCCAAGATTGCAGCGGCTGTTTGAAGGTCATCAGCCTCCAGCACCAAAATGACTTGAAGATGGGTTGGCGGATAAATTATCTTTCCAAGATTGGCGATCAGAGTGGCCGCGATATCTTTTTCTTTATAAAGTGCAATAAGAAGGCTCATTTTCGGCAGTAAGCTGCAATCTATGCTGGCTGGTACAGGTGATGCTGGCTCATGCACCTGAGATTTTACAAGGGCTGCGAGCTTTGTCCCCGCAGAAGTGATGAGGCAGAGGACATTGATCAAAAGCGTGCCGTGAAATAGGGTGAGCGCAGACATATTTGCAGCAAAAAAAATTATCCCCAAAAGGACAAGTATCAGGCTTGCAATGGGAAGGGAAAAGAACTTAAGCGTCCTGCAGCTTTGGTGATCTGGCAGAGAGTTTTCTGCCATGTGAACAAGAAATTTTTGAAACACGGCGTTTTGTCTGTAGATGATTTGTGACGGTGACGCCCAAATCATTTCAATTTGTCCAAGTTTTTCTTCTATCTCAGCGCGGTTGCGTTCAAACTTTTGCGCATTGGAAGTGGCGATGCGCCAACGACCGTGTGGCCTGTCCCAAGGGACCATCCCAAGCTTTAACCAAAATTGGGGATCTCTGGTGTCCCGCCACTCCGGAACCGAGTTACGGGAAACGACGTCACGTCCATCCTGTATTCCAAGCGCGGAATAAATTTTTGAGCGTGCAACAATGCTGGAAGCGACCAAAATTTCGCCCAAGGGACGCTTGATAAGGGTTTGAACCTGCAAAGCTTGGGAAATAGCATCGCTTGAAATGGCGCCATCATCGACCAACAATTGGCCGAGTTTTCCTTTCTGGGTTCTTGAAGGGGGGATATTTTCTAAGGTTTCCCGTTCACGTAGGTTTGACGCATTCAAAATCATTCATGTCATCCCGATCCATCCAGTCACGAGAATGCGCAAATAACGTTAACAATTTCTGAAAATAATAAATGTTTAACGATTCATGAGGTCGGCAAATTTTTCGAACAGATAATGACTGTCCTGTGGACCTGGGCTGGCTTCAGGGTGGTACTGAACAGAAAAGACGGGCTTTCCCTCAACTCTCAGACCGCAATTTGATCCATCAAACAGAGACACGTGCGTTTCCAAAACCCCTTCGGGAAGTGTTTGTGTGTCAACAGCAAATCCATGGTTCATAGATGTGATTTCAACTTTGCCCGTTTCAATATCTTTAACAGGATGATTGGCACCGTGATGTCCATGGTTCATTTTTATCGTTTTTGCGCCAAGTGCGAGCGCGAGCATCTGGTGTCCCAGACAAATCCCAAAAAGCGGAATGTCTTTTTGTTCAAGAACACCTTGGATCATCGGGACCGCATAAATTCCCGTTGCCGCAGGATCGCCTGGACCGTTGGAGAGGAAAACTCCATCCGGATTGTACCGCAGGACATCTTCAGCGGTCGAGGTCGCCGGCAAAACCGTGACATCACATCCAACCGAGGCAAGAGAACGAAGAATATTACGCTTGGCACCATAGTCTATAGCGACAACTTTGAATTTGGGATCTTTTTGAATGGCAAATCCTTCGCCCCATGCCCAGCGGCATTCGTTCCAATGATAGCTTTGTGCGCAGGTTACCTCTTTGGCGAGATCTAAGCCTTCGAGCCCCTTGAAGGCGCGCGCCTTGGCAATTAAGTCATCTGTGTCAAACTGTCCGTCCTCTGAATAGGCAAGGGCCACATGGGGGGCGCCAATCGCACGAATGGCGCGGGTCAGCCGGCGGGTGTCCACACCAGAGATCGCAATTTTGCCACGCGCTGCCAACCAATCTGACAATTTATTCTGGGCGCGCCAATTAGAGGGATCCGTAACGTCCCATTTCACAACCATACCTTCTGCGACAGGATTGATAGCCTCGTCATCCTCAAGGGTCGTGCCGACATTTCCAATATGCGGAAATGTAAAAGTCACAATTTGTCCGGCATATGAAGGGTCTGTCATTATTTCCTGATATCCGGTCATGGCTGTGTTGAAACACAGTTCCCCGACCGTTACACCTTCGGCTCCAAAGCCTTTTCCAAAGAAAAGCGTGCCATCGTTTAATGCAAGGCAGGCAGTCACGTCTGTTGTTGGATTTTTTGTCATTATGGTATGGCTTCCCGTAATCGGCGGCAACCTAGTGGGCGCAGCGGCAAGGGTCAAGAGACAGCGATGCAAAGAAAAGCTTTATTTGGATATTTTTATCCTATTGCCCTCAATGATGCCATTAGCTAGTATGGGAGCCTTACCGTTACGGAAAAGAAATCGGGCAGCTTATGGAACTTCGAACGCGTATCAACACAGAGATGAAACAAGCGATGAAGGACAAAGCAACCGCGCGTCTCAGCACACTGCGTTTGATTAATGCCGCCATCAAAGACCGTGATATTGCCGCCCGTGGTGAGGGCAATGAAACTGGTGTCGATGACACCGAGCTTTTGGCTATTTTGGGAAAAATGGTGCGCCAGCGTCAGGAAAGTGCCAAAACATATGAAGAGGCAAGCCGATTTGACCTTGCTGAGCGCGAACTTGCAGAAATCGGTGTGATCGAAGAATTTCTGCCCCGTAAACTTTCTGAAGAAGAAACCAGCGCCGCCCTTGAGGAAGCGATCGCAGAAATTGGGGCGACATCTATTCGTGATATGGGCAAGGTGATGGGCGTGCTCAAGGCCAAATATACGGGTCAGATGGATTTTGGCATTGTAGGCCCAATGGTTAAAGACCGGCTTTCGCTTTAATTGCACCTTTTTTGAACTGTGGTGGTTAACTGAAACCCTTTAAAAGATGTTCCAATTGGCTTGGATCGTTGATACGATACCGTTTGATGAAGCGTGATTTGAAACTACCTCGATTACGCCGCAAACCAAAATTTTGACCATGGTTGAATTCATACATGATCATGGTGTTTTGGAGCGAACAGAGTGATCTTCCCGCCAATTTTGCCAGATAGGGAAACATGCGATGTTCGTGCTGAGTGATCTCTGTGATCA